>Ga0310696_10000088_pt1 | contig 157604 bp, 201 predicted proteins | sample AusTroGonzalo_MG_4_FD_203885 | JGI IMG/M metagenome (GOLD analysis project Ga0310696, IMG submission 203885) | Bovine rumen microbial communities from tropical cattle in Woodstock, Queensland, Australia - Gonzalo_02 (v2) (version 2) | ecosystem: Host-associated > Mammals > Digestive system >...
TTAAATAAACGACTCTGTTATCCATGTCAGCTTCTACTTTTATCCGCGGAGCAAATTTTCGATAAGTATCTCCATAATACTTTACAGAAAATTCAGCTCTGTCACCGTCTTCTTCGATAGAAAATTCAGAATCAATATAGAAGTACCTACCGGGGATGTTTTCGAAGTATGGGTGATCTTGGTTCACTATACATGTACCATCATCGTAATATTGTCTCATGTAAATTCCTCGCTTCTGTCTAACAAATTACAAAGGTTTTATTCTGGAATTCATAACGCCTTTAACGAATGAACTTTGAAAGATCCTCTTTTAAATACCCACCACTAAGTATGTCGTAAAGATAATCTATGCAATCCTGGTCAAGTTTGAATCTTCCACGACCGGATTCATCACAAATGAAAACTTCGGTGACGCCATCATCAAATAAATTATCTGATTTGTAATTCATTCGAGTTTTAATGAAGAATCCCCTGCCATTAGACTTTCCTATCTTATCCAGAAGCTCTTTCACAGTCATTGGATTCTTTTGCGCACCCCACCAGATGCCTCTATATTTCTTATCCAAGCTAGTACTTGCGTTTATAGACCTTCTTCTATTTAAATTTCTGCAAGCCTTAATCCTATCGGGACAATACTTATCATTAAGAACATGTTCTGCTATGTAAGTTATGTCTTCGCCGTTCATAAGTGCAAGCCACTCAGCGGGAGATATTGCCTGATAGGTGCTTTGGAAGTAAGGAGATACAGTATCCTCTGACAGAACAGTTGTCCACTTCCACCCAGATCCATAATCAAGATATGTGTCACCTACCCAATATTTGAATCCATTAGGGCTAAGTTTTGTCAATTTATCTGCAAGTTCTTCAAGTAGTCTGTATTCCTCTTGATCTGGTGTGAATGTACACATATCACCTTGGCGGTAATAACCAATTTCTTTCATATTTGTACCTCTCAATTACTCTTCTTCATAGTCGTAAATGTAATCAGAAAGTGCAGATGCATAAGAACTAAGTGATTCTGCAATCTGATCATACTCTGGACCTGTTACAGATAACGGAAACTCGTTGTTTTCCTCAAAATCATCAAGGTAAATTTCATCTTCTTCACAAGCATCAAACAGTTTGCCATATATCTCCAAATGCTTTATATAGAGTTGACCCAACATCCACAAAGTATCTACATATAAATCCAAAAGTTTCGCTGTTTTACTGCTGATTTCCATAATCATTACTCCTTAAAAAATAATATTATAGTTTTCTTCACTGTAATCCAATAACTTTTTCCTGTTATTCGGAACAGTGATAATTTCTGTGTAATCGAAATCCCACTTAGAAATCTTAGTAATGTTAATAGATTTCTTCCCACTATCAGATAAGGTTTTAATAGATTCAATTGGAATCCAAAAGGCTCGTTTATAACTTGCAAATAGAACAATGACAATGCCATGAACATGATCAATCTGTGACTTTTCTACAAGTCCGTTGTATTGAGTTTCTGTAAGCATATTGAAATCAAATCTATCGTTCCACGTTGCTTTTGATTCTATATAATAGAACTCAGGTGACTTAAATAAAATAAAATCACAGATATTTTTACTGCCGTATTGACCAGACATTTGGTCTGGGATTCTATCAAAACAAAAACCTAGCTCTGGTTTATCTAACCATCCTTTAACTTTTTGTTCAGCTGCTTTTCCGATTTCACTGTTCATAAGTCCATCCAACTGTAAGCATCAAACACCTGAATGCAGATTTCTTTCAATTCATCTTCACGATATGGATCGCTTTCCATATACTCATCAATGTCAGTCCAACATTCTACTAAATGTTTAGACCCATGATTATCGGTTATGTATGCGTAAGTAATCAAACTGCCTTCATGCTCAACATATTCACAAGTCCAGGTATAATCAACTAAAGTGTCATCTCCGACAGATTGTAAGTCAATGTTCCACTGTTCTAATGCGGATTCAACATCCTCCATGAATTCTTTGAAATCATTGTCTGTGTAAATATCAGTAGATGTCTTTATGGTCTTATGATCCTCAATACACTGCAATCTTATTTCTTCAAGAGTTTCAGCTATCTTCGTTTTTACTTCTTCAATACTATGACAATGAAATGATTGACCGAGTACATTGCTGTCCTGAACAACTGTAAGTAAGTAATTTTTCTGATCTGATTGATAGGGCTGTTTCACATCGAAATTTACTATGAAATCTACCGGAACAATATCGAAAGATTCGTCCTTTCCATATTTTTTCTTAAGTGCTTTTACTATTTTCTGTCTAGTTTCAGGATCTACGTACCTGTTCTGCTCAAGATGGTTTGATATCCTAGGATACATTGTTAATCTACATACAGAGCTGCCTGCCTCGCTGTTCTCTAACACATCAGCAGTGACATAGAAACTATTACTTTCTGGTTCGATCTTCAAATATTGATCTAACCTCGCACGATATGTTTGATCATATGGATCAGTTGAAGCATCCTTCGGAAGTATATTAAACCAACGCGCTCGATCACTTTTTGATTTAAAACTTGGATTTGCACCTAACATCTTGTATTTAGATCTATCATCTAAGATTGATCGAAAGTATTCTCTTATTTCTGAAAATTCAGAATAGGGAATACGCAACTTACGCTTTGATGCAGTGATTGGAGTAGAATCTTTGAATACAATTGTGTAATATATGTCGATGTTAATATATAAATTCAATTGTAATGGTTCCATAAAACCACCGTCTTCCTTAACAGTATAGCTTTAATCTTAGTTACTAGACCTGTTGTTTATCTCATTAACAATAACGATTCAAAGTTAAGTATCACCAGTAAATATCATAAACATTTGTATGTATCTGTCCAAGTCTGTATATGCCACGTTCTACAATTCTGTATCCAGCTTCTTCCAATTCTTCTCTCAAGCCTTCCGGAAATTTAATTACTATGGTACAACATCTCTGACCACAGCCTGAATAATACTCAATCAATTCTGCAATACCGCTTTTTGCTTTATCATAAATTGCAGTACTTGCAATGGTTTCCATATCGGAAGGGGTAGGGATCGGAGCTGGAGTATCACCACCACCTTGACTTGATTCCAAAACTCTTATATCAATAGCCATTTAATCATCCCTCGCTTTCATCAACAGGTACAACATACCCATTTTCTGCAAGAATCCTTAATACATCTTCTCTCAGTCTTGCGGGTACATCATCAATGGTTTTCAGACCCTTCATAATCAGTTCTGCATATATCTTAGCCATCTTTATGACCTCACTTTCATACAAGGTTTTATTCTGTTCCTACTACGATCTCATACAGTTCTACTAATGCTTCTTGTAAATCTGTTATGTCGCTTTCGGATTTGATAAGTTCTCTGTATATTTCCCAATCTTCTTTTTTGATTTTCTGTTCCAGACCTTTCCAAAACTTAATTGTCTCTCCAGTCATTTCATCAATACGTTCTGTTTCTTCCAAATCTTTTCTTACATATACATATACTTTGGAAGATGTATTGTCTATTTGATCTGGCTTTTCAGATCCAAATTCTACTTCATACCACATGATATTATTGATCCTCCTTATTTTTTAACTCAATTCTAACTCAATTCTAACTCAATTTTAACTCAGTTTTAACTCAATTCTCAGTTAGAATTAATAATAGTCTCAGTCTGACCCTCTAAGAAACTATTTACCTTTTTCCCACAATTAGGACAATAGCACATTCCGATGGGTTCATTGTCTAACTGACGGTAAAATGATATAGACTTACAGTCTTCGCACATATAGCCGTAAATCAATTGATTGTTGTATAATCTGCCGAACATATCAGAAACATAAATCATTCTTACAGAATCCGTATCCATTCTGCCACCCTTTCAATCTGTTCAAAGTAAATCTACTATAATATACATAAAATCCACTATAATCTACACAAAATCAACCATAACTGAAAAATTCTATAAATTATAGTGGATTTTCTTTAAAAAATACCCACCCTGGTCCGCATAATCCTACCTTTCTCATACTTCTGCAAGGTTAGCCACTTCTTACAAAAGCGAACTTTCACAGTCTATCTGAGGGTACGAACATAGGCGTGGCGGGTTTGTTTTTTAGTCTTTCTTCGGCTCTATCACAAGCTCCCCTGTTTCGAGGTTCAGCGTTCCATAATAGATATTGCCTTCTTCCGTGTCGCTTGTAATCGGTCTAACATTAGTCGGTCTAGGTTCGTTTTCCATGATATTATCCTTTCTTCGCCATATAAGTCAAAGCCGTATCTCCCGTATTGCACCAAAGCGTGTTATTGCCGAGCAAAAGCGGAATATCTGTCTGGGTAATGTTGTATTCTATGGGAGTGGCAAGCGTAAACACTACCGAAACGGGCGTTCCGTTTGCATACTGTTGCGCAAGATATGTTTTCATATCCGTTTCGTTCGCTATGCTATCATCACGCCAAAATACTAGATTTTCGTATGCACAAATATTATTGTTTGCGTTATTCGCATACACGGGAGCGGTTGACGGCTTGTAATGGGAGCAAGCAATAGGCACATTCGTTCCGCTCTTTGCGTCTGTAAGCACGATTGCGGAAAATCTGCCGTTGCCAAGATACTCTGAGTAATAAATCGTTTCTTCGCCCGTAAACTGATAAATCGGATTTACTACTTTCACCTTCCCCCTCACAAAATCCACCTCCCCGCCGAAGATCGTTCCCGCTTCGGTCTGCCATGTGACGGGATAGACGGACGGAGTGATATAGGGAGTGTAATCTGTGGCTGTTGAGCCGACTTCTATTTGTGTTTTAGATATTGTCTGCGGTCGCCCTGTGTTGTTAAAAAAGCGCAAGCCTAATTTTTTTCCTAGGATTGAATCGTTGATGTTGATTGTTGAACTTGTATGATCTTCCAACGACCCAGACCAATCGTCACACCAAACAAACCGACAAAACGTGCCTGTAATAGCTTCGCTTATAGTCAATCGGGTATTTCTCCAACTTTCTGGCACACGATCCGTCAATTCCCAACAGACATAATACGAACCGACATTATTTACATCTATCGTACAAGAATTATTCTCACCATAGATCAAATGGGGATTTCCGTTTTTTCGCGCTTCGTTATCAGCCGAAATTTTAATCAGATTCTTCCCACACCCGAACAAATTTGCCCCCGTCCAACCACTTATAGGACGGATATTCTGAGGTGATGGATCGCCAGAGCCTTCCTGAATAGCTGTGATTTTACACTGTAAGTCAATGGCGGGCTTTGCAAGGGCATCGGTAACTGAAATGATCGGGGTAAAATCGACATTGAAAACATTTCCATTTCCATTGATATTGAATAAACTACGTTGAAATACTCCGTCACCATAGCCATTTCTTGAATTCCCACCAACAGAAAGATTTTTTATGTCTCCATAGTCCTGTGTCATATTATCACAATAATAGGTAGAACTTGAACTACCACTGGAAGGAACATTGTATGGTAGCATTGTGCTGTTAGTAAGCAGAAAACTCTTTATATAGTTTCCGCTTGTTCCAGTAGGTGTAGATTGTACTTCTATATATCCTGTTCCGTCTGTATTGTAATAATCTGTGGTAGAACCATCTGTCTGACCGAGACACATCTTTATATAAGAATTATCATTTTTGAAAATGTATCCTAAGATTCTTCTTTCGGTGAACCCCCAGAAATTTTCAATCCCGAATACTTTTACAGCATTTGTATAAACACTAGCATCACCGCTATTTGTACCATAGAACAGGCCCTTATCATTTTGTACACCTGTTCTGAATCCATCATTGATTGCGGAAGTACCACCAGTAGTTAAACCTATTCCGAATTTAGACTGAGAATTCAAACTCTTGGAAATCAGAACCAACAGAATATCAATGATTGTGATTTCTGATAATGTTGGCATATGATAAGTAGATCCATTTGCTTCATAAGCACTAATTTCATCACTGAATTCATCTATTTCACAATATTGAGCATTACTTACAGAACGAACTAAAGTTGAATTTCCGCTAATGTTGTATGCTGGAAAATACATCTTATCATTCATACCACCAGATAATCTTATGTATGGATATGCTACAAAACCACTGTCAGCTTGTGTTTCACATACATATATACTACCGCTTGTAGAATCACCCGGATCAGATACAATCTTATACCAAATCTTAGGAAACTCGATCATTACATTACTCCCACTTGGGAGAGTTCCATCGATTGTCACTGTATTTCCGTCTAAGTCTTTGGTATAATCCATAGGATCAAGATAGGTTACTACTTGTCCATTTCCGTTAAGGATACATGGTTTACATTGTTTGATAAACCATACATCACCCCAGGAACCATAGTTGAATGTATCATTTGCAAAATCCATGTAAACTGGGGTCATACCGATAGAATCTAACAAGTATGTTACCGCTGAATCTGGGTCTGATTCTGTACTATCAATATGGAATCCGTGTATAATAGGTCTGTTTAAGGCATATGTTACACCATCAACAGATATGGTATTCAAAGCAGGATAAGTAGTTTCCTGTGTCGGATTTGCTGTGATTTGTGGAGCATATAATTCTGTTGTAGTTCCATTTACTGTTACATCAGCAATATGATCACCTGTTGTTTGAATCGGTGTTACATCAATGGTAGTATGACCCTGTGCAACATCATTGATTGCACCTACCAATGTTTTATCAGTAGTGACTAAGGAATCATATTCAAATGATGTTGCGGTTGCATCGGCAATCTGTCCGACTGAAACACTTTTAGATTCATAAGAAGTTCCATTCTTTGTCGATACTTCTAATAAATCATCACGATCGGCAGAATCTTTTTTAGTTAATTGAGATATTTTGTGAAAGAAGAATGGCATGATTTTAACCCCTTTCTTTTATCATATTCCGAAACAATCATTCTTAATTGCTTCATACTAATCCTGGAATAGATGTATTTTACACAGGAATTGTGAATATCTAACATCTTAATCCACCCGATATAAGTAAGCATTTGCCTACTTTCATAAAAGGTTGGTTCTTGCTTCTTTGACAGTCGTTTTGCCTTTGTAATCATCTTATGAAAAATGGATTTCCGCATGGTGATTCTATCTCTGTAAAATTTACAGCCTAAGAAATCTAAGAATCTACCTTTATGGGTTCCATGTGTGATATAATCAAATCGAAATAACTGACATTTGTTATTTAATGAAAGTCCTATATGTTCTAAATAATTACTAATAGAAATCCATGTTTTATGCAATTTTCTTTTATTTGCACCGAATATTACAAGATCATCAACATATCGAATGTAGTGAGGTGCGTACATTCCCTGTTTTATCTTATGATCCAATTCATTCAGATAGAAAATCGAAAACCATTGGGAAGTATAAAATCCCAATGGAATACCAGTTTCGGAATTTATAATTTTATCACATAACCCCAAAAATTTATTATCACTTATTTTCTGTGATAATTTCTGTTTCAGAATCGTATGGTCAACACTTTGAAAATAATGGTGAATATCTAATTTCAAACAATACTTTACATTCTTTTTATCGGTCTGAATCCATTTTTGAATGACTTCCTTTGCCGATTTTATTCCACGATTCGGTACAGAACCATAGGTATATTCATACAAACTTTTCATCACAATCGGTTTGAATACATTTACGATCATGTGATGAATAATCTGTTCATCCATTTTTGGTACGATTATTTCTCGTTCCTTTTGTCTGATCCCGTCTTTAATTTTAACAGGGGTATGTTTTGGTGGGATATAATTTTCAGCAAGTGTTCTGTAATACTCACAGAATTGTTCTGGATGTTCTGACATAAAAAGAACCTTTGGTCGATCCTTCCGACCTCTTGCATAGTCCTTAATGGCTATACAAATATTTTGATCGGAAATAAGATTTTCCCAAAGATTCTTATATGTTTTCATTTGTAACCTCTTATTCACACAAATCCTATGCGATTTTCAATTTCTCTACTAACCGCACCTTCTATCGGAAAATTTTTACACTGTGGTAAGGAAGATGACCTGCATTGAACTCTCTACAAACTTAATAAGTGGGGGAGGAGCCGATATTCCAGTTCCGATTCGAAGCCGAATTGTTCAGATTGACATAGAACGAACCGCAATTCGTACCGTTGTTCGAATTACCGCCATGATAGGCGAAAGTCCGTAAGGAAATCGGGCAACTACCGCAAGTCAACTCCCTGTTGGTACTACTTAACATTCATTTTTCATAATGCCATTTGGAACAGAAGTATTATTGTGTGTGTTTGTAGTAGTCTGTTTATGCAAACCGACTAGATTGATTGGTTACAGATATATTAAAGGTTTTTGTAAAAATGGGGGAGTACACCTAGGTTTCTCCCCTCAACCCCTCTTCCTAAAACAGAAGTATTAGGTACAAGAGGGGGAGGAGCCGAACCCCCAGCCCCGACTCGAAGCCGAAACGTTCAGATGGACAAAGAACGAACCGCAATCCGCACCGTAGTACGAAATACCGCCATGAAAGGCGAAAGTATTTATACCAGTGTAGCAATAATCACAATAACATTTTGTGCTACTTGCAGGACTTCCTGTTGCACTTGCAATCATTGTGTCGGAGATAAAAGTCTCTTTTGAGATATATTCACTTGCTGGAGAAGAAATACCTGTGTTGATATATCCAGTTCCATTGTCTGAGAATCCATCAGCGGTAGAGCCATCATCTTGTCCGAAACAATTTTTGATATAATGTGTTCCACTTTTCAGTATATGACCTTCGTATCTCCGAAATGCAAATCCCCACCAGTTCTCCATTCCGAAAACTTTCACGCAATTTGTAAAATTTGTACTTGTAACTGATCCGCTATTTGTACCATAAAACAGCCCTTTTTGATTCTGTTCGCCTGTTCGGAAAGCATCATTGATCGCTTCTGAACCACCAGATGTTAATCCTTGTCCATAAACTGCCTGTGAATTTAAGGATTTCCCAAACAATACCAAAAGTAAATTGATAAGTGTGACTTCCGAAAGAGTAGTCATGTGGTAATTTGATCCGTTGTTTACACACATTGTACGGGATTCACTTGCCGTAATCTTATTCATAGCTCTACTGCCACTAACAGATCGCATTACAGCACTTGCAGAATAAGTATCACCGACTACCGAGCCATTGTATGCCGCCATATAAAAATGTTCTTTATGTTCTTTTGATGGGCCTATATAAGCATAATCCTTATAAGAAGAATCAATCTTCTTATTAGAGAAATAAATGCTTGCGGAAGTCGGATCACCTTCATCTGGAACCATTTTCATATAAATCTTAGGGAATTCTACCATTACATTTCCCATGTGATATGGAGAAGTAGCGTCAGCGTCCATTTCTGCCTGTGTGATCGGGACTGTGTTTCCGTCTATATCCTTTGTATAATCATTCGGATTCAGATAACATACAACCTCACCTTGCGGATTTAAGATACAAGGCTTAATTCCATTGATAATAAAATTATCACCCCAGGAACCGTAAGAGAATTCTTTTGTCGTAAAATTCATCTTTGCTGGTGTCATTCCGACAGCATCTTCCAGATAAGCAACACATGCCGAAGGATCGGATTCAGAAGAATCAATATGAATTCCGTATATCACAGGTTTCTCTTCATTCCGAACACTGTATATCTGACCGCCGATTTCAATGGTAGTAAGATTCGTCACAGGTGCGGTATCATCATTCGGAATTACATTCTGAGCATAAACAGATGTGGTAGTTGAATTATTCACCTTAATCTTAGCGATTTCTTTTCCGCTTGTACGAACCTGTGTAACAGTCACTTGTATATGTGATTGTGCAGATTCATTAACAGCACCGATTAAAGTCTTATCTGTTGTAACAAGTGAATCATATTCTGAATTTACCGTCAGATCGGCAATATCATCAACAGGAACAGCCTTAGACTTATCACTTGAAGTAGTTTCAAGAATATCATCTTCTGTTACTTCATCGGTATTATTTAACTCAGAAATTTTGTAAAACTTTTTTATCATGGCGGATCACCCATTATTCTTCAATAAAAATAAAACACTGTAAGGATATGATACCCTTACAGTGTAATAAAAGGTTCTTTGTGATTAAATTTCTTCTGTGTTTATTTGGATGTATTCGCCAATAGCATCTAGCAGCTTCTTGGCAGATGTATATTCATCTGTCTCGCCGCGACGACCGTCTTTAGGAAGACCTGTGTATCTGCTAGATCCACCTCCCTCGTCAGTTGTAACTACAACATCGTAATTCAAAGGATTATCTGAATCCGGATAAATTGTAAGATGTTCTATCTCTGACCAATCACGGCCATTTCTGTCCCAACTAGCCGCCTCCCTGTCACGTGTTCTCTTACCGAAATGTACAGGTATTTGATTTTCAATGAAGTACATCAAAAGGGGTCTTGGAAGCCAGCAATGTTTGTCCTCAAATGTTAATAATCCATTGGAAGACGGTATGTTGTTTTCAATTTCATGTGCAGTTCTTGTATCAACATACTTCTCATCATTTTTTACGCGTCTATCTATGGCAGAGAGTAGGTCATCGTAACCTTTGAACCGTAAGGTGTCAAATATTGCACCTTTAAGACCTCTCCAACCAATGATCGAAGCTGCGTAGTAGTATGTAAATAACTTATTCAAATCTTTGATTGCTTTTACATTTACGTTACTACCTTTATCACGGTAGCCGATAAGTTTCTTGATGATAGCATCCGTAGGCTTGTATTGATCAATGTCCATAGCATTAAGTTCTGCGGAGTAGTCGTCTTCAGCCTGCTGCTTATCACGTTCATATTCAGATTTCAATTCTGACATATCATAGTAGAAATAGATGTCACCATATCGCTTTGTTATGTACTTTCCACCAATCTTTTTGATTGTAGATATCCATTCATCAACAGAAGTTGCATAACGAGAACTTTCTGGAGATAAAACAAAATTCCACTTGCCTTCTGAAATGGGTCTCAAGCTTGTACGACTGCCCCATGAAATTCCTAACTTGCTCTTAAGTCGTTCCATCGGATCACTCACGAATCTCTTTGAGCTTTTAATGTATCTCTTCATTGCCGTTCCATTATCCTTTCATTTTAATGTGTTACTACAATTCTATGTAAGGTTTTGTTACTGTAGGTCATTGACAATTTCTATACCATACCAAGAAGAAAGTTCTTTTGACAAATATGAAATAAATTTCTGTTCATCGAAAGGCGTTGTAATCATGCGGTCCCAACAATCTGCAAAATCAGGATCAGTAGCGCACAAGAAATCAATAACACTCCTTGCAGTTACAGCCCCATCTTTGAAAAATTCATTACCATCTTTTACAGCATAGCAGACACTTCTTGCAAGATCACGAGTTTCATAGATTCTAGGTTCCGTATATTTCTTTGAGCTTTGTATGTATCTTTTCATGTTCTACTTCCTAATTATGAAACGTTATTATTCACATTCTAACTTATGCAATAAAATTAAAATTTTGAAGTATTTATTGTTCAACGCCTAAATATTACATGCGTTTACCACAATTGGATGTAACGCTACACCCTCTATCCCATTGCTGTAAGCGTTTGGGAATACTTTTTTAAGAATTTGCAAACTACCATTCACATCAGAATTGATTAACACACCGGAATCGCTTTTAAATAAACCACGATGAATCCTACGAGATTTATTGTAATTCTCTTTAATTGGTAACTCATTATCTAAGAAACTTGTCCCACTTGTGTAACTTTCTTCTGTGAGCACTACAGATATACCATATTCTTCAGCTTTGTATTTGATCATCTCCATCAATCTGTTATATGGTATCTGTATAAAAGATTGGTTAACTCTTTTGCTCATTTCTGATTTCTGTTTCCAACACTTATTGTTGCCTATAACTATTACAGAAACATCATCACTATGTGCCTTATCAACTATGTATCTACTTGCCTGATGTAAGTAGTTATCAATAATCTGATTTCTTTTCTCTGTTATACTTAGTATTCTTTTTGTTGAATACTGCTTATTCATCCTCATAGCAATTGACTTGTAGTGAGCTAATAATTTATTATAATATTTGTTCTCAGACTTCAGACCCTTACCGTTTATTATAAATGGTTGTTCACCAAAATTATTTGTTACGGTTGCTAAGTTATCTAAGCCTATGTCAATACTATAATATCTGTTATTATCGCATACTGTTTCTGGAATTTCTATATTATAAACCACCTCCAATTCAATATGATTTGCTTTAGGTATGAACCTTACTTGCTGAAATGACACATAATTTTCATTGCTTATAAATAATGGTTTGATTGAAAAACCATTAAATACTTTGGGAAAATGTAAGATACCATTTTTCAAGTTTACTTCTTGGTTTGTAAGAGTTAAAACACATCTGTCGCTCTTATCTTTATACTTTGGCAATTTAGGTCTTCCTAAATACTTGTCTTTATTATTTTCCAATCCTTAATAGATTTGAAGAACGACTTCCAATTTTTATCGAGTAATCTTAATAACTGCTGTGCTGATTGTGCAGTTGGCATATTCTTATAGTCTGGATATTTCATATCAGCTTTTAATGTTTTGTCCAAGTCTTCATATCTTAACCAGTTGCCATTGCTTACAAACTCTTGTCTGATTAAATAGTTGGCATGGTTATACAAATTTTTTGCGTTAAAGCAAAAACTATCTATAAGAAGATAATAAGTATTCGATTGTTTAATTTTGTGTTTTTCTACTCTTTGAATTACCATATCCATTATTATCCTTTAATGATAGTAAATATTATTTAATGTTATTCGTTACCATAACTTGGATCACGTTCTAGCACAGATACTGTTTCATCAATTGTAAAATTAGGAAAAGTTGCTATCGTGTTCCAAGGATAATCTAAGTCTGTTATGTAGAAAGTCATATCTGTACCTCTCGTTCTTAAAGTTGAAAACCTATCACTCTACAATATCATGCCATTTGCGAATTGCATCTACATGACGAGAATCATCACGAGATGGTCTTACAATTTCACCGTTCTCATCATAAATCGTCCAGAAGTTAGAAGCGTCATATGTGTAACCAATTCTATCAAGATATCGCTGAATATCAGATTCTTCTGGAATATCATAATAGGAAAGTTCATCAGATGTTAAAAATCTTGGAAGCACTACAGCAGTGTAGCTGTTAGGCAGATCCCATATCTTCACGATACTAACATCTCTAGGAACAGTACCAGGACCAAGTCCGTGTTTCAGGATATAAAAATATCCATTTCTTGAATATGTATCAGAAAAACTTGAACGAATGTATCTTTTCATAAATCCTCCATGTGATATCTCACTTCATCCTATTTTTGAGAGTTCTCATTATTGCAGCTACTGCTACTCCTAAGGAAGAGTATGTATACTCTCTGTCAAAATATGGAGTATATCCAATAACTTCCCAATCATCGTCACCGAATTCATAAACAGGCTCAACAGATACTATAGTTCTTCCGTGAAAAACAACTTTGGCAACATGCTTGTTATCTTCTCCCTTCCCCCACTCTAATGATATTCCTGGGAGAGCTTTAGGAAGTTTTTTCAACGTATCAATATCTTTTTGTTTCCAATCATGATCAATAGCATCTTGCGTCAATTCAAAAGACGGTTGTACTTTCGCACCGTTCTTAAGATCGTTTGCTACTTTAGCGGAAGGAGCACGAAATGGTTTTACAACTTTACCATTTTCATCGTAGAATGTCCAAAAGTCATTTCTATCATACTTGTACCCAGTTTGTTCAAGATATCGTTGAATATCCGATCCGGATAAAGGTAGATAATCTCCAAGTTCAAGATATCTTAGACGCCTAGTAAGAACTACAGCAGTACGATTTTCTGGTAGATTCCAAGCCTTTATAACAGAACCATCATTAAAAAATGTAGGATCGGGTTTACGTTCAAGAATATAGAAATATAAATCTCTTGAATACTGATCAGAATAATCATAACTTGATCGAATGTATCTTTTCATGAATAATTACTCCTAGATTCAAAATATGTCGTCTTCGTCTTCGAATCCTTTGTAAGAATCGAACCATTCACGAGCCTCATCTAATGTGTCACATTCGTAATCATAGTCACCATCTTCGGGACGATACAAATCGCTATCACCGAATACAAACACATACTGGTCATTTGCCTTATCGTAGTACATTGTGTACTCAGTTAAGAATCCGTCACTGTCACGAACATACTTGCTGTCAATACATTCGAAGTCATCGCCGCTTGATTCTTCATCGTCCCAATCTGGGTCGTAAGAAGCGTTGACACGCTTATTACAAGATGCAATGGAACATGATTCAATGGGCTGTATTGTGTATTTTGCTCGGTAGTAATCGCTATCAGTAGTATAATCTGAATCAGACGTTGTAACTTTGAAGGTAGTTGACAGATCCATCTCATCTAACACTTCTTGAATAAGCTGTTTAGCATAAGAATGATCATTCTTCCAATCACCTACTACAGTTAATGTAATCTTACCACCTTCCGAAGATACATTGTCTTCTAAACCGTTCTCAACGAATTTATCTTTTATCGCCTCGATTAGACCATCTCGATCAAATGACTCGCTACTCTTTATGTAGTCATCGTCTTTATCTTCTAATGTTTTGATATACTCAATAGCTTCATTAGGACTAGAAAATTCAGGCGACACTCTTTTGCCTCCGGTCATTACTACCCACCCTGAATGAGTGTCTACTACGCTGTATTTTCCATCTTTGAAACTGTCGCTTGCTAAAATCCTCTTTGTTATCTTCATTTCATCTACCTCCAAACTTTTTCATTCTTCGTGCAAATGACTCATATTGCTCAAAAAGTGAAACACAAAAATCAGTAACAATTTCATTGTGATACAATTCATCATCGAAATAATCATCGATGTAAATATCGCAACTTACTATTGTCGTGTTACCACGGTTATCAGATACGCTTACTTCTACTATATAATTTTCATCATCAACAGTTGCATAATCGCATACCCAATGATAATTCTGGAATATTGGAATAAAATCTTTCCTGAGTATGCCGCTGTCGAGGTCGTTTATGTTATTTTCTAAGTCTTTCAGTATGAGTCTACTGACGTGATCTATGTTACTGCAGGAGTAACTAGCATATACTGCAGATTTAATCGGTTGAGTTTTTGTGATTGTTTCCCATACTGCATCAAAATACTCCCGCAACCGATGCTTTATATCGTCAAAATCAGAACTACCAAAAGGTTTTGAATATTCTTTTAGATCTAATAAATCTACACAATCCAGTTGATAATCTTCTGATGACAGTTCTTTGTTACTATGTTCACCAGTCTCTTTAACTTCTTGTAATGATACCTTTCGAAGAAGCGTCATTACCGGAACTAGCTCAACCTTAGAATACTTTTCACCAAATTCTGTTACAATACCTTCTTTAGTTAAGTCCCAATTTTTTAAGAAGGAACTATCAATATGATCAGAAATTCTTACATAGACTGCAATTGGAATTGACCTTTGTTTACCATTGAGAACATCTACAATTACATAAAAACTCTTGCTTACTGGTGACGATTTTAAATATTCTTGGAGTTTCTCCATATCATCGTCATTATCTGTATAAAATATATCTCTTCCTTCTAAAAGATCATATAGGAATTTACTGTCATCACCGCTTACATCGCTTGGATGCATTGCATATATGCGGTATTTTTTATTGTCATTCAGAATATCTAATACACACTTTCTGAATTCAGAAAATATATCCATAGGAAATTTTCTGCTTCTGCGTACACTTGCAGAAACTGGCTCTTCAGTCGATTTCACAGAATGTGTAATTTCAAATTCTATTTCAACTGTTAATAATTTACTCATTAAAATCACCTCATCCTGTTACGGTAGTTAAATTGACGCTCAACCAAGATCTAAACATTTCTAATACCATTAAAGGTTCTTCAAAATAGATAGAATGTAGTTGTTAACAGATTCATCTTGATTTAGTCTTTTTGTAAATGATTTATAGTTTTCGGAATCACCTGCATAGTAAATTACATAAGCGCATTTCGGGTAAATGTTATCAAATTCTGTGAAACCATGACCATGCAGATCAGTTTCGATTTGCAGTTGAAACCACTTCACAATTCCAAAATCAATACCACGGAAAACATCATATTTTGCATAGGTATTCAGATTTTCAAGATCATCGGATGCTATCTTTGAGTAGATGACAGCGTAGTTATCCATGATTGCATTTACTATATCCCGGCAGAAACGATCTAGTAGTTTTTCAGCGTCATAAGGTTCAATTCCGTAAACAGGTTTATTTTCAAAAGAATCAAACTCAACCATTACAGAAATTGTTGGAATGACACGATCAGGATCTGTAAGATCCATTGGTGTTATGTATTTGCGAAGGTAATCATATTCCATAAAGATCAATCCTCCATCTAGAACAGTTACAATTATTCGAGATTCTCCAATGTATGTGCAAAATTATTTACAGTTGAAAGAATGTATTCACTCGCCGCTTCATATGAATCAAATTTATTTACGCTCGGTTCCGCACACGATTTACCATCATGTGATTTAACATAAATACAATTCAATACCGCCATTCCTTCATAAGTTCCAAGATCATAAGCACCAGAATAGCCGGCAATCGGTGATTTAAATATAATCAAAAATCGTGTACCATATGAATCATCGTAGTATTCACATGAATAATAATAAATTGGATACAGCTTATCTGTACAATCATCATCAGTAACGGTATCATCTCCAAAAATAGAAGAAATTTTATTTGATAAACTAATGCAGAATCTACCAAAATCAATAGATTTCTCAGTATTCAAATCATTGTAACTAGATTCTACTGGACTAAATTCTGCTATAACTTCAATGTATGGAATATCATCATAATCATTTTTAAATGTAGGCATTTCGGATACAATATGCACAGCACCGATCAGACCATTGATGGTATCACACTTCTGTTGTTCATTTGTGGAATGTTCTTCAATGGATTTTGCCTTTTCCTGTAATCTCTTTGTTAATTCATCAGCGTCAATAAGTCTCATAAATTCACTCCTTGTCTAATAATTCAAATACGGCACTCTTATGGTCGTAATCATAATACATATTGCAAGTGATCTGCTTGCAATTGTTGATTGAATTTCTTAATTCCATCGCCTGTCCAAAACTACAGTGATCTATCTTATAGACAGTCGTTTGAAGTTTGTACAGGTCTGTGGTAATTTTTAGTCAAATATACAATGGTTTCTAATCCTGTCATAAACAGACATCACTTCTCGCTTATTAGAACTTTAATTGTACCACTATTGGTATATGGATCGAAACGTGGTGAACAACTAACATCATATTTACGATATAAACATTCTGCGGCTACAAAAAATAAATCTCTAGAACATTTGCGAACATTGTAAACTACAATCTTACCATCAACCTCACCTCTCATACAGCAGTCATTTTGAACACAGTCCGGAATAACCATCCGAACATTTTCCTCACCAAACATTCCGTTTATAAAATGAGTTGCTCTTTCCTGTTTATTCATATTTCCTTGTACCTATCATCAGAATCTTCGTCATCAAACAGATGAAATACATCTTTGTCACATTTATCAGGTTCATCTGGAGATATAACCTCTTCATCTATCATCTGTTTAGCAAGCTTTCCTACAACATCTATGAACCCGTATTTCTTCTGCTTGCTGTTGAAATATTTTGAAGGAAATGTAGAAACTGCTAATGCTAAAAATGTGGCAACACTTCCTACAAAATCAAGCTCATCTGAGTAATGATCTGACGCTTGAGAGTGCATTTCAACAATTTCTTTTTCAGTATCAATCTTAATGATCATTTTTGCAATCCTTTCTTTTGCTTCATATTAAAATATCATCTTTCGTCAGTCCTAAAATATCGTAAAACAGACCCGGATCTCTGTTGAAGTCCAACTTATTATCTACAATGAAGTTTGAAATGCCTTCTTTCTTATACAGAATATCATGAACTCTTTCGTCTACTGTGTCTTTGGTCATTAAAGTGATGATGGTTGTAGATTGTTTGGTTCCGATTCTGTGGCATCTATCTTCGGCTTGAATCTTATCTGCAGGTGTCCAAGGCTCATCATAAAAGATTACAGTAGAGGCTGCTGTAAAAGTATTTGAAGTTCCTGCAGCTCCAACAGTTCCTAGAAGTACTTTGTATTCCGGATTGGTTTGAAATACCCGCTTATGCTTCTCTCGTAGCTCAGAACTCATTGATCCTATAAAACAACAGGTTTTATATTTAGGCGATATGAAAGTATAGAGCATTCTAAGAGGCTCAATCCAGTTGGAGAATATAACCACCTTCTCGCCACGATCTACCGCCTCATCTAGTAGCTCTAGTAATCTATGTAACTTAGCATTCTTAGATAGGTAACTATCGTCAAATTTAAGTGTTGTATCAACTATCTCAGGAGCACCATTTACTTGACGTAATCCGAGGAGTTTAGTCATAGGATTGTAGTTCTTTACATCGCCATCTTCATTTGTCAGAATTTCATTCACAATCTTTTCATATAACCTAGACTGATATTTTGTATTCTCTACATATTCAACATAACGAATCTTGGGCGGTAAATCTAGCACTTCCGATTTAAGTCGCCGTATCATGTTTCCTTGTAACATTGATTTAAGAGATGGAATATTTTTGTAAGCGACGATCTCCTTGTCGCCATATCCTCCATACACGCAGAACTTTTGACACCAGAAATAGTAGTTACTAAATGTGTGGCCTCCAACTAGTTTGAGCGGAAGGTACACGTCTGTTGGCTTGTTGACGATTGGAGTTCCTGTTATCGGAATCCACATAGCAGAATCAGCAGTACCTTCTTTCATATGAATGAGACATTTTCCTTGCTTAGATGAAGGCGATGTGTTTTTATGCACCTCATCAAGTGCAATCATTCCAATATCTCCGCTCTTTATTCGCTTAATCAATTCACCTACCATGGGATAGTATTTTCCTTCTTGAAGACGAATTGATTCAATATTTGTGATTATGAAATAGGGGAGGTCATCACCGTCGCAGGTCTTGAATTTTTCTAAGTCCTCTAACTTCCCTCGACTAGTTCCGTCATACATCAACTTCTTATTTCTTTTTCTTCTAGTTCCTAGAATATAAGCAGTTTCTTGTCCACGAGTATGAACATGAATATCATTCAGCCAGTTGTATTTAGAGCTGTTTACACAACATATGATCAAACAATGCTTGAATCCATACTTAGCACGATTGTAAAGGGCAAGGTTGATCGTTTCAAGTGTTTTTCCACAATTGTGAACTACAATTCCGTTTGCAACAAAATTCCGATAAGGGTCAAACATTTTGATATCATATGTTTCTACTTCACCGAAGTAAGAGATATCTACAATCTTAACTCCAGTAGGTTTTGAGCCTGACACATTAGCAATAACTGTATCACCTACCTGGAGATTCTGAAGTTCTACAAAACCTTTAAGCGTCAATATCTCATGATCCGCAGTTGCTTTCAGAGACTTACCAAAATTGAATTTGACAGTGTATACAGGTTTAACACCACTGTACAGAACATCTCTAATTTCGTGCATACCAAATTCACTACCTCTCAGGCAACGAATTGAATATCCACGGTGATGAGATTTTTTGACCCAATCCCGATAAAGTTCTTTCAGCGTTATAGTTCGATACAGTTCACGATAACTCACATGAACTAATGCATCTCCTGAGATACAGCCCATTTCATCTGCTAAAATAAATCCGTTCATGTTACCTTTATTTTCACGATCAATCGCAAACTTCATAAAATCTAGCTGATGTGAATATGGTCGTCCACCTTCTGCAACATAGAAGGGTACGTCTGAGATGTCAATGTCTGGGATAGCATCTACACCAGATACTGCTTGATTTACATTTATTTGTTCATTTGAGTAGATGTCAATACTAGTTTCATAATCAGTTCCTTCAAAGGCTTTGATTAAGAAACCTAATTTATCGAGAGGAATTGTCCAGTATTTGAATTCTGGAACCCATCGTTTTCCGGGAACAGTTTTAACAATGTCGATCACTTTAGGATCATATCTGAATGTTATCTGATATACATCTCCAGCTTGTTTTATTGTTATCATTGTTTACCACCCATCTTACAGAATTTGTTGTACGTCTTTAATAACGATTCAGTTAACAAAAAAACCGGTAACTGATATTTTAAACATCAGTTACCGGAAACCAAGGGGACCGGAATGGAGAAAGCGTCAAATGATTAAATTCATCAAATTTGAATGTATCCAACTACATAACTACTTGTAGATCTACTGTATGCAGCAACCTTAGTGTATTTTTCACATTTTTCTAAGATTCTTACTACTCCGGAATATTTAGAAAACAAAACCTTACTTCCGGTAGGGGTGTAGTAAATTTTTACGCTGCTTACCATTTCTGTTTCACTCGTGTTGTCTACAACCTTCTTTTCTTTATCAGTTTCGGATGCAGTTTTGGTCTTAGCCGTTGATGTTATCTTTACAACAGCTTCTTTCTTAGCTGGTTCTTTAGCTACATTTTCTTCTTTAGCAGGTTCTTCAACTACTGCTTCTTTAGCGGGTTCCTCAGCTGCTTCTTTAGCGGGTTCCTCAGCTGTTTCTTCTTTTACAGGTTCTTCGGCTACAGGTTCCTCCGCTTTCTCCACCTCAGCAGGAGCACTTTCAGCACCCGCTGTAACCTGATTAGTAGCCTCCTCTACAACTGCATCTGTTTTAGCTTCTTCTGCAACATCTACTGCTTTACGTCTTGCCATGTTAAATCCTCCAATTTAATCTTGATTGAGTAACGTCTCCCACAAGATATTACACAGTATTCTGACACGACTTTGTCGTTCTAACTGTGTTATTTCTTTGTAGTCGTATATAAGGTAGTGATATTTGAATGATAATATAAGTGAGTCTCTTACAGCTTGTTTAACATCTTCATCAGAAACTTGTGTTAAGTAATCGTCTATTTCATATAAACATCTATCCAAATAAGAGGATGGATCTTTAGTGTTATTTTTCATCTTTTTTGGTAGATGACCTACGCATACTTTAGCAAGTGCCTGTGAACCGCTGAGAAATCCATAAGAATTATTGACTTCGTTTCGAGCAGAATCGGCTATGTTTATAACAGCCATGAATCTATTTCCAAATTTATCTTCTAGATTATCAATGACTTGGTTGTCTGTCCAATAACTGCCCATATGTAAAACTCCTTAACATGAACATGAAAAATTCTCTAAGTATCTACCAATATTATCTTGATAAGTAGTTAACTGGTCTTGGGTAGGTTTATCGAAATTGCACAGGAACAAGTTCAAATCCTGTACAACTTTAGTCAAGTTAGGGATGTATAAGTTTTTAATCTGAAGCTCTGGAACGTCATCAATGTCCTGAGTAAATCTATCATCTTCAAACATCGGGTAAGGGAATGGAATTGATTGTGTATACTGAAGAATCCAAGATTCTAGTGTATCAATCATTTCAGAAACTGTTATGTCGATAGCGTAGAATTTTTGATACTCAGGGTCACAATATTGCTTCTGATAGATCTTTCCGCCTACTTTTATCTCATATAAACTGCAAAGAGTATCGTTCACAACATCTATCATCACGTTATACACGGAGAAATCGTCAGTATCGTGAATATCTAAACACTCATCTCTGTCGCATAAAGTCACCTCATAGAATTTTTCACATTCATCTTCTGTGTCTTCTGTAACGATATTCTCAATTGCAGTAGAAAGATCCGACAATGCGAACTGTGAGTCGTAGTTAGCAAATACTTTAGTTAATACAACATCCGAACTGCCTGTTATCTTTTTGATTCCGAATCTAAGCTTCAACGAACTAGTTATAGTAAACTGCATTTCATTATCAGTTACTACAATACTCTTTTTATACTTTTTCGTGGCCTTAGATGCAAGGTAGTCAGATATATTGGATCCAGTTTCAAGTGAGAAAACAAGTTTATCAGGCTCTACACTAAACCATGCATCCACGATATCAACTGCATTATCATTCAGGAATCTTAGTACATCTCGTAATTTAGATTTTTGTGTATCATCTATTTCATCAGATTCCAACAGCTCGTGTAAATCCTGTGCCTCGTCAACATCTTCAGCATCTTCAGGCTTTTCCTCAATTTCCTCAGGTTCAACTTCCTCTGTTTCAGAATCCTCTTTTGCGTCACCTTGTTTTTTAGCGTTGCTAAGATCTACATCAAACCAATCTTTAACAACTTTCTCTACAAATTCCGGAATGTCAGAAAACTGAACATTGGATGCTGTTATAGGATTATCACCCTTTAGTATGCTCGCATCGGTTTTTATCTGTACATCATAATACGAAGAACCCTCTCTGACAGGTACACATACAACGTGTACTACAGTAGATTCGGAACCATCTTCAGCATTTGAATCTGTTGGAATTGGTACATCATATTTTATTGATCCGTCTTCAGCATATTGCTCATTCAATACAGAAAAAGCACGGTCAATGAAATTGAACAATTTCTTTACAACACTAATAACGCTTTGACCATCGAAACCCGCTTTATTGTCTGCCATTTCTATTCACCACCATATTCTCACTAAATGACAACAACCTAGTACACTACAGGATATGCAGATGTACTAGGTTGCTACCTTTACAGATTAGAGAAAGATTTATTGAATTACTTGGAACGTCTTACTCTTCTTGCAGATGAAGAAGGACGCTTCTGAGTAGATGCAGAAATCCGAGAGGTTCTAGCTCTACGTACAGTAGAAGCAGAAACCGGCTTTCTTGCAGGGCGTCTTTCAGCTCTTCTAGCAACTCTAGAAGATGCACTAACAGGACGTCTACCACGAAGGCTTGTTGCAGATACAAGCTCCTCCTCGTCACCCTCAGCCTCAACGGTGTACTCTACACCATCTACACTGAAAGTTACAGCATCATCCTCGGAATAAACTTCTACAGGCTTCTCGGAAATCTGATAAATCAGCTCTCCAACTTCCTGTGGACTAAACAGAAGCTCGGAAGCCTCTTCAGAAACCTGAACAGGATCCTCATCGACTTCATCAGTTACTTCCTCATCAACTTCAACTGCATCGTCAAAATCTCTGATGTCTTCATCAGCCATGATTCTACGAGATCTTCTACCTTTAACGATCATGATTATATCTCTCCTTTTCTTTAATTTAGTACAACTAGTTTGTTGCGATGACCTTCTAGTTCTTGACGGATAGCCTCTAACTCCGCATTAGCTTCAGAAATAAGAATTTCACCGTCAAGAGAAACATTGGAAGATTCTACTTTATACTTTGAACGAATTCGTCCTAGCGCCTTCTTACAATTCGCTTCACTCATTCGTATTAAGTAATTCAACCAAATATCGCTTTTTATCTCTGATACGTCTTTGTAATCTGGGACATATCTAATAGTAACAGTTGAGGGTCTTGGGTCTCGATGTGTGCAGTAGACTACATTGTTGTTAGAATCATATTTCCATTGAAAATCGGTTCCTAACACGTTTCGTACCTGCGATAACGCCATTTCGGTCATGATAGGATCTATGTTTACAGAAGTTGTATTTCCGATAGCACTATAAGTATTTACTGCTGCGGCTACCTGGAATACATTACCACTGTCGATAGAGCTCATTGTTAAACCAAGTCTTGGTTGCGACGCTTGCACATATAAAATTGTTTTGGTGTATATACCAACAGCTTCAAGATCTATTCTAGTAGAAAATGGAACTGTTTTGTCTACTGGGGTACGCATGTACCGCTTTAACTCTCGAAACGCAATGTTTACAGCTTTTTCAATCTGTATCCCCTCAATGTTTTCAGTAGCAGGAAGCCCGAGCATAAAACTGACTTCGTCTACGATTTCGGCCATGTCCATATCTCAGACCTCCTTTCTACCGATATTTGAGCAAGGACGAATTACTCTTTTTCAGTGACGGTAACAACAAAGCCTTGAGAAGCCATTGCCTTGGTCATAACGTCCCAATACAGCTTTTCGTCAGCACCAGCAACTTCGAAGGATACGCCTTCGTTAGTTTCGCCTGACTTTTCAGCAGCTGCTGCAGTGTCAATAGCCTGACCGAACCATGCGAACTTATAAGTTCCATCGCCGAACGGATCAAGTCCTTCAAGAGAACCCCAACCATCTACATTAGTATCGTAAATAGTTCCGTCAAGTGCTGCAGTATCTACATAAGACTGTGCCTGAATGAAGGTTCTCGCGATATTCATTCCAGGACGAACTACGTCTGCTACAACTGGGCCATTATATACAATCGTAACGGTATATGTTGCCATGTTCAACTTCCTCCTTGAAAAATTTTAGTAAACACTGATTTGATAGAAACTCTCACATCTCTACCAGAATCATATAAGGTTGATGAAATTATTTTATATTTCAGGAAAATTTCATGTTAACCTTATACATTCGTATAAAAGGTTGTTGATGTAGGCGGTTGATTTTCTTATGAAGCTCACCAATCACTAACATCATCAATTCCATTTCTACCATTAAGATAATCCTTTATTCGAATCTGAATAGATATAAGGTTCAATAGAAACGTCAACTCCACCGCATATTTTTCCGGTGCGAATAACAATCCAAAAGAAACTCTTTAAACTCCTCATAATCATTATGAGAATACGCACCATACCGAAAACACTTCTTACCAAAATCAACATCCTTAATCAGATCATAAATCTTCTTACAGGTTTTATAGTCAATCTTACCTTCACAGTCAGATGCAAATAAAAACTTCAAAACATTCTCATGTAGATCATGAACATTAAATTTAATAATATAATCGTTAATCATATAAATATCAATATTGCCAAATACATAATCCTCATACAAACTACCAAACTCCTTAGAAATACAGTATGCAATATTCTTCCTAAGATTAAAAAATCCACCATATCCACAGTCAAAAGAATGTACTCCGTTTGTTGATCGAATCGAAACTCCCATGTATTATTACGCCTCGTACGTAGCAGACACTTTTTGCTTTATGACATCACTTTGCATTGGATGCTCAATACCATATCTCTCTAAACATGTTTGTTCAGCTTTCTTCCGGCATTCCTCACGTGAAAATGGATTTCCATCTTTGAATCTCAACTTCTTTGCACATTCTTTAGAGCAGGTCTTTCTGTAGTCTTCAATAGTCAAATCAACTTCATATTCTTTTCCGCACCAATCGCATTTTCGGAAGTGAGGTCCGGAACAGAATTTACTTGTATTTGTTGTTGGATGAAATTCTTTTCCACACCATTCGCAAATCTTAGTAGATGCTTGGTAGCTTTCTACAAGCTTAGAATAGGCATACGCATCTATACAAGATTGCTTTCCACATGTTTTTGTTCGATTATCACCACAATGATATTCAAAAGTTTGCGCACAGATTACACATGTCCCACGCTTAGTATGTTTACAATATTTCTGCCGAGAAGATCTAGGTGTGAATGTATCACCACAGATCGAACACACTTTCTGCTCAGTTAACGCAAGTTTACTAGCACATTTCCTACTGCAGACCCCAGGACTACTAGGATTGCACTTAGTTACAAATGTTTTACCACAAACTTTACATACTTGTTCAATGTTCCTGTTGCAGTAAACAGATCTTGATGATTTGGGTTGAAATTTGGTTTTGCAAATTGGACAGGTTTCTTCCATAGCGGCGACCTCCTCAAAATCAATAACGATTCAAATATCCAAAAAATCCAAAAAAAATCCAGGCCGAGGAACTTCCCCGACCTGGAATATATAAATGTGAGAGTTTTAAAAATCAGTGCATTTTGTTATTTGTTTTTAATTGGTTAGGACACCTATCACATGATTCCTACGATTCTACCAGATACAACGGTTGCAGGGTTAACTACCTTCGCAGCATACATCGTCGCATAGCCTTGCTGCACGCTGGCATTGGCCAATCCTATTGCATCGGTGTTGGTAAGAGGCATATACTCACCAAACAGAGCAGAGTTTCTACGGATGTCGCTAGACTTGCAAGACATAACCCAAATGTTAGGATCGAAGGAAGGATCGCAATATACTTCGAACTGATCGATAGTACCTGCCTTGTACGGACCAACAGTCTCGCCAGTAGGAGCAGCAACCCAACCCTGTACCATGGACAGGTAAGACTTAACATTGGTACCAACAATAAGTCTATTAGGCTGAGAAAGTCTGGTCTCCTGATAGATGGAAGCAGCAGCCTGAGTCAGCTTCAGCTTGAACATGTTCAGGTAATCAGAAGGAACTACTGCACCAGAGAGTACAGGAGATGCATCCCAGTTAAACTGAGGTCTAACAGATGCAGCTGCAAGCAGCTTCTGGAAGCAAGAGGTGTTGATCTCAGCAGTGAGCTCGGAGAAAGCAGCAGACTTAGCAACATCTGCAATGTTAGCGCCCCATTCCTGGTTAGCTGCGAATGCAGAATAGATGCTCCAGTAGCAAGCAAGCTGATGTGCTTCTGCTACAAGGTTGAACTCATCGAGCTGTAAGTAACCTTTGCCCATCTGAGCGCCGTAATCATAACCATAACCACCGTTGTCAGGTACACGAGGACCTACGTTCTCGTTGTCGTACTGATAAGTAGCTACTACAGAATCACCAGCAGCACCAGAAATACCGGTAATGGTGAAAGTACCCATTGCATAATCAATAGTACCCTTCTGAGTAGTTGTACCAGACTGTACAAGTAAACCGTTACCGTCGTCTACAACAGTTGTAGTAGTTCCGGAAAGGGTGTAAGTGATAGTTACAGAACCCGGAATAACGGGAGTGTAAGCAAGAGCACCATTAGCGGTGATTAAAGTACCTTCTGCAACGATTTCGTTCTTGATAACACGACCGGTGAAGTTAGGATCAATACCCTGGCGGTTTACAAAAGGACTAGAAAGGATGTCGCCGGCCTTGGTCTCACCCTTATTGTTTTCAGCAATGAACTTGAAGTAAGGAACCATCTGAGTTCTGGAATTCATCGCTACGGAACCATAAACATCGAGCACAAGCAGGTTCTGTACGAACAGAGGCAGAAGCTCTAAGAAATCAGGCTTTGCCATCACGTTTGTAGTATTGGTAGCAGCGGTAATGGTGCTCTGACCTCTCATGTTTCTCTGCAGCTGACGAACGAAAGACTGCTGTTCAGGATTAAGTTTAGACAGTCCGGCACTAAATCCGGAAGATGCTCCGCGTCTTGCAACGCTAGCAGTAATGTTGCTTCTTGCAGGTCTATTGATGCCAGCAGCGGCACTAATAGGACGAGCGGGACGAACAATTCGCTTATTGATATTCATCTTTATTTCTCCTTTATAAGATTATAGTGTAATTAAACTATTACCTCCATCAGGCGATACGCTCATAAGTTTTGAGTTAGGCTTGGAGGTTTCGTGAATACCTGACCCGCCAATTATCTTCTGAAGTTGGCGGACAGTAGTGGAAGCAGTAATAGAGCCAGGAACCTCGCTCAAATCTACTCCTACAGCGTTTGCATAAATTCTTGCATACGCGTTTTGGTATTCTTCTAGTAAAGTATAAGCAGCAGTGAGTTCTTCAGATAATTCGTTGACCTGTGCATCAAAGTTTGATGTGGATGCTTCAATTTCAGAATGCTTTCTGACGGTTTCATCAAGATCTGATTGAAGCTGAGACAACTCAGAATCACGCTTCTGTAATTCAGACTTAGTAGATGCTATTACAGCGTCCTTTGAAGATAATTCATCGGACTGTGAAGCAATTACATCATCTTTCTCTGCAAGTTCTGCAGAAAGATCTGAAAGATCCTTTTTCGTAGATGATAAAATGTCTGACAATTCATGAAGTTCTGATTCTCTATCTCGAAGAAGCTTTTTACTTGCTTCTACTTTTCTCTTATATTTAAGGTTTTGTAATTGAACGGAACTTACCCGGTCTTCTAGCTCCTGAATTTCGCTACCAAGTACATCATTTTCTCTAGAAAGATTGTCTATTTGAGCTGCCATTATACGCTTGATAGCTTTGAGCTTTCTCGAATTCTTTAAACTTCTGTTAGCAAGTAATGTTCTAAGTTGTGCATTCTCTTCCTGATAATGCTTTATGTCTTCACAAGAAGCTAAATACAATTCAGTCATTCCGTTCAGTCGATCTTTTACTATATCTGAAGAAGGTGCTTTTGCAGACAAGATGCTTTGCTTTTTCTGCTCAAGTGCTTTGTATTCATCGGACTGTTTTGCGAAACAAGACTGAACTATCTCTATGGACTGAGAAGTATTAAGTGCGTCAATGTTTTGGTTAACTGCTGCGCAAATCCGACTATATTTCTTTTGAGATTCTATATCAGAAGAAGCAGCAATTTCTGTAAATGTAGGAATAGACTCAGGGAATGCCGGGAACGACACTAAGTCAAATCCACGGAATACAAATGTTTCAGGGTCAACAGAATTGTTAACAATGTCACCTGCACCTCTTACAGAAATTCCAAATGTTACACCTGCATCAATGAAAGCTTTAACAATTTTTCCTACAGGAGTATCAACAAGATTAAATTTTCCTTGAATCTTTCCGTTGGCGTCGATACTTCCTTCAGTCATCACGATACATGCATGTTCAAAATCCATACAATTCGGATCGTCGGGATGCCCTAAGAAACCGATGTACCATCCAAGTTCAATAGCTTGACGATATTCGTCAGAATTAAATACATTCTCCCAAACTTCTGCAGTTATATCAAGACCGTTCTTGTTTGTGATGTTAGCATCTGCGCACTCACCCTCAAACACACCTAATACAGAAGTCTTTACTCCGGAATTACTTTTGATATCCTTGTCTCTCATCTTATAACACCTCGTTTCAATTTTTTAAGTATCCTTTTACTAATCGAGCAACGCCACCTACTAAAAGTGTTTTTACAAGTTCTTTAATAAGACCGGCTTCTACAGCTTCATCAGATGTTTCATTCGCGTATGCGATATCTTCATAAGCAGAATCGTTCAGTTCCGAAATCTCTTCGGCAACATCTTCAGAAACCTCAATTTCCTTTGCGTCATTAAATGGAATCATGTAAACTGATTCCCCTATCTGAACCTGCAGCCCTTCGGGTGTTTCGCTAACACCTACATCATATGATTGCAGTTCCTCGATTTGAGCGAGTAAATCAAGCAACGCCGCAGGTGTGAAAACTAATTCTTCCATTTATTTGCGTCCTTTCTTTATGTAACAGTCCAAAGAATCGGCATCCGACCAGTTAATCCACCGAAATCATTCAAACCACCTAACTGAATTTTCCAAATGATTTGGACAACTTGATTGATTCCAACACGGATGATATTCTTTTTCAATATCTGTCTATTTTCATATGAAGTCATATCCCAATTATCTGAATTAGGTGGTATGATTCTATATCCAGCAAGCAATCCGTTATCGCCGTTTTCCTGTGTGCTACTCCATACAGAGCTAGACCAAAGCCCTGCTTCTGTAATGAATACATAATCTTTCCCCTCTTCACGGAATTGTCTTAAACCACCTGTACTTATCATAGCACTGAATACTACATCAATAGTATGCGGTAATTCCGATTCATTTTCTGGAACAATATCACGATAGGATATTTTTGCACGCGGAAATGATACTGAGATCAATTCACAATTTATAGTCTTTGATTGATCAGGTCTGTCTTGAAACATCGGACCGATTCCGGCATACACACGGCCATTGTTATCATCTAAATCATATCCATCAGCTCCATAACTAGGACAGTGATTCATATACGCTGTGAAATTTTCTTCTTCTGATAATGAACTATCTTCTCCGATTCCAGTAGGTAGCCCATTGTCATCACAATCCTGACTGTATAATCCCATTGTTCCAAGTGAAATATATTTAGGTACATATTCATTCAACATATGTATACCCTGATTCAGAACACCATCACCTATCAGATAATGTGCAATTCCGGTTATCATAGAATTTGTTGCCGCATTGTGACCAACATGTTCTTGAACACATTCCCCGGTAGCACGATCTAATACTCTTATAGAAACATTATGCTCCATACTGAGTTGTCGTGCAATATTATTTATTTCAGGTCTATAAATCATTGTTGCCACTCCTTATGGAATTTCACATGTTTCAGAATCTTCGTCATGTGTTGTATAAGTTCTTGTTCTATAAGAATGTAATTTTCTGATAACTAAGGAATAACTATCTTCGGATTCGGTGTCAATTCGCCTATGCAAATTAGGATCGGTTACGCCGTCCATATCTTTCTGATATTCCTCGGGGTCTGATTCCTGTGTAACAAGCGTTGCTCCCATTTGTGACACAGGAACAAGAAAATGATGCACACCGTCAGTAGTAACATATTCAATTGGATCTGCAAAATCATTTATGTTGTAAGCTGACATTCTACCACCTCATTTATGATAGTATACAAGGTTTTCCATACAACAGGAAAAATCCCCTACTGAGCAGATAACTCAATAGAGGACTTTCCTGCACAACAACATTTAGGAAGACCAATCAATGCGGTATAAGCGATACTTAATTAGATGAATGAAATCATTCCATTTCCATCAAATTTGATCTCATCAATTTCAGAACTTCCGATAAACAATGTTAATTCATTTGCGGAAGATACTTCCTTGATACGACCGTCTTTATACTTGATTGTGATAGAATTATTTTTAGATTCAGTATATCCAACAGTCTGAATATTGTCAATAGCGGGTCCAACAATCTTTGTAGGTTCTGCAACAATCAGAGCATCTGATTTACTAGACACTCTGAATTTAGAACATACGCTCCGAAATGTAGAAATAGAAATATGATATTTCTTGCAAAATTCTTCGGTACCTCCAGGATATGATTTAGCTTCTTCAATTCGTTCCAATGTCCAAAACCCGTTTGGATTCCTTGTTCTAGTGTTACAATCTACGCCACGAACATAACAAGCCATCTGATAAGCTTTTTCAGTTGTTCGGTTGTCAGCGCAGAACTGTTTAATTCCGCCGGGGTATGACTTCGCCTCTTCGATCTTTTCAAGTGACCAGAATTTTGCCTTTCTACCGCGATTAGTGCGTGTACGTTCTCCTACTGGCATAGAAGCTAATCCAAATCTTTTACAAGCTGCTCTATATCCGCCAACAGCTACATCATTGTCCTTACAGAAATTTTCAGCACCGCCTGGATAATTCTTAGCTTCTTCGATTTTATCAAGTGTCCAAAATCCTTTTGGAGCTCTGTGTTTAGTTGCGGTGGAAACAGGTAAATCATGCTGTTTAGATTCACTTCGATCAACAGATTCAACGTCAATATCTGAAGCAAACTCTGGTACCGCTTCAGTAGAATCAAAAATACCTGCTACATCTTCATCGGTGAGTTCGATAGTATCGTCTACTGTATTAGTAGCAAGTTCGTTCAGTTCATTCAGCTCCCGCTTCTTTACTTTCTGACCAGGAAATCCAAATTTCTTGTAGTGGTAAAACATACTATATGATAAGTTATGTTCTTTGCAAAATGAACTTGCAGAGGGTGCTTTCAACGCCTGCTGAAATAATTCAAATGTCCACATGCTGTTTCCGCGTCCATCTGTTACCTTTGATGCAGAAGAAATATTATGACGGAAACAATAATTCTGATAAGATTCAAACGTAACTTCATGTTTATCACAATACCTACGAACACCTGTAGGATAATGTTTTGCTTCACTGACTCGTTTCTTGTTCCAAAATCCTGATCTTGCCATATCGTTTTCTCCGGAGATTATCAATTCTTAAATCATGCTTCGCATTCCCATTCGTTCAGATTCAATTCAATTCTGTTACTAAGGGCATCAATGCTACTTGTATTCTTTCCATCACTTTCACATTGGCGTTTGAACTGCTTCAATGCAACATCTAAGATCTTCAATTCATTTGTAGAAACCCGCAAATCATGAACCTCATTACTGTTCTCCATTCGTTTCACCTTTCTAGACATCCACCAAGCTACATCATTTTGATATCTAAGCTCACTTGCAAGTGCGTCTAAGTTAACTTTCACATCAGCAATTCTTTCCGCCAGAGCTTCACAGGTACTAGGAGATGCTCCGCTTTTCTTAAGCTCGATGATTTTACTAGAACACTGACACATCGATTCAATGCTATCAATGATATCAAAATACAGTTTGTTTTCGTCCATTTGCACTACCTCTTTACAAAATGTTTAAATTCCTACAATTTATCTTAACGATCCTATAAGATTAAAATCATCCATTTTCTAAAAGTTCTTTGAATAATTCAATAGAGCAGATATAAACATTAGAATATGGATCAAATCCAGATACTACATAAATAGTGGAAGTTGATATGGTTTTTGGATTAACATGTATGTTCACAGATGTTGGTTCAAATGTTACAAGTTCATGAGTACTCAAACTGTCAAATTGATACTTGAAAACAACAAATGTATTTGAAATATCTTGAGTACCGTCATCTACGATCAAAACGGGGTTTCTGTGATGAAATACAGATTCATCTGAGATTTTTATCCAATGATTTTTATTGAATACAACAGAGGGCTGTTTCGACACATGTGTTTTACACTCGCCTAACCATGATGAGGATATAACATCTCCATAATGAAAATCTCTAGCCCCGCTTCCAACTACAGTTTTCCATCCGAGGTACTTAGCTACCATTGACTCTTGTTTACTACTGTAATCTTTAGTTGCCATCGCCATCATCCTCTAAAATAACAGTTTTGTTATCCTCAGACCATTGTGAATGCTCTAAGATATATTCATTATTCCCATTCTCATCTTTATCAGTAAGAATGAAGAATTGAACATAATCATCTTTCGGTGAGATATTTAAACAAAGTCTGTCATCGACTCCGCAATCTTTCATCGCATCCAAAAGTTGCAGGGACAGATTAAGAACTTTTTCATGTAACTTCTTGTTGATATTTCTAGTAGTCATATTCATCATCTCCCATTAAACACACTATTCTTCGTCAGATAGGTAAATAGGAACATTCCCTGCTTGAATCATATTAGCAAGCTTTGTAAGATATTCAATCGCGGCTTCACGATTCTTAAACTTCCCGATTCTGTAAGTAAACAAATGTGCTGAACCATTCATCTTTGCATCAATTGCGGTGTATGAGTAATCTGTATCATGAATATCAAAACTGACAATGTATTCGGACATGATGTATGTACCTTGATCCTGACATCCGATTATCATATCACCACCTCCATTCGTGTAATTTCTTTTCCTTTGATAACTTTTGATAATTCACACCCGTCTTGATCGTATTTGTTGAAAAGTCTAGGATTACACCATTCATCAGATCAATCTTCAACCGATGTTTCTGTGCAAATTTAATATCGTACAGAAGTCTTTTGTGCTTCGGCATAAGCAAATATTGTAATCTAGTCATCTGAGAAATCCTCCCACGCAGAAGATTTAGTTCCGAGCGGGTCTCCATCTTTTATCTTCATTACATTGTCAAGACTACAAGCGATCCCACAGACACCGGTATCTTTATTTGCAAATACATAAAAATGAATTGAAACTCTGGCATACACTCCTGAATAAATCTCAGAAGTATCTTCAATAGGATTCTTGTAAATGTCAATCACTTGGGGCTTACTTCCAGAAGTAGCATTAAGGAAGTAATGACCTACATAAGCTTCGTCCCAATCTCTTTCCTTGTCTCCATCACGAAGTGGATTCTTGATCTGAGAGAACTCTGGTATGAATCCAAATGCCTTTTCAAGTTTTCCGCTTCCTTCTACATAGGCTTGCCAAATTGCGTCTTGAATCTTTTTGATATCCGGGCTATCCTTCGGAATCAGAATCGTTGTAGAATACTTTTCCGGACCACCATTAACGGATTTAGGATACCAAATATTAGCATAACTAAGCCTAGACTGTTTAGAAGTAATTACTTTTGTCTGATAACTCATAAAATCACCGCCTATATTTTTTTTATAATCTTACAAAGTAGTTTCTTCATATGTGTATAAGTACCTAAACCTGTCACTTCTCTCCGAATCAACAAGACAATCACTGTACCTACGTGCATCTCGCATATCAAGGAAGAAGTGAATTCCGTGTGAACATTCATTCCAACGCTCCTCGTCAAAGGAATCAGCGTATACCATTTCACCAACTTTATATGTGATTGGTGTGGTGACTTGCTTAAACGTAAAACCATCCATCAGACCTCTTGCACCAACATTCAATTCATCTACAGTAGCTTCTGATAGGTCAAGTATGTTATAGATGCCTAAGACAAGTGCTTTATCGCATCTGCATTTCCTACTTGTTGCTGATGTTCTTTTTGCGTCTTCTGTGATTTTCAGTTTCACAAGATAGTTACCTACACGTTTCCAACCGATGAACTCACCTTCCGATGGGCAAGCCATAGGAACTGATGAAACATCAAATGCACCACTAAAATTCGCATAATCAAAAATAGTCCCATAATTTATACGACATCCTGTAAATTTAGCACCTCTGCAATCAGCACCGAACAATATCGTACCACATAAATTGGAGTACGACAAATCGATGTTACGTAAGTCACCTCGATACAAGTTACACGACATCAGATTCAGATACCGAAAGTCAATTTCCGGATGTTCTTCTGCTAACTCTCGGAATGACACACACTGAAATTTATGTTGATAGGAAAGACTGCTTTCAATCCGTCCATACTCACAACCTAACTGCTCACATTTCATATCGTAGTAATGCTGAAATGATTCATCAGATATTCGATGACAACGCACATACACAGAAAATTCAGTGTAACTTTTCAATTTAGATAATTCTTCCTCACCGATCATTTTTAACAGTTCTGTGTGAGCAAGTAAAATTGATACCAAACTTGTCTCTTTGCCACATAATAAAATATTAACGTCATACATATGATTACCTCCTATATCATTCCCTTGAAATATTTACATCGTTCATGAGAAATTCTCAGACCGCTTCCTCAGCATAAACAAGTCGGTCTTTATATTGACGTGCCATACTGTACTCTGTAAAGAAGTGTATTCCATGTGAACATTCATCCCAACGATCTTCGTCAAAGGAATCGGCATATGCTATTTCATCAACTTTATAAGTTATTGGTGCTGTGATCTGCTCGAATTTAACACCACCAACCATCAGACCTCTTGCAACAACATTCAATTCATCTAAATCTGCATCCGATCCGTCAAGATTATAAATTCCTAATACAAATGCTTTGTCACATCTACATTTATAACTTGTCGCAGATGATCTTTTAGCGTCTTCAGGAATTTTCAGTTTAACAAGATAATTTTTTACACGCTTCCAACCTATAAACTCACCTGTTTCTGGACAAGCCATTGGTACGAAAGTAACATCAATTGAATGTATAAGATTTGCATATGTGAAATCAGTATAATAATCCGTACTGCATCCAGTGAACTTAGCATCGCTGCAATCAGAAGCAAGGAACTTTGTACCACATAAGTTAGAGTATGATAAATCGATACCACGTAGAGCACTCACGGATAGATCACTTTTTTCTAAATTCAGATACCGAAAGTCTGTTTCTGGATGATAGGATGCAAACATTGTGAAAGACACTCGCTGCATATTTATATTACACAAGCTACGCTCAATCAATCCATATGGTTGACCTAACTGATCGCAAATTGTATCTGCATAGGGAAGAAACTTACCATCTTTCAATACATTAGTTTCTTGAATGTACTTCTCAAATTCAGCATAACTTGTTATATCATTCAGATCTACATTTTCACCAACCATCTTTAACAGGTCTGTGTGTGCAAGCAGAACATCATCTAAATATACTTCTTTACCGCATAGGTAAATGGAGTCTTGTTTACCGCCGCCTAGGTAAATATGGTTATTGTTCATACTATCCACCCCCTCATGACTTGTTTGCAATGTACCATACTGCGTAACTCACCGTATCCATAGTATCATAGGTGTTTACAGTAGTAGCATCTTTTACATATCCACTTCTATTGAGTGTAAGTTCTGATAAGATATAGTCACCTTTTGATAATCTGATCACATTGTAGTAATCATCACCACACTTGAAACTTACACCGGATTTTGTTGCCAATTCATTCTCAAAGAACTTATTAACTTCATTCAGGCTCTTTCTTGTAAGATCGACATAATTTTTCATAAACTTTGCTACTTTGAATTTTATTAGTTGTACTGTATATAACGATTGAATTTTGAGAAATAATCAAGGTTACTCAAAAATCTTCATCATATTCATCTTCTTCATCATATTCATCTAAACCAAGCCGTTCATTCACGGCATCAATGTATCTGTCACACACAGCGATCAAATTGTAGTAATCACCGCTAGTTGCCTCCTTATGCATCTGATCGATTTCTTCTCGGGTAAATTTAGCGTTCCTCATTGCCCTTGCAGTATACCCCATAATAGCAAATGCGTTTCCGTCAACGCCGATAAGTGTGTAAGCTTTCATTTTTGTTTCCTCCTTAAATGTGTTTGGTTTAGTTTTCTGTGAACAGCTGATATTCTACAATATCTTCAGGAACATCGCAGTCAAAAAATCTGATATGCATTCCGTTAGAATTGGTGTATTCGACCAATGTTGCTTCAGCGAAGCTACCATCACGTAATTTAACTGCATAGTTGTTGTTTTCACTATTCCTGTAATCGTACTCTGGCAATCCATTTTCAATTGGAATCCAAGACGCCGATGTACTGCTAGCTACTACAGACGTATTTAAGTTCATTAGTGTTAGATCCTCCTCAGCATTTATTCAAGAAACCTCTTCGAGTCGTCTGGATTCGACAGCGGACTTTCCATCGTCTTTCCCTTTGTTGTACGCGTAAAGGTTGCTGTTAGTTGCTTTAACTACAGTGCTTATCTCACGCTTGCTACCCCCTCTAGTTATATCATCGAACTTATCATGTACTTCTTGAGAAGTTACAACGAGTAGTTCGTGAGCCTGTCGATCAAGAACATCATCTACTCCTCTTACGAAACCAATCTGATAAGCATAACACACACCCTTGGTTTCCTTACCCTCTTTGTAGAATTTATCATACAACTTGACAGAAAGCTTGTTTCCAGTAATGAAAAGATACTTGAATGTTTCATTTGCGATATCTGCGTCAGTTTTGTACCCTACAAACACTACAGCCTTTCCAGAAAAGAAAACATCGCATCTGAAGTTCTTAGCTACGATCCTGGCTAGCTCGTATCTCCATTTGACATTTCCATACACATTGAGATCTGCTACATCTACATATCTCATGACGATTTCATGTTCAATAGATTCTACATCATCTAACTGACTCATGTGGATATCATATTTGGCCATAAGCTCCTGTGCTTTCATAGCAGCAGCTATGGCTTCGTTCTCGTTAGGATTGTTCTTGCTCAAATCGAACAAGTTGTTGATTTTCTCAATGATCTTGTCTCTGTTGAAATTTTCCATGTTTTGTCCTTTCTGAGCTCTAACCGGAGCCCTCGGAATACTATTGACTATGGTTATATTATAATATGGAAGTTAGAAAAAGTCAATAATGTAATTAAAAAAAATTACTGATTTTCTTCTGGAACATCAAAATCTCTTGCTAAAATATATAAGATAGCTCGGAGACAATTCTTGATGTTGTGTAGAACGAACAACACCTCTAGCATGAAACTCATAACTACAATGATAGCTACATATGTCAATATAGGTAAGTCTCCTAATTCTTTAAAAAATTCAGCAATCATGTTTTTATCCTCCTGTATCATTTTAAACGATTCAAATACATAGAAAATCGCCGACAAGTTTTTGCCGGCGAAATATAATTTCAATATGAAAAACTGAGTAACCATTTGACAGCTCTATCAATCTCTTTTGATATAAGGGATGGATTCTTGTAAAACTTAGCATCATTGAATGTAACTGCTTTCTCAAAATCTGACATAATATTCTCTTGACCTTGAGTCTTATCTGCTACATATATAACACCAGTAACTTCTCCAGAATGCACATTGTAATTTGTTTGATAACTAAAAGCAAGTTTCACCCTAGAATTTCTATATTTGATTACTAACCCTCTGCATAAGTTCCTAACATCTTCCTCGAATCTATCTACCTTTGCAATAATCTTCTTCTCTTCTTCAAATTCCTTATAAGCTTGTCCTAGATTGAAGGTTATGACCATATCTAAATCTTCGGTGATATCTTCAATTGTGTTGAACCTTGTAGAAAATGTAGTGCTGTAAGTATTTGGAAGTGTCGTAGTATATGCTAGTTCATAACCTTTGTACTTTATAGTACCAAACTTAGATACAGGAAGTCCAAACAGCTTTGTGTAACGGAATGTATACTTAACTAAATTGTCAACTAATGATATTATCTCTACTTCACCAGAGCAGTTGTAACTACTTGCGGTGTGATCTAAAATCTTTTGCATTTCTTCTGTAATCTCAGAAACTGTTACAGACGTAGGATTGTGGCTAGCTAAAATGCGAATTCTCATAGGAACCTTCCTCCTTTGATGCTATAAAAGGTAAAAAGAAACGCATGTAGATACCAAATGAGATACCTACATGCGTTGTGTTAATTGAGAATTTAGTATCAGATCTTGTCAGTCAGATGTGCGTTGATGTATTCTCTTCCTACATCTTCTTTATCCCATCTCTTGACAATATGTAATCCTAAAGGACTGAATACAACTTCTACGAGTAATTCAATGAATCCTCCGACTACTGCTGTGCCGAGTGCGGTCCAAACTGGATAACTGAATCCCCAGAAGATCGGAGCAAAGATGCAATACAATCCTCCAAAGAAAAGGAAGTTATCTACAAACTGACCTACAAAAGTGGACACATAACTTCTAATGAAGAAAGCAACACCGCTGTCAGGATTCTTGACGAATATCTTACCTACAATTGAATTCAAGATACTATTAACTACACCTGACACTACAAATGCTACAGTACTACAAAGAACAATGAACCATACAGACGCGAATACGGAATTGAATGCGGAATAGTCCTGGCTGTTGTTAGGAATGGCTGCAACAATCCACAAGAATATTACAGAAAATAGATTACCAAGTGCAGAAAGAACATTGAGCATGATTGATGCTCTAGCACCAAAACGCTTTGTTACGGTATCCATGCATAAGAATGGACACCAGCTTAAGATAAATCCTCCTGTGAATGCTACATTGCTTATCTGGAAAATAATTTTTCCTGCGGCTAGATTCATGAGTACTGTACTAAGTACAAATGCTACAGTTACTAGTGCAGGAATGTTCTTCAATAGCAGTTTATAGTCCGCTATAAGACTCTTGTTTGAATTCATGATGAATTCCTCCTTTTTATGGTTTTGATTTATATAGACCGCAGGAATTCAGTTTAGGTCTGAGAACTGCGGTTGATATCAGATTCTTCATCCTCTTTAGGTTTCTTATCATCTTTTTTCAGAAGATAGTAACCATTGATGAAAATCATGATTGCATTTGCAACCCAGGTGTATGTAGCTCCTATGTACAGCCCATATATAACAAACAAAACACTACCTGTAAGATTTAAAATTCTTATCAGTTTGACTGATTTAAAGCAAAATCCTATCACTATACAGGTAGTAGCTAGAAATCCAATTATTTCAAAAATATTCATATAATAATCCTCCGCAGATATCTCTAGTACAATAACGATTCGGTAACTGCAGATATCCGCGGAGTATGAAAATTATTTTATGTTGTATTTCTTACACCAGGCTTTATACAATTTTTGACGTACCCATCGGCTAAAGCCAATAGGATTCGCAAGAAGTTTGCTACGAGAGCCTTATTCTTGCAGGACTCGCCAAAAGTCCCAGACACAGTTTGTCGAAATCGACATTCTGCTTACATTTTCTCATTATGTTTGCCGCACCATTTACATCTGCATTAACGATTGTACCATTCGCAGAACAATACAGACCTCGATGTAGTCTCTTACCACTAAACTTACCTGTATATGGTTGTTCAGGCTTGTATTCAGGCAATACATCTTTGTCAAGGAAACTGCTTTTAGATGTATATGCTTCTTCTTGTTCGATGTAGTCAATACCATACTTCCAACAAAGAAAACTCAACTGATTTCTCAAATCTCCGAGAGGTATCTGAACAAAATTCTGATTGTTTACTTTGCCGATGTTAGAATTTCTTTTGAAGTCAGCATTATATCCAACGACAAGTGAACCTATATCATTTTCTATACAATAGTCAATGATATATCGTGCAGTCTTTTTGATACAGTCATTTACCTGATTATTGCGTTTAGTAGTAATTCTCTGAATACGATTAGTAGTTTTCAAATTCTGTTTCATAGCAATTGAGCGAAGCCTTGACATCTCTTTATTCCACTGGTGATTGATTGATTTAATTTTACGACCATCCATTATGAATGATGTCCCAATTGTGGAAACGCAAGTTGCTAAATTATCTATTCCGAGGTCAATTGAAATTACATTGTCTTTATTCAGATTTATCGGTTCTTCGGTTACTTCATACACATACTGAATTTTGAATACTCTACCATTACCGCAAGGCAAGATACGAACTTCTTTAATAGTTTTATCTGAAAGCCTTTTAGGAAATGGTATTGCAATCTCTTTAACTTCAGGATGTAATGCCCTAAACTCTCTACTCATAGGGAGCATCAGATAATCACCACGAATAATAATCGCATTAGTAGAAAGCACTAAATTGAATAATCCCCCGATTTTCTATAATGTGGTATCTTTACATCGTGGTAGCGGTAATCACCGACTTTACACTTTTTCAGCAAATTGAAGAATGATTTGAAACTGCGGTCAACAACTTTCATAGTTTGTTGAGCCACACCTGCTTGCAGTAACTTGTAATTTTCATTAGTCTTACATTCGTGATAATTACTCTCGTAGGTCAAAAACATCTTGGTATCAAAATAATGTTGTCTTATATTGTAAAGAGCAACATTATACAGATTATTAGAATATCGACACATTTCTTTAAGTAGATTATATTGCTTTTTGGATAATCCTCGAATGACATTACTTTGTACTGCGTAAGTTGACATCTTATTCTCCTTTCTATAGATTTAACATCACATACATATAAGGTTATTTAATATATTCTAATTATATATTAAATCTAAACTAATCACAACCTTATATGAAAATATGAGTAACGAATATATTTCTAAAAATAGATGCAAATTCCTATTAAGATACCACTTAATCTTTGTATGTAAGTATAGAAGAAACCTACTTGCAAGTAACAACATATCATCAGATATTAAGAAGTTATCGGAAGAAATTGCTAATAATCATAATGTTACCATTAAGTATATGAAAACTGACAAAGACCATATTCATTATATGATTGAAACAAATCCAAATATCAATTTATCAGATTTTGTCAGAGTATTGAAACAATATACTACATATCATATTTGGAAGAAGTATGAACCATATTTATCCAAATGTTTCTGGCACGAACGTACCGTTTGGTCAGATGGATACTTTATAGCATCTATAGGAGAAGTGAGTTCACAAACTCTACAATACTACATTGAAAATCAAGGTAAGAAATAAGCCACCGTTTAGACGGTGGCATTATATCGACATTCATCCAATGAACTAAAGTTCATCCAATGAACTAAAGTTCATTGGTTTTCTGTCAAGATTGTTATAAAACATATATCTTGCTGATGAACTCTTGCTCGTTGCGATATTCTACAGCTTCCGGATATTCGTTTAGAATCTCTGCAATATCTTCAAGAAGCGACTGCGCTTCAGATATTTTTGATCTTAGCTCTTGTATACGATATCTATCACCCATACTTAGACCTCCATCATAAATGAGACATGTAATTTCTAGTGTCTTTCATGTAACTTTTTACTTTGTCAACATAATCTAAGAACACTGCTAATTGATAGTCATCATATTCGCCGTACTTCTCTGCGTCTTTGGCCGGCTTGAACTCATTATCATTGTTGAAACATTCTCTTAACATTGTTCTATAATTGCCGATAGCTCTAGAAAGTGAATCTATTGCCCTTTCATAGTTATCACTATAATTTTTTCTATCAACGCTCCGAATGTCAAACGATAAAACCTCATCACGAAGATCTTGAAGTTCTGTATACAGCTTATCTACTTTAGCCATTGCAGCCTGTGGGAACTTCCTTACTGCACGGCCTAACATCTCAGAAGGACTAGGAACGGAATATCCGGACTTGTCTCGATTCCTGTCGTTTCTCCAATATGCTCCCGATTCTGACCAGCGTCCTTCGCGGTCTTTGTGCTGACCTGCATATTGTCCTTCATTAGACTGCCAATCATAATGATAACGAGGATCTCTGTATCGTTCTTCAGGAATATCAATCAAATTAGACGGATCATCTAAATCTACATAAACTACGTCTTTCGTAACAGACCAAAGCGTGTCGTTTCCGAGCTTCTTTGGATCTCTCTCACGACCATTTATTCGTATTGTAAAGTTTTCCATCAGTCCTGGAGCGTAAACTTGATCGTACAAACCGTTTTTCAATAAGTAGAATGCTTGATAGTGCCCGGATTCCGGAGGTGTCTTCACGAATTTAGCACGATCCCAAGCGATAGAAGATTGTCGACCTAATTTAGCTATATTATATTTATCAAATTTAGGCGGATTCCAACCCCTTTTCGGCATACTTTTCTTCAGCCATTCTGGAATAGACGGTGAAAATGAAGCCTTTACATAAGTAGCACTTTTAACGTATCTTTTCATTTGATTCTTCTCCTTATAATGTATTTAATATGTCAATAACCATATTCGTCTCTTGTATCATCGATGATAGGCTCTAATTCAAATTCATCATGATCTTCTAATGCAGATACAATATCGTCAATCCTATTATACAGAGCCTTCTCATATTCAGAATATTCATTGGACCAATCGACAATAATAAATTGCATCATATTAATTGTCTTTGCAATTTCTATTGCATGATTCAAGTCTTCTGCAAATTTATCTGCAACATCTGGTGAAACACTTCCAATAGATGCCCAGTTGATTGTTGCTTTAATCACCTTGCCGTTAGAAAAGGCCCCGCCTTGAATAGAAATATCAATCCCATAATCATCAAAATTCTTTCGGCATAATCTACTTAGTGCGTTAGATATGATCGAATACTCATTGTAAGAAATTTCAAACATAATTTTTCACCTCCGTTATTTTGGAAAATAATTCCTACTATCATTTAAGGTTTTTAATCACGGACATAAATCTTATAAAGTTCTTCTCCTGATTCTTCTGTGATTTCACCGCTTTCAATGGCATAAGAAATAGTACATGCTACTGCATCTTCGTAGAATGTCCGGTTGTAAGGATTCTCGTCACCGATTCTAGGGATCTCATTCTCCATCATGTTTGTTCTAAGAACTTCCAGTTCTTGCTGAACTCTAGGAAGGCTATAGAAACGATTCTCGGCATCAATTTCTGCAACAGTCAGCATAATTCCATCCATGGCATTTACTCCTTTACGATAAGATCATACAACTTCGCCTTCAGTTCAAGAATGGTCTGATTGAGTCTTTCGATCTCATGTTCTGCTTCAAATCTCATATTCATCTCTTTCTTCAGAACATCGCAAGCCTGATCTCTTTCAGCCTTTATCCGGTTGAAATCTACTTCAGCGTTTGCTTCGATAATTTCAGCATTCTTTGTAAGTCTCTCAACCGTATCTTTAAGAGTGCTATTCTTTTGGATAAGACTTGTATTCTTAACAATGAGTTCAGCATTTCTCTTTACTTCGGAATCATAACGATCCTTCATGCTACAAGCGAAATCATTCTCGATATTTCGCTCTGCATCTTCGAAACAACCTTCAAATGCTGTCGCTACATAACTACCTCTACCAAGTTCTTCGATAATTTTCTTGATCTGTTCTAGTGCTTCTCTTTCTTGTTCTTTTGTTGTCATAAGATTACCTCCCTTGACTGACTTTCTGATATCTTTAACGATTCACAAGTTTCTATTTGTCAACACTTTACAGATTTGTTGAAATAAATTTCAAAAAGAATAGCCGCTACACCGAAAGCGTATCAGTGTAGCGACCATCATAAGTTTGGAACTTATCATACTACTCAAAAAGGAGATTTGAGTCCAGTTCTTTATATAATCTTCATATAACTAGGATTCAATACTGTTCAAAGCCAATTGCTTTAAGATGACGTTTCAGATCGTAAAATGTGTCAAACTTATCTGAAATCAGCTTACAAACACGATGTAATTCAAGAAGTGCTTGAGCAGGAGTTCTATGACAGTCACCGCTAACACAGTCACCAAAAGAGTAATCCATATCATATTCATCAATTACATCTATTTCAATTCCGTTAACAGTTGACAAAATATCAAGAACTGTCCCGTCATCAAGAACAAGTTCTGCGATATACGGATCACTACCGTCATCAAATTCTTCGGCACCTCCCCATGCATACCAATCGTTCTTAGTGAATCTACGAGCGTTGTAATTGTAACTACTAGCAAAAACACATTTTCTCATAATATTTCATATCTCCTATCTTATACAATCTTCACATAACTCCGATTTACCCAACCGAAGTATTTACCTTCAATTCGGATGTAGAACCATTTCTGTGTATCGTCACGACCAACTACATCAATCTGATTACCATTTCCAAGATGTGCGTACTCCTTCAGCAGATCATAATTCGCACCGGGCCCGATTCTCACATTCAGTGTGTCATTCTTCGGAACATTTACTACTACTCCGTAAAGCATATTAGATGATGGGTTCACGACTGTTTGTCCTCCTAAATATTCATAAATTACTTTTGCGTCGGTCTGTGCTAACTTTCTAAGGAAAGAATCTTGTTTCAGAAGTGCAACATCTGCAGGACATGTATGAAATCCATGCTCTACAACCAGTCCAGGTGTTCCTACACTAGCCGCACCTCTCAACACTCCAAGATAATCCTGGTGATTAGCGTTTTGTTGAGAGTAACACTCCCACTTATTTGCGTTAAACAATGGCATCAGAGCCTTACCAATCCGATTTCCAATTTCTGTGCTTGCACCAGAAACCTGAACATAGCATACAGGCCAATTAGCAACATCCGATCCCTGTGAGTTTCCAGTCGCATTTGTATGGATTGAGACAAACAGATCATATCCTTTTGAATCCGTACCACGAGTAATAAGTGATGGATTTTCATCAATACTGTTTCTAGATAAATCTGCTTGTACTCCAAGTTTCCGTAATTCCTCTGCAACATAGTTTCCTAAGACCCACACAGTTGCAGATTCATAATAAGTATGGTCAACAGGACTTTGGTTTACATACTTTCCGTGATGACCGGGGTCTACTCTTACCTTCATGTTATTCACATCCTTTCCAAATTGTAATTAACAATTTTCAAAGATTTCGTTTCTTTAAGTTTCACTCTTCTTGACTCTGTTCTTCAACAGCATCAACTTTTTCATCTTTATCATTCAGAGCTTCGATACTAGAAGCAACATCTGTCACAACTGTTTTGTGTTTCTTACTGTACTGTACCTTTGCAATCGTAACAATCGCACCGATTAAAACATCAATAGCAGCTAATGTAGCTATGATCTGATCTCCATACGGAATGTTCCAAATATTCACGATTGCAGTCAGAAATGTGATTACCGGAACAGCGATAAGTCCGATCCATTTCAAAACATCATATGTGGAGTTTGACATACTAACACCTACCTTTCTTGGATTTGGTTCTATATTAATAAAAGGTTAGATTTTCAATGTCCTGCTCCTCTCTTTGCTCCATGTTCTTTACAACAGCATAGCAAGAAGCAAATATGATCTGAGTACCTAACAATGTAAGTACAATGTTATTACACGGTATGAATATATTTGTAATTGCTATGATCAAAATACATATCGGTAAAAACCAAGTTATGAGTTCTTCCATGATTATTCACCACTGTTTTCATCTTCAGGGTTCTTCATGATATCATTAACTTTAGGAACTGGATTAGTATAAGTGATTTGCATCTGACGGCTTTCATCCAGTGTATCTACACCAGGCTTCATTACAGGTTCTACGATAGTCTTATCGGTAGTTTTATCATACCGAAGGTTCCATGCATAAGGCCCATCCATTTCATCAATGATATCAATATCCATTTGTGTATTTGTAACAGGACCATAACCAAGTCCGAAAATCTGTGGTAACAATGCTTTCACTACATGTTCATTATTACATAATTGTAATGAGTACAATGCTCTATATCCAGCATTGATACTCGGTTCCTCTTCTTCAACAGAATTTCGATACCAAGCCAGGCGACGCCTATCTGTTGTATTTATATCATGTACAACTTTTGGTCCACCTGTATATGGATTAGTTGTGATACCATCTTCAACATACATTGTCTGCATCTTAGCATAATCATTTCTGCTATAATGACCGACATGTGTTGATCCGATAGAAATACCTATATCTTCTGTATTTGTCAATCTTGCATCAATAGAAATCTTATTTCTTGCATCACACCGTACCCCTGCAAACTGGAATAAATACATTCCGAGAGGTCTTACATATTCAATACAAGAATCAATCGGGATCTCTGTAGAAAAATATACAACATCTATGTATCCTTCTTCTACATGTGGTGTTACATAAGCACTATTCACAGGAATAGAGGTATCTTCCAAGCGGTTATAAAGGATATCATTTTCTTTTCCATAATCCAAAATATTGAATTGTGCTAGATTTGTTTCCGCTGCCAATGTAACTCCGTCTTTACTACCACGGTTTCTTATCATTGACATAAAATACAAAAGGATCAATCTGTTGTATGCGGTCGGTAACCTGTCATCATATTTGAATCCCATTGTATCGGCAAGCATCCATAGCAATTCTTCTGGGCACCTAAGAGGATCATAAATATCTGGAAGATTTTCAGTATCATACTGAATCTTTGATAGTGAGTTTTCGAACCATTTCAGAAAGAACCGAAAATCATCACTACTTTTATATATTTCAGGTACAGAAACTTTTGAAATGTCCACTAACTCACCACCTTACTTCACGATATAATCAGGGCTAACACGAATGTTCTGTGCCGTAGAACCAGGATCACTGAATCTTGCGAAACTGATGTAATTGAACCATTCCGGATCACAATCAAAATACTTTATTACATCTGTATTCAGGCTACCCGCATCAAAGTAATCAATTCTGCTATCTGCTTTTCTAACTACATTTATGATTTCCATTACAGTAGGCTTTTGACCTATCTCACGATTTGCAGGTGAAAAGTATAATGCAAGAGCTTCCTTTACAGTTGCTATAATGTTATTTGCAACATCCTGGCTTACAGGTTTCTTCGGATAAATCTGACCGACAACATAGAATGGGAATACTCTGACATATCCGAATTGTAATTCAACCGACATGGCTTGTAATGGTCTGTAATCTCTTACAACATTATCAATGAACTGTGTCGGCGGTTTGTATCTTGTAAATACCTTATAATTACGAACAGTTGCATTAGATGTTTTACCTTGTCCCCAAGAACTATTCTTGAAATCATTATGAATCGCAAAGCACATCGCAGTATATGTTTTGAAATTGGAAACCATACTCTTTGCTTTATCTGCAGAAAATCCACCAGGAATTCTGATACGTTCACCAACTTTAATATCTGATTCAGAATCCATATCATTATATTGAAGTAATGTATCTACGGAAATATCATATGCGGTTGCGATACTTTCAGCAGTTTCACCATAGGCAACTAAATGCAACAAGGCTTTACTACTAAGACTTGCATTGAGTAAACTTGTCCAATCCGGTGATGTATCACCTACAGGGAAATCACTATTGGTGATATACATCTTCGCCTTTTGAGAATCTGTAAGGTTTTCATCTTCATAAATCGACATATTGATTTCAAGTGCTTTTTGGCAATCTATGACAACACCGCAATCAACACCAGGTTCACGATTAAGAAACCGATTGAAGTCTGGAAGTGTGATAAGACTATCCCATGTGTTTATGTAATTTCTGCTATTGTAATATGCTTCCTTTGCAGTCTCAGGACTTCTACCTGTCACCGTGTATGTATGAGGAAGTTCAACTGTATTTGAAAGATTTGAAATCATAAGATTTCCAGATTCTTCGTTTACAACATCTCCTGTTTGTTTTGCCTGAAGATAATTGCTAAGTACATTTTCACCGACACAACCGATAACACCTGAACAATCGATCCAATATACTGTAAGATAATTGTTGCTGTAATTTTCAAGCTGATCAAGATAGTTACTTACTTGAATCTGTGCATTAGAATAGGAATCATAAGTAACAGCGAATCTCGGTTCCGGTACAACAAATTCCGCTGCGTTAGAACACTGTTTCCATTGAGTTGCCAAGAAATCACTTGCACTGGATGATGCTTTTGCTTTCATCCAAATAGCAGTGGTATCAATATGCTGTGAAGGAATGCTGATTATGTAGTTATTTTTCTTTACTTGTTCAACAGAAACACTGTAACTTCTAAGTTCACCTTCAATACCTACACGAGTTACACTTTCACCAGGTTTCAAAGTAATCGGATCAGAAGTATCAAAGATATTTACATCCTCTGTAGTAGTAACTCTACGACTTCTTGAATCCTTACTACCATAACTATTTGTTCTAGGTAAAATATTATAGGTGATAACTCTAGAATGATTTGTAATATCCGTATAAGCATTCACAGTTGAAAAGTTTGATCCGCTAAAACCGAAATCCAAATTGATCGCAGTTTCTGCAACATTTGTAAAAGTGATTTCAGTTCTTGCTGCCTTAAACCATCCGAGTTCATAACCGATCAAACCAAATAATTTTTCAGCATTCTTTCTCTGAGATACTGAAGGTGCGAATAATTCATTCGCAAGTAAATCTACATTTACACCGAGCATATCTGCAACGGATGCTAAAAACTTACCCATAACAACACCGGGATCTGAATCAGATTCAGGTTTCCACAAGTCTGTCATAGTCGGAACGACTGACCAGAAATCTGCAAGAATTGATTGATAATCTCGTGATGTATATTTAACTACGCCTCTGCTTACATCCTCATTCATACGTCTTCACCCCATTTTCATCAAGTGTATATGTTCTGTCTGTTCTAGAAATCAATCCATACCATTCATCATTTAATTTTACAATCAAGTTATCACCATAAATGGTATGTAAACCTACAGTCATTTTCAATTGGTTGTCGTTAAATTCTTGATCATTTTGAAGATTTCCGGTAAACATCAACCCATCTGTAAATTGTGTTTGTTCTGCATATACGCTAGGTTCAAACATATCTAATTGATCAATGATACGACTTTTTACTTGTGCTTTTGTGTTTTCATTATTATATTGCCATAAGTATCTTTTTAATCCTACACCAAATTTCGGCTCATTATACAGCTCTGTCGGATCTGTAAGCATCAGCAATCTAACACGATTTACTACAGAAGCATCATCATCTAGAACAGCTACATTGTTTCTTACGGGGTCCAATATGTTAGGAAATGCCCATGAAGATGTATTGCTCATTTTTACTACCTACCTTTCTGAAAGTTTCAGATTTGAGTTCCATTTTTGTATGAACCACCTGTCATACCTATCACTATGAATTCATAACTGTGTTCATTTAAGGATTGTAATACAACGACTTCTCCATCTGTCGGAGTATGTGGTAAAAGTATGGAATTATAAAATGGTAAGTCACCATCTTGTGTATAGTTCCTTACTTTTTGTCCTCTGTATTCAGATTGTTTGTATGGACCATGTATTGACGGAATCCTAACTTGAATCATCAATGCACCATCTTTATTATACTTATAACTTTTTGCATATCCATATACAATCATTTTTTGTCCTCAACTAACATCTTTTCATATTCATTGTAGCCCTTTAATGAACATGATTCCAAGATTGCTTTCGTGTAACCGGGATAGAATTCATCAAGCATTATCTCAACACTTTTCTTGATATACTTCTTCTCATTTTTAACGACTTCATTTTCCATTTTTGAAATGAAATCTTTATGATTCAAAGTAACATCAATCCACCAATAATCCATTTGACCTGTGATATTATCTTGCCAAGTTTTACCACATGAACGGATTACTTTTTCAATATCTCCTTTGTCCCATCCCATTATACCATATCTTTGTTTTTCTTTATCAACAAAATCAGAATGAAATTCAGAAATTTTCCAAATTACTGCAAGAATCCCTATCATCTGAGATGCATTGAACCCTTTATCAAGAAGATATCTACAAACTACTTTCTCTCTAGAATCTGTGAGTAGATCTGTATCAAGTCTACTTCCGTCAAAATAGTATTGAGCACTGCTATCATTTCTTACCAATTCTGATAATGTATTTGTATAATTTATAACGGAAAGTTTGATGCCTGTATTGGAAGTTGTTTTATTTCCATTCCTATCAATATAACAAACTTCCCTTATGATTGCATCTTCCTGTGTGTTTGTAGTAGTATATAAACTCTTTGAGATTAAAGTTGCAGGTTCAATAGGTTCAATATCTTGAACAGTATCTTTCACAACTGATTTTTGTGTATTGACTGCAGGTGTGATAACTGTAGGTGTTTGTGTTGTATCTGTTGGTTGTGTTGATGGTTGAACCTGTGAAGAATATATTATATTGCTTGCATTTTGGCTATTCATCAACACAGAATTTATTCCGCTATAACTACCGCCGATTACAGACCAATTAGGTCTACAATAAGCATAAATGGTAGGATCTCCTAAATCTCGTTCACGAGTATCACACATATTTGGCTGCATGGTGTTTATGTAAGTAACATTACCTTCTATGGTGTACACTTTTCCGTTTGCTACACCTCTTACAATACCTACATGGTAATTAGAAGGATACTTATATAAGATTATATCACCTGGGCTTGGAACTGCCACATTTCCAAGAATTGTTCCATTTATCCAAGTACCAGGATTTGCAATAAATGCACCATTGGCACTACTGCTGTACATTGTAATATCAAATGCAGCCCAGGAAAAGAAAATGACATTACCTATAACTGGCAACCCAATTTGTTGTTCTAGTTTTCTTCCACACGCTACAATGAATGCTGCACAGAATGCATAAGTCGGTGATAATCCTGAAAGTGAATATGCAAATGTTCCATCTTCCCCTCTGTGGCTCATAGCAATATCTATAAACATTTGAATAGGATTTGCCATAGTCACACCTCAACATTAAAGAACTCCGGGTCAAGTAATCCAGCTAAAACAGATGTATCATTCACATGATCTATTAACCATAAATACCAATTTAAGCATTGATCTTTCCATGTAATCTGTTTCAGAAAATATTTGTTGCAATATAATCCGATCCTATCAGTTATTCCTAGTTTTGATAATTCTGAATAATAGGCATTCAGTAATCTGTCATTTGTAGCAATATCACTTGTCAAACTCGGAACCAACCAAACACCTAAATCAACATAATTATTCCGAATGATATTATCAACTCCGTCTATTTCTTCTTTCACCTGTGCAGTCGTTGAAGCTCTTGCATAGAAGAAAAGTCCGAGTTTCAGATCCGCCGCCTTTACCGCCTTTATTTGATCAGTCATTGATTTGTTTCTGATCCAATCAGAATTCAAAGCCAATCTTGTATGTGTCTGAGTATATAGATATCCTGCATCGACAAACGCACCTACTACACCTATTTTCTTCAACTCTGATAAATCTACTGCAGGGGAAGAATTATCAAGTGTGATTATATATGGTGTTAATTTTGATGCATCTATATTCATTTTCCACCCATTTCAAAATAGGGAAGTTCTCAGTCGTGAGAAACTTCCCTACCGGTTCGCTTGCCACCTGAACCATTTAATAATTTCAAATTAAGTTAACTCTTGTGTATAACTCATGAACTCATCGTAGTTTACTTGCTTCATTGGCAGGGCTAAGAAATCCTCATGAGTTTGTTTCATCACACCATTTTTCCCGAGGGCTTCATACTGTGTCCACAGATTTTCAAAATTGTCACTTTCCTCCTTCGTTCTACATTTCCGTTTTTCTGCTCGGAAATATATCTCATAAAGTCTATCACGGAGAAGTGCCTGAGTGCCGAGTTCGTTCGCTTTAATACGACCCCAAATTTTGAATAAAAATCCATAGATGGAAACAAGTATCCCGCCACCAAATAAAATAGATAACACTTGTAGAATTTTCAAGAAATCCATCATAATACCTCTCAACATCTAAAAATATGAATATACATAACCTAATTTCCTATATTTATACAAGGTTTTACTTGATGTCTGTCATGTTAGGGTACAATTCACCAAAATCCGCATTATAAGGTCCAAGTATGTTACTTGTTGTTCTGAAAGAATTAGAATCATATCCAGAGCTGCCATTTACATAAATGCTACTAGTAGATGCCACCTGATTTGCGGTACCAAGTGTAAGTCTCTGCAATTGTAAACCGGTTATGAAATTCTCACCTATCGTATGAGATACTGACATAATGCTATATACACCGGTGATAGGTGATAATGTGTTTCCGCTCATAACCAATAATGATATAGGTTGTGCGATTTCATACTTTGTTAGGTTACCGGGAATCGTTACATTGAATGATCCTGAAAATTGGCTTGCGATTGCATTTACATCGTTTATGATATTAGCTGTTTGAAATACATCAGGTAAACTTGCACTCCAGCTATTCACAACACTTTCATCATTGATAATGGAATTACCACTTGCATCAAGAGTGAATCCTACGGATTTGAAATCCATATCTGTCATATTGTATGCAACACCATTGTAGGAACCGCTCAGACTAAGGACATTTGTATTTGATGTTCCATACTGTAATGTTTCTTCGGAATGTGATGTTAATAATCCCGCATCACTTTTGAAATGAATTATACCTCTTGATGTTGCTGTGGGTTCATCTATCCATGCAGAAAATGATGCACACTGAGGTGCAGTATCTGTTGTATATTCCTTCAAGAAATACTCAATTGGTGTGATTGATGCATTGTTTTGTATCTGACTTAAAGATCTTGCACGGTAGAAATTCAGACCTGTTGCGGTTCTCGCTCCGTTGTATGTTTTTGCATATCGTTCAAATCCAGCCCATTTGTCATATGATTCTGTACCGTCATAATTGCCTTTTATCAACTGCCGTAAGCTCATATCCTGAGCACAACACTGAATCAATGTAGGCGAATCACAATGGTCAATATCATAATCGTAGTATTCATTTGCTTTAAGTGCGTTCAATATAGCTTCAAGAACAGATGAAGGTTGTGCATATCCGCAGAAGTCTGGAATATGTAGTACCGGCATATTTGATTGAACTGCCAGTTGAGCATATCCCTGAATTTCGTACCTCATAAACATACCAGATGTACTTACATTAAATTTCAATGTAAATCCCTGATAACTGATGTATGAGTCTACTCTACCATTTGCATCAAGCCAACCAAATGCAAATGACACTGGAATACCACTTGCGTTCGGGTAAGAACTTGTAGCCTGTGCTGCACTGTACAATAACGCTTCAAAAGCAGATACATTTACACTTCTGCTTGCATCACTCCCTATTGTAACTGACAAGGTGAAACTTGTCATCGAAGCGATTTCTGAATTGCTCAGAGAAAGTGATGTAAATGGTGACGGTATTGTTAAACCATAATCTGTTAAAGATACGCCTGCCAATGTGACAGAACACCAATGTTGTAGTTTCACTGAAATCACTCCGATCCAAGGTTCAATTTGTTCGGTGGAATAGGTTCAAGAATTTCACCGCGATTAAACAAGTCTGTAATCGAATTAGGAATCATCAACCTATCGCCCTCACGGATTGTAAATCCATCTTCAATCCCATTGAAATATGCGATTATCCAACTGTATGTAGAATCTCCTAAAAACATATTGGCTATAATGTCAAGTCTGTTTTCATAGATTGCAGGAACATCATAATATCTTATCTTCAGATTTGTTGTAAATGGATTAACTGTTTCAAGAGCAACAAATCTTTCAGATTCCAAATCGGGATTATGAACTAACTGACGTAATCCACGGTATCTGGATATGTGATTAAATTCTCGGCATACACCATATTGAATTCCACCATTACTATTCACTGTCCTATATGGTGTAAGTGTATTCAAAATCTTCATTATATGCTCCGATCTTATGCGATTATCCGATAATCGGCATATTCATGATAGTATCATAACTAAGAGGTTTCTTAGAAATTTCAGTTATTGTTAAACTCATATTACAGTTCAGATACCAACCGTCTAATCCAATTGGTCCGTCCCAATCGGTAGAAACATCTGTTAAAATTCCATGTATTGAAACTCTGCCATCAATATATAAAGTGACAGTTGATGTGATTACACTGGAACCATTGTATCTAGGATAACAGTTCGCTTCGCAGAATCTTATAAGTTTATTTGCACCACCAAGCCTATGATCTCCATTCCACATATCACGATGAAAATGGAATTTATATGTTACCTGTCTCGGACCGGAATTCTGATATAACATCCATGGTTCATATTGGTACAATAAATCTCCAAGTTCTGTGTAACTTGCTTTTCTTGAATCACTGAAGTCTTCTGGGTAACAAGGTATATCCATACTTGAATCTGATAATGATGAATACAATGTTATCTTTCCCCATGGAAATTTGAAATCACCGAATATACCATTAGATTGCAAACTATTTGCCGGATTCAGCAATGTAGGTGCATTTGTATTACTCAAATCACTGAAAATAGTAGGATTCACTTCACCAGTTGTTTGCATCTGAAGCATTGCAATTCTAAATGTAAGCTCAGATATATTTCCTGTACCACCTAAAACTTTATCACTCGGAGGTAATTGACAATCATCAGGTAATTTCAAATATCCTGGAATGGTACCGAGTACATCCATTACTTTCCAGCTAGAATCACCCATAAGACAGCAATGTTCGAATACATCTGCATCAGATGAAAGTTTTCCTAGCATATTTATCTTTCTTTCTACGGAAACATCATCACCGGAGTACATTATTTCATTACACTTTGAAAGAAATTGACGTCCTACATTAGGTCCCCATTCCAACTCATTCAAGTGCAAAACATCATTGATATGTGCAGCACCTACAATTTCTGTCAATTCTTTTAATGTTGTCGTAGAATCTATCTTGAGAAATTGCATACAATCACCTCGTTGGAGTATTTGCTTTCAGTAATCTCAGATATTTTATTACATGTGGTTCACCAAATATTGTAGCTGGTCTATCTGTTTGATTTGTTCTCTTCAACCAAGCAGAACTTATCTGATAACAATATGTGCTAACCTGTGGAGTAAACTCTGGTTCCATTGAATTGATTCCGAACAGCATCAACAATCCGTCAAGATCAAGATAGTCACTATGTCCAGATATTGTGGATTGATTCATATAAGATAATATCCAATCTGGTATTTTCTTATCATCTTCTATGGAATCACAGAATTCTTTTAATTCCTTTGCCATACCGGAAACTAATTCACGATATTGCGGTTCCAAGGATTTATCAGGTAGGCTGTAGTAATCCTTAAACATTGACAGATTTTCATCACCCATGAATCTATCCCATTCTGAATCAGTAATGGGATAGTCCATAGGGAGAAATGCTTCACACATCTCATTATCTGAAATCATATGCGGCGGATAATCCGGTAGATAACCTTCTTTCACCATTTTGATTTTTACTATGTCTGTATTCAAACTCATTGTTGATCACCTCAATCAACCGCACCACCGTAGAAGATGTGGTACTGACCTGTAGCCCAACCATCTATTACTTGAGTTGCAGGAATATCACCGCTAACATTTTTAACAGATTCTACTTTTGTTAAAAATGAAATTGTTCCTGACACATAGTTATCACTACTGTTTGTAACATATGGATTAGTGTATGCGGTGAATGTAGTTGTTTTAGTTATGTATCCAATCAATTGTGACTGACTGATCGGGTAAGCAGTTGTAAATGTTCCGGTTACTTTTAATGATTTATTGACCCTAGTAGGAGGATACTGCAAATCAGATCCTTGTGGTAACGAGAAGTTTGATGCAAAAATATATGTTCCGTCTGCATTGTTGCCTGTTATATCATCTGTAACATACATTGACAATCCGTTGATAGATCCGTCAGATCCAAATGTGATACTTCTAAGAGCATACCGATAATGGTTGTCATTAGGTGTTGATACATTCCAGTAATCTTCGTCACTTGAATTTGCAGAAGGTGAACCTATCAGTTCAACTGTCATTCCGTTCACCTGAAGATTAGGATCACTGTCCTCAACTCTCTCATACCACAAAGATAAATCTTGGATAGTAGTAAGTCTATCAATGATATCTGCATCATAATATAAGCATGAACGATATAATTTGATGGAAGGTGTGCCGCTATCTACAAGGATACGAATCTTTTCACAATTCATAACATTTACGATAGTGTTTGAAGTTCCGCTTCCTGTAAGATGTAAGTACACAGGAGTTGAAAATCTACTATCAATATCATATACTGTGATTTCAACCTGACCATCATTCACATCTGTTTCTGGAAGTTCGATGTAGATATGAATATTCCTAGGTGATTCATTCGTACCATTTTCACTATTGTATTTCCGGTAATTCAATAACTGTGTCGAATTAGGAAATGCTACACGGTCATTTACATATTGATCAAGTAAATTCTGGATTTCATCAATGGTTCCAGTAACCTTAAGATCCTGACCAAGCTGATATGCCAAAACTCCTGATGCTAAATACTGGTAATCTGCAAGCCTTAAGTGACCATATCCGTCACGATATACATATCCACCACCGAGAGCATCGGAAGGAACATTTAAGAATCCACCCACCACATTTTCTTGTGCAAATGCAATAGCGCCTGTCACGAAAATCGGGTCATTTGCGAACTCCATGCCTCCATTATTTTCACTTACCACATAGAAATAATATCTTACAGTTGCCGGTGTGGTAGAAGTATCATCCCACTCTACAACCATGTAATCCTTATTGATAGTTCCGCGATAGTTTCCAGATTCAAGACCGAACATTTCGGAAACTTTATTGATATTAGTATGAACAAAATCAGTTCCTGTATAAGTTGTATATCCTACAAGTACTCCGTCAACAAGACTAGATGGAAGGTCTGTTGAACTTGTCTTTACATCAACATATGTAATTCCACGATTTGCAACTCTAGGAGGCAGTACCACATACATTGTGGAAGGATATCTGCCATATACGGTTGTAGTGTCAATGGTTGAATCCGTATCAAGAATGTTTATCATTGTATCAGAAACTGTGGAATCCTGACTTACAAGGATATAATCTCCTGGTGTCCAGGTACAATTTTCATATATGATAGGAAACTTTTCTTGCTTCTCCTTCGCAGTAAGAACTCCGTCATAATAATAACGCATTCTACCATTAGGAAGATTGTAGAAATTCTGGATCTTTCTATCAATCTCACGGATAGCACTTGTGTAAGATTTTGTTAAAACGCCACCAGCTCCTGTTCCGTAATCGGCAGACGGCACATTCAAAATCTTATCTTCATAATGCCACTGTTCATTATTTGTACCGTAAATGCCACCATCAGGTTGTTTATGAGGAATTTGAAGATATACTTTATCAGCAAGTCTATCATAGATGAAAGAAGCAGAATTGATACCATTAGGAGCACCTGGAACCGGTTGAGGGTCATTGTCCCAAATCATGAGACTGTCCATTGAATCGCACCAAGTATCATATTCTGTATCAGCACCTTTACCCGAATAAGTATAAATCTTCCAAGGATCAAGTCCTGTCTTCTTTACATAAACAGTTGAGATGAAACTATTTACACTTGAAATTCTATCTGCGGACAGAATACTTACCTTATCATCATTCCGAACAATATTAGAAACTAATCCGTTATCAAATGTAAATTCTGCCAATTTCAAATGTGCATTTACTTTTGTTTCATCTGTAGGGCTATCAGAAGGAAGTGTAAACCTTTCTCCTAAATTTCCGTCTTTTGGGAGAATTACAATCTGAATACCTTGATAAACACCGTCGGTATCATCTTCTACAAGCATTGCACCATTCATTGTCTGAGTAGTGCTATACATGATCCTAAGCCCAATACAGAGTCTTCCTTTTAAGATAGGCAAACCTTCCTGCTGTAATTTTGCATTCAATGCGGAAAGGTCAAGTGAAATCGGAACAAGCGATTCGATGTAATGGCCGTTTACTAATGCGCGACCTTCTGTTAGTAAGATTGATGTAGAACTTATCACAGCTCCTGAACCGTCAGTTAAAAGAGTTACATCAAAATCATCAAGTGAATGTGTATAAGACGGTCCGATAGAATATTGAACATTTGGATCTGTTCCTACGCTTTCTCTTGAACGAATGTTATATTCCGTCAATAACTGGCCACCAGCATGACTGTTACTGATTGGAAATATGTTTGTAGTTTCAACAGTAAATGCGGTAATGTTCATTGAAAACCTCCGAGAAAAAGTTTTTCTTATTTATATACAAGGTAGTAACTAGTTATCTACCACCCATCGCCATACTACCGAGTGTTTCAGGAAGCGTTGTGGAACCGAAACTTCCGCCCTGTTGCATGATAGTAGTTGCTACTATGAGAATCTTTGCTAAAAGTGCGTTTGTCTGAACCATAGGATCTGTAAGGTCTGTTGAATTTGCTGTTAATGCTTCTGCAAGTGCTAAGATAGCATCGCCTGTTCCATTTGTTTCTGCCTGACGGATTCTTTCAACATCTGCTGCATTATACGACTTACTGTATACAGAATGCTGGATAAAATACTCCGAAAATTCTGTTACATAATTCTTAAGAAGATCTGTGATAGTATCTACTCTATCAAACATACCGTTCCACTGACTTGTTTCCTGGTTGATGTAACTATCCCAGGTTGTAGAATAGAATTTACTTCCGCCTTCGTAAAATGATTGTTCATTACTCAGTTGTTTTCTTCTTTCATCAAGAGATTGTTCAAATTGAGCATTGTTATAAATACGTTCTAGATCTTCTGTGGTTTTTCCTGCTGCAGATAATGCACCTTGGACATCGAATCCAGCAGACTTCACCCAATCCGTAAAACTGCTGAATGTATCCGGTATATCTTTTACAAAATCATTCAATTTGCCTACAAGTGTTCCAAGAGTTCCAGTTCCAAGCCCAGGTGTTCCGAGAAGTCCTTTTCCAAGTCCAGGTGTTCCTAGAGTTCCTTTTCCAAGCCCTTTACTAATATCAATAGCGGTGTCAGTTACATTTTTTACAACACCTGAAACAGACTGTATTCCAAGGAGACTATAATAATCACCAATAAGATTCAAATCTTTTCCAGTTGTCATCAGACCGTACAGTTCTTTTACATTACCCGAACCTACTTTTTGATATTCAAGTATCTTTTTCATGTCCTGTCTTTGCAACAGAGCTTCGTCAAGAGTGAATAAAACATCTTCAGCCATTCGTTCTAGCTTATCGCCGGGATGTAAAAATTCAAATAATTGTTGAACTCCAATTTTTAAATCTGTTAATAATTGAAGTGCAGCACCTGTGATTTCTACTCCATAAGTTGTTTCCTGAAGTTCTCTTGCTATTTGCTCTTGCCACATATGTTCCTGAACTGCTCTTGCAACTTCATTATCAAGAACATATGAAAGACCTTCATCAATGAGGTACTTATTGATTTGCTCATTCACCTGCTGTTCTTTTGTAAGTGTTGTCTGACCGGAAGTAAGTAGCTTTACGTTTTTACGATATTCGCTACTTCCATCAGCCATATCAAGTACAGCTTTTCCAAGTGCTTGCCAATCAACTCGTTGAAACGCTTCTGCAGATAATCCGAAAAGATCTGCATATCCTTCAGCCTTTTCCATGTAAGCATCTGAAGAATCTGTAAACATTTCACCTAGTTTCGTGAATATCTTTTCAAGTGCAAGTCTTGGATTCTTTACAAATCCTTTTAAGAATTCAGTATTACTTGCATTTCCACCCCACAAGGATCTAAGTGCTACGATAGAACTATCATTACCACCTACTGCAAGTTTTACAACTGCATCTGTAATAGAACTTGCAAGGTCTGGAGCAACAGCACCTAAATATCCCTGAACTGCAGTAAGCGCAGACGAAATCTCTGAAATATTACTTGCTTTTGCAGCTTGTGCTATTTCTACAGAACTCTTGTACAGATTCTCCCAACTGGATAAACCTGTTGTAGCACCGTTATTCAATACACGGCTTGCATAAAGTGCATTACTTGCAAAATCTTCCAAAGATTTATTTGCAATCGCAAGTGCTTCTGCTTGGGACTTACCGCTCTTGATAGCACTGTTGAATACTACGGTGTAGTCTTCAACATATCCGAAGAAATCTTGTGTAGGAATTGCGGCGTTTAATTTGGTTGCAATATATGCAAATTCTTCTGCAACAGAACCGCTTAAACCTGCTTGAAGTACCTTTGTCAGATTAGAAGTAGTGTCGGCACCTGAAATATACGAAGAAAGGCCTTCTTTGGAAAGTCTTTCTGCATATCTTTGCATAAGATCCTGAACACCAGCTTTTGAATACTGTTGAGTAGCTGCAATGACTTTAAGGTTCTGATCCCATGCACTCTGTACTGACTTTGCAGCCTCTTCCAATATTTCAAACGGTTTACGAACAATTGTTTCAATATCCTTTTGAAGTCGTTCTCTCTGATACTGTAGCTTCTTTGACTGTTCATCATAAGTTCTATTCAGCAATGATTTTATCAATGTGAAGATATTTTTTATATCATCACCTACACGGCTGAAACTTTCCAAAGATTGAAATGGTTTGAACCAATCAATTAGATTTGCACCAATATGAATCAGATGACGATTGACCTGTGCTAACGGGTTTATTATGAACATTATTTTTTCAGTAAACAATGTCCATGCTAAACCAAGCCCCTTTGCTCCAATTTTAATTAAGGGCATAATATCATCTGAGATTTTTACAACATCACCTATGAGCCGTTTTATAGTAGGACCCATGATTGCCAATGCTACTCCAATAGCTGGTAATGCTTCAGCTGCAAGACCTACAGCCCCCTCATATCCACCTATTTTTGCAAACATACCTGCAGCTTTTTCGGATAATCCGGACATTCCCGGTAATTTGCTAAAGTCCGGTATTGACTTAGAAATATTACTGAAAACTTTTTCGCCAACATCATAAGCAAATTTTCCAGGTAAATCTCTAATAGAATCAACGCCTAATTGATCTACAAGGTCATTTAAGGCACCACCTAATTTTTTACCGAATTCAGAGCGTTTTACAGCTTCTTTAAGTTGCCTTCTGATTCCATTTTCAAATTCATCTAAAATGTTTCCGTACCGAGATCGTTGGCCTTCAAAATTAACTTTTCCAAAATCACTACTACGTTTACGATAAGCAGCACTATCTCTGAATAATCTTGCAGATGACTGAGATGTTTTAGTAGGATCTATTCCACCATTGACAGCATTGGCCAACTTTTCGATAGATTGTGATAACTGTTCAAATTTACTTCCGAACTGACGTTCAAGTTGTTTAAGTACATTTGGATCCATTTCTGCCATTTTAATCACCTGCCTTAAATACAAAAATGGGACTGATAAAACTATCAGCCCCACAGATACAAAATCACCGACTAGAAGAATTAGGTTTTTTGTTCATTCGTTCTTCCCGTTCTCTCAGTTCTTTTGTAAAACTTTCCACATATTTTTTGCGAATAAATATAGGCTGTTCCATTATCCAATCAGCGGTCACGGCACCTTCTGATGCTCTTGCTATGAACAATGCTTCATCAACTATATTCTCATATAATTGTTTTCGCACTTCATCAAATGTTTTCCGTGCTCCCTGAATTTCTAGATCGTTTCCATTCCCGTAAATCTCCCAAGGTCGGACGAAAAAATTTATCATCATTCAGTGCGAAGAATCCTGCCTCCATGTTACCACATTTTGGACAACTACAATTACCGCCGACACGAAGACCATAATCTGTAAGTTCTCTTGCAACTTCCTTCAGAATCGTATAATCTGCAGGTGAAAATCTACTCTGAATGATTTGATATACTTCCATGGAAGTAAGTCCACTGGATTGACCAATTGAATGAATCATCTGGCAAATCACCATCAACTCATCATTCTTCTCATTTGTAGATTTAATCTTTAATTCTCTTGCGGTTTTATTGTTTTGGATATCAAGCACTTCTCCGACACGGAGCAAATGTAAATGAACATCTTCATCAAAATCAATAAATTCATCTTTACTGATTACAACGTCATTTACAAATCCTTCAGGTAACATTTTCACTTCAATGTTTCTGAGATCAACACGAGTTTCAGTTGAAACGATTCCACATTTCGGACAAAATATAGAACTTGCTGTGTAATACGGACCGTAGTTTAAAATTCTTAATGCCCTGCAGATCCAAGCATAATCAATATCTAATAATTTACGGAAATCAATCTGCTCTTCGACTGCTTGCGGAAGAATCTTAGTCAACATAGTTTGTTGGAAATCTTCTGCGCTCACATAGTCCAATTCACTAGCCGTAGGTAAACTCTTTAATGTAAGGACATCTGGAATATCCTTATAAAGTCCTTTACCAAGAAGTTCTACTTTCTCTGTAATCGCCATTATTCAATTTTCTCCTTTCAAAAACAGTTTTCTTGAATGGTTTTACAATATGATATAAGGTTAGATCAACTGATTTTGACCTAACCTCATTTTAACATTTTCTATTTGAATGTTTAGTATTCATTCTCATTTAAGATACTCTCCGGCGGAGTTTCTTCATAGATATCATATCGCTTCAGTGCATCAGTTGTAAGCACCTGGTCGGCTAAGAACCAGCACCTCCCATAACCATCATCTACAACATCGTAGATATTTAAACCCTGTGGAACACTTCCGGGTTGAACTCCGTGATTAGTGCGATACCAATACAATCCTTCACGACCATAGGAAGAATATTCATCGGAAGGAGTTACAGGACGCTTCTCGAAACTTCGATTTCCGTATGAATAATTTGATTTGATATATCGTTTCATTTATCAAACACCTCCAAATTCAAATGTTCCATCACTGTATGTTATAAGTCTGTCACCATCTAAGTTGTAAACATTTGTTCCGTTCTTTGCGTTCCAGATGACATCATCAGGTTTTATGTCCCAAAACTGCCAAAGAGGTTCTTCTGTTACAGCATCGAAGATTTCTGTGAAAGTTTCATCCATGTTGATGTCCAAGTCATCTTCGTTTACATATTTCTTCAAGAATTTCTGTGCTTTCAATAATTCAAACAGATCTATTGAATCATAATTATTAGGCACTTCAAAAATATCACCCTTTACAATGTCGTTGATCTCAAATCCGTCTTCTGTATTACCAGAAGCATCTAATTTATAGATCTGTACAAATGTACCTGTAAGTTTATCTGCCATGTAATCCTCCATTTATATAAGATACTACCTACCAATAAGTGTATAGACATAAATGTTACAGTTTGGATTTAATTCATTTATCTGTCTTATAATTTCATACAAAGTAGAACCAGATGTGTTTATATCATCTACAACAAGAATGTTTGTTCCATGTTGTAATTTTTGTATTTTAGCTAGATCAGAATCCTTGAATTGAATAAAATTTCGAATATATGGTCTGTACTTAGGTTTCACATTTTTTGCAAGTGAGAAATAATCAAGATTATGAATCTTTGGCATCAGAACCTTGTTTATATACTTCTTTGTTTCTCTATAAACATTTATATCCGAACCATAATCTGATTCAAACAAATCCCAGTCAAAATAAATATCAGTTGGAATAGACTTCACAAGTTGAAAACTGCATCTAGTCATATCTCGGCTTGTCATTCTATTTATAACTTGAATCATCTTTTCAACAAGTTTACTTCTCCCTGACAGTGGATATGCAAATGCATCAATATGATATGTGTTTATTGATTCATTTAACAATGACAAAGGTATTGATAAAAATCTTTCAAACTCAGATTCAGATAACCTTGCATCAGACAATCCCTTTATTGTATTGATAAAATTTGTCTTATCCTTAGAACTCACGTTAGAATTAAATTCATACCCAAACCAGTAAACATTGTTTGCAATATCTGATTGATATATCTGCGGTGTAACAAACTGAATTAAATCCTCAGGCAAATTGTTCGAATAATCCATGTAATAGGAGTTGTCATTCGGTCTAACACCACAATGAATATATCGTTTCATAAAAACACCACTTTCTACAGGCTTTAAAAACACTGTTACAAGAATACGATCAGCTTAAGTTTCATCGTATTCCCAATCATCATACTAAAATCGTTCAAATTCTACTGAAATTATAGTAAAATTCTAATAAATTTTATTTATAAGAAGTTTGCTTTCATTGCGAAAGCCTTATTCTTAAAGGCGTAATGACTTCGCCTCTACACTGTTCCAAATGTTGTATTTGGTTCAGCTTACTTTTTCTCATTATATTGAGAGCTCCGTTGACATCTGCGTTTAGTACTTGACCATTCGATCTTTGATAGAGACCGCGATAAATTCTTTTTCCTGTGAAGCTACCTTGATGCGGGTTTTGTGGATTCCAAATTGGTATCTTGTCACTGTCGAAAAAGCTTGCCTTTGAAGTGTAACTTTCTTCTTGTTCAATGTAGTTAATACCGAATCGATTACACAAGAATTTCAATCGATTTTTGAATTTGCCGTAAGGAATCATGACGAAGTTTTGATTATTGACTTTACCTAGATTAGGATTTTCTTGAAATCCATCATTGAACCCTACTACAATGTTTCCTATCTTATGTGTTAGGCAATAGTCAACAATGTACTTTGCAGAACAATAGACAAAATCTTGGATGCGACGATTTCGCTTTTCAGTAGTTGCAGACATTCGAGATGTATCACATTTAATCCCTTGCTTGGCTTTCACGCTTGATAGTCTGGCACGCTGTTTGTTGTACCATTGGTTTTGTGATTTTAATTTTCTACCGTCAATTATGAATGCTTCTCCAGTTGAGGTTGCACAAGTTGCAAAATTATTGATACCAAGATCGATACTCAAAGCTTTATTCAGATCAAGATCTTGAATCTCGTCATACTCTACGTCGAACAAATATCTTGCTTCAAACCACTTGCCACCTTGCCTAGGAACAATGTGAATTTGATGAACTTTCTTATCTCTAAGTTGAGGTGGAAAATGCAACTTGATTCTTGTGTCAGTTTGTTTCTTCATTAAAGGCGACATCGGAATAATCATTGTACCATCTTCCTTCATAAATGATTCCGGAAGGTGTATAGGATACAATCCATCTTTCGGCAAGTAATAGGGCATATTGACTGCATCTTTTGAATACTGCTTCTTTTGAACTAGTTTAAGCAATGCGAAAAATGAACGAAAAGCTGCATCAACGCATTTCATAGTTTGTTGAGCGATGTTAGCTCCGAGCAACTTATAATTCTCACTCGTTTTTTCAATCGGGTAGGTGGCTTCATATCGTAAGAAAGACCCTTCACTGAAGTAGTGCTGACGAATGTTGTACAGAGATTCGTTATACACATTTTTGCTTAGACGACACATTTCTTTCAACAGCATATACTCATCTTTGGATAAGTGTTTTAAGTTTTGTTTCCAAGTTACTAGCATGTTTTCACCTCCTTTCTTTTGCTGTTCATATTAAAGGTTAGGAATTACAATCAAATCGGCTGAATTGATTGTAAAATTAAATTTTAATAGAATTTCAATATAGTTTACACGATGCTGCTGTAGTTTAGTATAGCATGTTCTACAGCATCAATGTTGTAGTAATCTGTATTCTTTAAATCCTTCATGTAATCTCGAAGCTCAGACCAACTTCCTGTGAATTCTTCGGATACTGTATGTCTTCCAAAGTCATCATCGTAGTCCATGTAGATGGTCCAAGTTGTCGAGGCTTTAACTGGTTGTATAGAACACTTAACAAGTCTTTTCATTGTGAATTTCAATCCTTTCTGTTAGTTAATGGCGTATCTACTGCCCAATACATTTAAGGTTTCAATTGATTCAAATAAGACGATATAACGATAATTGTACTACTTGTGTTTGTGTTCTTTTTGATAAACTCAACAAAAATTAAATCAAGCAATTTGTCCTTATCATAGTAGATAGGATGCGCATGTTGTTTATCATCATATCTGTAAAACAGATACTCAGATTGCATTTCAACGCAAGTTAGTTTGCAATATTCACATGATTTTTCTAATATAAGTTTACATAACTCAGTAGCGGTTCCATTGAATGTTTCTGTTTTCTGTTTTGCACTACATCTAGTGGAATTTTTCTTAGAAGATCCATAAGGTGTATCGGATACATTTATAGACGCCATCAGGTCCCCCTCACAGAATTTTTATGAGCATAGATCATCATTATCCCAATGTTCGTTTCCTCTTAACATATTGTATATGTCGTTCTTTTTCAAAATTTGCATATGCTTCAATGACTTTGCGAATTTTAGATTCATCAAAATCAATTTCTACAAGAACTCTTTTACGACTAAGATTTGGATCGTAGACAGTATGACACTTGTAAAATTGCTTACTTAACCTGCTAACTGTAGTTGCAGTTAATCGGAACTTGTGGCCGTCATTAAAATGATTTTCTAATTCTGTGACACATTCGCTCCAGATGCGATCAAAATAGTTAGTCTTAAAGTAGTCTTTAAACGCGAATCCTACAGATCCAGGCAATGATTCATAATCATATCTACCATCTACCAATTCAAACATGGAATATCCATGTGCAACAGCATACTCCAGATCTTTGTATACATTCTTGCGTTGCTCTGATAGATCTCGTTTTTCAAATCTAGGAATGTGGTCAACCTCAATGATCATGTGTAAGTTCTCCTCTCTAACAACTCACAATTCCGTTTTATTTCTCTTGCCACTTCGATCAGCTCTTATTCGATCACTCATCCTCGCAATCCTCTGAGTCCTCGTCCTCTTCTTCATCCTCAACAAGTCCCAACCTATACCGTGCAAACTCTGCCCGAATATCGTCTAGTTCATACTCCATAGCATATTCGTCATCTGAAATCATACCGTACTTCCACTCTTTGTAACTCATCTAGCTACCTCCTTATAATAATAGACCTGTGTATGTGAGTCATGAAGCGTATTCAAATTTGCATCTGGTGAGCTCTGTCTGCTTGATGCCTCTGTACTCTTCATGAGATTTAATAGTTCCAGCTATCTTAGCAAGCACTTTATCTGTGTCAATGTACTTAGAAGTTCTCCAGATGAATACATTACCACAACTGTCGAGGATCTGAAAGATGTAGGTTAAACCGTATACTGTTTCATAAGAGGTTACAAGACGAACGGACTGAAGGTCTGTTAATGTAACTTTATCACCTACGGTTCCGTAGTATTCAGAAGAACCTAAATTCTGCTTCCGCTCATCTTCCTGCTTCTTGTATCTCAAATAGGAAGGAACTGCGGAAACGATGTATCCGATATCTCTCCAAGACGCGTATTCATTAGAGAGAAGAGTTCTAACATTCAGCACGTATTCAGAAGAAGAGTCGGAACTATTCTGGAAATACTCGAGAACAGAAGATGTAAGATCTTTCGCATAATCGCTTTCACAATCAATGCTCTTATCCTTTTCAGATACTACCTGGTTGGTGAGATATCCAACAACCCGATCCTTAGTAGAGGGTTCACATTCGTCATTGACGGTCTTAACATATCCATGAAGCTTGATGATCTCACAAGCAACTCTGAGGATTTCTTCTACAGCTTCATATCTGTTACAGTTAGACAAAGAACATAACGGCTCAGAATAGGTTTCACACTCGGAAATGAATGTGCAGATATAAGTGATAAGTTCTGCGTCTAATCCGCCTGTGAAGTCTTTGAGGCAGTTCTTACCTACTTGCTTGAATTCGCCTGTATCGGTGTTGCGAACTAAGTAAGTATCTTTTCTGTATCTAAGAGTGTTGCAATGCTCACATGTGCAGGGAGCAGTATAGAATCTTTCAGGAACTTCATAAGAAGTTGTGTTACGGATCACATTTCCTGCTTCGGTGTGCTCGATGGTTCCTACGAACTCCCACCCATTTATCCTTGCGTAACCCTCAGCTTCGACTTCTTTGCACTTGAGAGTAACTGTTACTCCATCAATAGTAAAATCCTGGTAGACATCGCCAAGCACAACGAATTTGAAAGGGTTGCCGTATTTAGCACTCTTGTTTCTGATAGTTACGATTTTAGCAGCTAACTTTGCTAAGTTCTCTTCGGGAATGATGTATCTTGACATATGGTTTTCCTCCTTCTCTTGAAGCATTGAAAAAATTCACCCTATGTGTTCCTACAGTTTAATTATATGATAATTGTAGAAAAAAGTCAATACCTAAATTAAAAAATACTTAACAAAAAAGACATTGTAGAGATTCTACAATGTCTTAGTTGATTGATCAAACTACCTGAAAGAATCTATTTGCACTTCCAAGGTTGCTGAAATATATTCTCCCGCAGCATTCCACGCCGTCTGATACGTTCTGGATACTTTCAACTAAACATCTACTCTCTCCTGGGTGGTGAGTAGTTACTTTAACCTCATACACTTTATCGTGTTCAAATCCGCATGAAGTTCTACCAATATATCTAGCATTGACATATTCTTCAGATGATAATGAAACTGCATCAGACTTAGAAGTTGTTACAAGTGGTACATCTGCAACTATATCTTCTGAAGAATCAGATGCCGGATCATTTGTATCGTACGAGAACTCTGATACAGAGGCTTCATAACTTGTTCTAGGCTTGTTACCGTTCTTTCTGAATTCACTACTACAACTTCTACAGCAGAACGGAGTAGGATCAGATAAGTACTTGATCAAGATAGGCTTCCCACAGTTGGGACATCCTCTGTAGTGTTCTCTGCTACAGTACTTAACTCTGTTAGAACTAGCTTCAAATTCTTTTCCACATTCAGCGCAAATTTTAGTAATCATAAACTTGTCTCCTTCTCTTGAAGTATTGATGCCACCGCTATCCGCGGACACTGTATATGTGTTACAATTATATTATATGATGAAACTACAAAAAAGTCAATACCCAAATTTTAATTGTTGAGTAAACTTGGTTATGTATCACCTAATCATCGCTGTCCTGTAGAACCAAATCCACCGTCACCACGTACTGTATCTTCAAGTTCATTCACTTCCATAAATTCAACATCGTGAACTGGCACAAACATGATCTGCGCAATCCGATCTCCGTCATGAACAGTCCTTGTTACCATTCCTTCATTGAAAAGATCCACAATCACTTCTCCGGTGTAATCTGAATCAATTACACCTACAGAATTACTTGGCGATAATTTGTACTTACTTGCCATTCCACTTCTAGCATAAACCAACCCACACCAACCTGGTTCGATCTTGAATGCAAGTCCTATCCCAATTTTCACAGATTGATTTGGACAAATAGTAACGCTTTCTAATCCGTCTAAGCAAGCGTAGACATCATAACAGGCAGATTCAGGTGTTGCTTTAAACAGCATCTTTGAATTTTCTCTGAGTTTCTTTACTTTTACAATACAATCAGGCATCTGATAATCTCCAATCATATATCTATTTCAAATTTTTCAGTACTTCGGATTCAGGTACATTTTCTATTGCACTTACATAATACACATAATCTTCTATTTGTTCATCAGAAAATCCGATCAGCTTCAAATCGGAAATATTGGCACCAGAGCAAACTAACATATCAATGACCTCTTCCACTGCTTCGCCATCGTCTATGATCGCATTACATAAATTATTCAAAATTGATAAAATTTTCTCCATATCAACACCTCATTTCAACTTGCGTAACTGTGTTAATGCTTCCTTATCACTTATTTCACCATTCCATTGACGTAGCAGTACATCCTTATTTAACTTGATCCACTTTATTATTTCATTTTCATGTTTCACTTTTGCACGAACTAATAACCTAGGTTCGTCTTCTACAGAAAATGGAACTTTATTTCCATCCACATCTGCTTTAACTCTTGGAAGATTATGTGCAACCTTCCTAGTATTTGCCGCACGATCAATCCATACATCATAGGGAATGTTAAATTCACTTTTAGTAGCAACTGCCATACAATAGATTCTAACTGAATGTTTACTGTTAATATCTTTTGAGCTATGTATGTATCTTTTCACATTATCACCTCCAATACTTTTCATGTTACATAACGATTCAAAAAATCAACATAGTCAAATCAATAGAAATGACTATGTTGACTTACATGATAACTTAGTTAAAACATCACAGCATCAGATTCTTCTGAATCACGATACATAAGCATTTCTTCAACAATTGCTTCAATATCGCCTTGGAACATATCTTCTACATAATCTTGAAACATATCTTCAAGTTCATAAGTAGTATTACCAGAAAATACTTCCAATAATGCTTCTAAAAAATCTTTGTATGATGTTATTTTATATTCTTTTGAAGCTGTTTTTAAGTAGTACATCTGTAACCGCCTTTCACACTTTCTACTGTATATAACGATTCAACTTATCCAAATTAGGTTGCCACAGCAGATATAATTGCTGATAACACAACTTCGTTCATTCGATCACACCATTATATCGTCCTAATCTTAAGGGATTCAATAGTCATATTATAAAAACTATTGTTTCCAGGACCGCCAATCTTAAAGTTAATGATTCCGTCCATAGGGAATGCACTTGTTGGTTCAAACAATAATACATCATCTTTATAAATCTTCCATAGCCTATCTGCACCAATTACGATTTTTATGGTACTGTTTGCAAAATAATTCGAATCGGAAATATTGGTATCTCTCCAACCATTCACAGAATCCCATACACCCCATTTGCTAGTTGCAGTATGATATGCAAATCCGTGTGTACTACTATTTGTAGAAATATTGTAACCGAACACTGCACCATTATTAAATGATTGTGCATTCATCGCTCCAACTTCTATCTCATAGGTTTTCAAAACACCTAAAAGAACACTAGGAAGATTTATCATATCACCCGGACCAGTATAATGCACACCACTAGAATCACGTGTTGCAGATGTCAATGTTGCAGTGAATCCATTTACAGAACCTACAAGACTTTGAGTAAAATCAAATCTTTCAACATATCCACCACCGCCGGATATCTGAGATACCTTAGTCGCATAAGTATTGAATGGGTCGCTATCAGATACAGAAACCCCCTGTGCGATTATTGCTGATTTCAAATCTGCTTTAATTTGTGCTAATTCTGCTAATTGTTGTGCTATTGTAGCCATTATAAAATCACCTCATAATATCAAGTATTTCCTAAAATAGCCGCAAGTGCTATGTTGATACTACCTACGATATCATCAACATAGTGTTTAGTTGCGACTTCATAATTCGCAGTAGGATCACTTGCTACTGTCAAAGTACCTGCCAATGTCATATCACCACTGTAATCAAGTGTCAATGCGTTAGACCTTGCGTTTGAAGCGGTTCCATTACCTACTGCAAAAGCGACATCTTGGAAATCATCATAGGCATAATCATTAAATTTACCGGTCACAAACTTTGGGTTTGCAACAGTTGTATCCGGATTATAATTCGGATCAGTAGAATCTGCATTTACACTTATGATGTTATTGTATCCACTTACATGAGAAGCACCCCAACTTGAAATGTTTCCATATCCTTCAGCATGACTCGCTTCTCCGTGAACTTGGTTCCCTTCGCCCTCTACATGACCTGCTTTAGATGTTACCAACTGTTGAATGGAAACAGTCGTAGGATCTACAGAATCCATTACAGATGCACCTTCTGCATGACCGTAAGAACCGTTTACTTGTGTTCTAAAACCTTCGGCATGACTGGCAATTCCACCGCCATTGACTACAGAAAGTTGACCTTCTGAATGTGATCCTGTTGCATATGCAGTACAATCATAACCTTCTGCATGAGATGCAGTTCCGTAGGATTCACTAGAATAACCTTCTGCGTGCGATGAAACCGTATATGCACCACAACTCCAACCTTCTGCGTGTGATGCAGCACCATATACAAAAGAATTTATACCTTCAGCATGTCCACCTTTTCCACTTACAGTTGTACAAACACCTTCAGTATGTCCACCGAATCCAGTACAACTAGTTGCTACACCTTCTGCATGACCGGTATAAGCAGTAGTTTTATTAGTTGCATGTCCTATCGTTACACTTGTTCCAGTAGGATCTGTTTCAGTAGCAGTTCCAGGACCACCTTCGCTGTGGGCATTTGTACTATTTGCAACAGACTGACCTTCGGCATGTGCGTACCAAGCACTATCATATCCTACAACACCTTGACCTTCTGCATGTGATCCTTGACCGTGTGCTTCTGATTGATAACCCTCAGCATGAGAAGAATTACCATATGCACGTGTTTCACAACCTTCTGCATGGGAATTATGACCTTCCTCTGCTACAGGTGCTCCAGAAGCGGTGTTCTTACCGGCAATTGTGTTATAACCTTCAGCATGTGCTCTTAAACCAGAAGCAAGAGTTTCTCTACCTTCTGCGTGAGAAGCGTCTTCAAATGCTTTAGTCTGCTGACCTTCTGCATGGGAATAATCCTCCAAAGCGAGTGAATAATATCCTTCGGCATGTGCATAACTACCACCGAGAACAGTAGGATAATCTGAATTAGTTCCACCGGCTTGTGTATAATAACCTTCAGCATGTGAAGCATTTAATTTAGTTAGTGTATGATAGCCTTCATTATGTCCATAAGGACCATTCACAGTATTCTCATATCCTTCTGCATGACCATATTCACCATAGTCAGATCTTCCGGATACACCGATAGTATTATATCCACCTTCTACATGTGCAGCAACTGAATGAACGGTATTATTAGTACCTTCACTATGAGAATAGTTTCCATTGGCTGTTGTTGTGGAACCTTCACTGTGGGCTGAATTTCCTACAGCATTCGTATAATAACCTTCACTGTGTGAGTGATTTCCAGAAGCGACGGTTCCTTGACCTTCACTGTGTGAATCATCTCCGTAAGATTTCGTTGAACAACCTTCTGCATGTGCTGCAGTATGTGAAAAACTAGGATTAGACGGATCATAACCTGCAATATTATTCTCACCTTCTACATGTGCAGCCCACCCTTTTACAATATTGCCCACACCTTCTGCATGAGCACACTCATAAAGAGCTTTGTTCCCGCGACCTTCTACATGAGACCAATCGGCTAATGCAATCTGTGGCTTATCTACAACTTCATATGGTTCTCCTGTCTCAGGATCGTATTCAGTACGCATAGACGGAGCACCTTCTGCATGAGAAAATTTTCCGATTGCAATATTGTTTTCATAATCATTGAAAATCTCAGCGTGTTCATCAACCGTGTAAGTAGTTCCATCAATTACAACAGTTGTTCCTTCAGGAGCTGTTTTACCTGCATCATACTCTTCAGAAGTAAGTGCATTTGCAATCTTAGTTTTCTCCGCAGATGTCACAAATTTATGATCGTGATTTGTATCATCAACTAAATCAGATGATAACATACTCTGGGATGTAATTGCATCTTGCTTTCCACTCCAAGTAGATTTATCGGATGTCGTTACAAATTTATTATCAGAACTTGTATCATCCACCAAATCTGCGGAAAGCATACTTTGTGAAGTGATTTTCGATTGTAAATCACGAACATCGACTCCGGTAGCATCATCTGCAACATGAATTTTACCGTCCCAATCAACTGCAAATGCGTTTGATCTATGACTACTATCAGAACCATTACCGATAATCATAGCATATTTATTTAATTGATCAGCGATATTATAAGTTCCACCTACATGCTGGTTTGCACCTGATGCGATAGTTCCAGAACCTTCAGCAAATGAATTCTCACCGCTTGCGACATCTGTTGAGTTCATCTTTAATGCGGAATCTACAGTACCTGTAAAGATACTAGGTCTGTTTGTAATACCATCATCTGCACTAGGATTTGCATTCCAATCAGGTTTCGGAACCTCACCGGAAAATTCTACATCACCGACAGAAATACTATGATCATTTTCATCAAAATAAACTGTATCATCATCACGACCTAGTACAGTTTCACCGTCAGTAATATAATGGAATTTCACATTATGATTATTTAAAGGCATGCTACTATCCCTCCTTCTTATATTGATTCTACCTTCATACAAGGTTATACAACAAAATGCCAACCGGCTATGTTAAGTCGATTGGCACTTTGTTAATTTATACAAAGGACGAAATAAGCTAGTTTTAGAAATCAATGATCATTGGCATCTGTCGATATCATATTGCTCCGAAAAGTCTGCCGCTAGAATTTGTAACATCAGCATCTGCTTTCAGATAAATAGCTCTTGAAATTACAAAAGTTACAGAAACCTTTACGATTTCACTTTGACCCTGAGACATTTCACCATTGTTAAGTCCCTTGATCCAAGTACCAGGACAACGAATAACATCCCTCGGATTTCCTTGACCGTCATACTTAATAAAGTAAACCTGCTTCATATATTGGCTCGGAAGACCCATCTTCTCAGTAACAGGATCATAGATCTGCCGTCTCCAAGCACGAAGAGATTCCAAAACATTTGGATAACAATAGCAGTTAAGATCCCAATCAACATCGTTGTAATCAATCTTGGTAGGAAACTTAATAACACCATTTCCGTAATGTACTACGATATTATCCTGTTGTTCAGAAATCTGTCCTACGGAATCTGTTGATAATGTAAGATATTCATAAGACTGACCAAGATCAGATCCGTCATTATCATAAATTCTAACTTCAAAATTGTTCTGCATCAAAGGAACATAATTATCAACACCGATCATGTGATTTGTTCCCATTTTTAAAGGTGTGAACATAAATTTGATCTCCTTTCACGGAAAGTTTTTGTCTAGTATCATAAAAGGTTTATAGATGTTATGCGTAGTGTAACATAAATCACGCAATCATCACTGTATTCTTCATGATCCTCTCCTTATATCACTGACATATAAGGTTTCCGTGAAAAGAGATCATTATTCACTCTCTTCATCGTAATGAGTCCATTCGTACCTTTTTCTGTTCTTTGCCCGGTGTACTAACTCTCGGTACTCTGTATCAAATTTCTTTTCTAACTTGGCAATCATATCATACAACTCTAGTACCGCTTCCACACGGTCTTTGTTATACTCAGCATTTTCTCCAACAGATTCCAAATACTGATCTAATTCTCTTTTTGATCTCTCAGCCCCGTAAAGACACGGCAGGTTAAATCGAACAACCTCATCGCATAAACTTTCTATGCGATTCCATGAATTGATTTTAGCACCATTCCTTATAAGGCAGATTCCATTCGGGTAACAATGTTCACGATAGAGATATACACCACATAACACATCATCGAAAACATAGTTTCCTACATCATCATTGTAATCTTCCTGATGCCACTCTCTTAGGTCTGCGATCAATTCAAATTCATCTAAAATTTCATCTGTCAGTCGGATTCGGCTATTGTATTGACCTACCCATCGGCTGAAGCCAATGGGATTCGCAAGAAGTTTGATATCTAAGATAGCCTTATTCTTGCAGGGCTGGTCAAAAGCCCATTACACAGTTTGTCGAAATCGACATTCTGCTTACATTTTCTTAGAATGTTTGCGGCACCATTTACATCTGCATTGAGGATTGTGCCATTTTTAGATTGGTATAGTCCTCTTTTTATGCGTTTGCCAGAAAATGTGCCCTCATAAGGCTGTTCTGATTTATATTCTGGAAGTGCATCTCTGTCTAAGAAGCTGCTTTTAGAAGTGTAACTTTCTTCTTGTTCGATGTAATCAATCTGATACTTCCAACAGAGGAATTCAAGCTGTTGACGAAGGTCACCTAAAGGTATCTGAACAAAGTTCTGATTGTTAATCTTGCCGAGATTAGAGCACCTTTTGAAATCCGCATTATATCCTACAATGAGTGTACCAATGTTGTTCTTGATACAATAGTTGATTATATATCTTGCTGACTTCTTGATAATGTCATTGACTTGATTGTTTCGCTTTGTTGTAATATTCTGGATACGCTTTGTTGTCTTCAACTTCTGTTTCATAGAAATAGAACGGAGTCTTGCTAATTCTTTATTCCACTGATGGTTGATTGATTTGAGTTTACGACCGTCCATAATGAACGGTGTCCCAACAGTTGAAACACAGGTAGCAAGATTATCCACCCCTAAATCTATTGACAGAATGTTGTTCTTGTCAACATACACATCTTCCTGTTCAACTTCATACACATACTGTATCTTAAAGTAACGACCATTGTTAAAAGGCAAGATGCGAACTTCTTTGATAGTCTTATCAGCTAATCGTTCAGGAAACGCAATCTTGATTTCCTTGACATCGGGGTGTAAAGCTCTAAAGTTCCTACTCATCGGGACATACAGGTAGCCATTCTTAACTACAAAAGCATTTGTAGACATTATAAGATTAAACATTCCACCTTTAGGTCTATAATGCGGAACATTGACATCATGGTATCTGTAATCGCTAGTTTTGCATTTCTTCAAAAGATTAAAAAATGATTTAAAACTTCTATCTACAACTTTCATAATCTGCTGTGATATTCCAGCTTGTAAAAGTCCATAGTTTTCATTTGTCTTACATTCGTGATAGTTGCTCTCATAAGTCAGAAATTGCTTTGTATTGAAGTAGTGTTGACGGATAGTGTAGAGTGCAACATTGTACAGATTATTTGAATATCTGCACATTTCACGAAGTAGGTCATATTGACATTTAGTTAATCCTCTGATTACATTACTCTGTACACAGTATGTAGACATTTCTATCTCACCTCCTTCTGATTGTATTTGTTATTAGTTACTATATCTTTATTATATAGCAAATCGTTATGATAGTCAACCATTTTTAATTCATTGACCTTATATGAAGATTAAAGGAGGTCTGAATATATGATACATAACGATTACAAGCATGGAAATAGAAATAAGTCCTTACTAAGATATCATCTTATATTTGTATGTAAATATAGAAAACATTTGCTTACGCACAACAATATCATTGGCGATGTCAAACGCTTATCAACAGAAATATCGGAAAAGCATGATGTTAAAATTAAATACATGGAAGTTGACAAGGATCATATTCATTACATGATAGAAACAGCCCCAAATATTAACTTATCAGACTTCGTGAGAGTCTTAAAACAGTATACTTCGTATCATCTTTGGCAAAAATATACTGCATATTTGTCAAAAGTATTCTGGCATGAAAGAACATTCTGGTCTGACGGATATTTTATTGCAACTATCGGAGAGGTTAGCGCCGAAACACTAAAACACTATATTGAGAATCAAGGTAAGAAATAGCCTCCACTTAAAGTAAAGGCAGGCGTAGCATTCATCTAAGAAGCTAAAGCTTCTTGATTTTCTGCAAAAGATTGTAATAGGCGTCACGCTCTTCTTCATCTTTAAACTTCAAGAAATCATAAAATCCGGATCGTAATTCTCTCGGAAGAAACTTTTTCATTTGAAATAACTGATTTGATTTTTTCAATTCTTCAAATTGTTCCAATGCCTTATCAATTTCATTTTTCGCAACAGTCCGTGAATAACCGGCACTAATCATTGCATTGAATGCAGTGTTATAATCGAACTTCACATCACGATAGAGTTTTTAATCAACTCAAAGTAAATCAGATTGTGCGAGATGTTTTCCAACAGGTATGTATGGACTCTACTTACCAACGAGTGCGGTTTACTCTGAGTGCATACAATTGCAGAAAACTTGTTAATGTCTGTATATGTACCTATATTCAGAACACCAAGTTCAACAAAATCATCCCACAGTTTTGATTCCGCCATAGTCGGATTTTTCAGATGATCTCGAAATCGTTGTTTTTGAGTTTTATCAGTGCAATCATCATTGTAACTATATGAGTAAATATACTGAACTCCATTGTCTACGAATGATCCGTCAGACTGCCTATTCAGAAGGATAATATCACGATGAGTATTATCCTTCTTTGTGTTTATTCTCAAATCATTGTGTTCATCAATAAACACACCTGCATGAATATAGGACTTTTTGATCTTCATAACTATCTCCTCTTTCTGACACCGGATGATGTTAGCCAATGTCTTAATGTGATTTGATTGTACTACTTACAGTTCAGTTTGTTATTTTCGATCTGAGGTATCATCAGATTCTAAAACGTGCTCCGTTAAATACGAAATAGTTAGTTCAACCGGAATTTTACTATCCTTAAATTTCTGCAAATCCTCTAAGGTGTTCACATTTTTAAGTTTATTTCTCCAAATATCATAAGTCCTCTGACTGATGCAGTGAACAAGCCGAAGGTCCATCAGTCTGTCTGCAATCTGCTTCTTTTCTTTAACAAGTTGACGTGATTTGAAATACTCAGAATCTAAGTTCTTCTCTAACCACGGACATTCTTTCCTTAAACAATCATGAGATTTAATATGTTTGGACAGTAAGTATCCCGGATGTTTATACAGGTGGCAGTAACCAACTATTTCCCCATTTTCGATCAGACCACCATGGATCGTTTTTGGTTTGTACTTTTCAGAAAATTCCACATAACCACCACCCTATAAATAAATTACCGCTTCCCACGAAATGATGTCTTAGTATCGAATCCGTGCATAATGATTTTATCATCATTCGTAGCACCTTTTGGCTCAGTTGTTTCTGAAGCAGTTTTCTCCATTGAAAAGTATTCTTCAATGGCATAGAAAATTGTAAACGGATCGACAAGATTTGCAATACCGCAACCTTTGAGAAGTGGAATATTTGAAGTAGATGTAACAAATCCACCCTTATGATCCTTATATACTTTCATAGTATCAAGTCTAGAACTAACTTCATACTCATTATGATCTATAGCGTACTGCAGCTTATCAACTGATTTCATGATACGATCATGTACCTGATCTTTCTCGCTATGCTTTGAAAACAAAGTCCGATAAGTGAAATTGAATTTGATAATCTCAAAGGAAATACACTTCCTTGGCTTATCATAATTCTTCCATGAAGTCAGCAATTCAATATCATAATCTTCTGGTCCACCATAAGTGTTAAGTTTTGTTGCGGTTAGAAGGAAAAGCCAAAATGTTGATCCGCATTGAAGAAGTAGAAATTTGGTTGTATCCTCACCTCTTAAAAATATGATCCGGTCACAGATCACCTTCTTTGTCAGCAGGAAAGAATTTCTGCGATCAAATACAATAGTATCTGTTGGACTCTGTAAATAATCATAAAAATCGGTATTCTTATCAATGATCCGCAAATAAACTCACCACCTTCTAGTTAATCCCAATACCAATCCTTTTGTTTTCTCAAATATCTTCGAAGATTCAAACTCGTTCTCCTATGAAACAGACTGTGAAAATAATTGTAGATTTCAATGATCTTCGCACTCATTCCAATTTTTCCTCGCTTCCTCACTCATGAAGTACCACATTTTTCTTTCTGAATCCCACCTTGCTCCAAATTTCTTTGCCTGCTCCTTTGCATCATATGGAACCTTTGCGTAATATCTACCATTGATTGGATTTGAAATATCACAATCAATTCCGGTAAGTCCTTTTACTTTTTCATAAAGTTCTGATTCATCTAATGTCCATTTGAACTTTGACCGAATAGACCAGATTCGGAAGGCTTCTTTATAATCCTCGTCTGCTTGTTCTTTTGTAATATTATTTACTTCGACATAATGCTGGAGCGCCTGGTCACCAATACCTTCTACATTTGAGTGCCCAATATGAATGGAGTTATGACAATCTTCGCAAACACAGATGATAGACTTCAAGCTTTGCTTATGATTTGTATCATCATATGACCATACTTCATGTGCATGTAATTCATTCATCTGCTTCTCAGAACCACAGATCGAACATTTACAAGGCTTACGAATATAATTCGAGATTTCTGACCAGTTTGGCAAAATTGACCGGAGATTACTATACCAACAGGTAGATGGTACTAATTGAAAATTTAATTTTCTTGTTTCATATACATACTTCATTATTGATCACCTTTAACCACTCACTATAAATAGTAGTTTCCCAAATGTTTCCACCAAACTCTAAACCAGCTAGTTTATAGATTCCGGTATTCTTTCCAAGATCTGTAATCTCAAACTGTTTCATAGACGTATTCATGAACCTGATCCAACCACGAAATTCTAATTCATAGAGTATGTCAATTTGAATATTACAAGTTTCGGTAACATATGAAACATCTAACGGTTCACCCCAGTTTTTCAAATACAGAAAACAAATCCTAAAAAATTCATTATTGACATCATCCATACATCATTCCCCCGAATCAATCTTGTAGCAAACTGCAATGAATGTGTCACTGACAGCATTGTTATCATTATCTGGATCAAGCAGCGACTTCAGTTCACTAACACTTAACTTATTCAAGTCAATGGTACGAGTATGTACAAGCCTGCCTGTTTCTGGATCTTTTGTTACTTGAAGATCAAACACGTCATAACCAGACTGGAGTGATCCCCAAACGTAGCTTCGTTCAATCATGAAAGAAGTCTTGATTATCTTAGGTTCATTACTATTCTGGCAAGGTTCATCAGATTCAATATCTTCCGTAGGAGTTTCCTCTGTATAATCATCTTCCTCAGAATCATCTTCGGTGATGTCAACACTATCTTCGGCAGAATTATCTTCTTCAGAATTATCTTTGGTAGAATTATCTTTGTTATCGCCAAAAATACATTCACCATACAACAATTTAGTTATTGCATCTTCGCCATATAACAATTTAACCCCGTCTTGAATGTATTTACCATATGATTTTGCTTTATCTTCTAAGTTCTTATATGTCCAATCTGTGTGTTCTATTTCACGATTTACTTTTTCATTGTAATCATCAAGTCCATCAGACTTCTCCCGATCACGAATAACCGTTTTCTCATTTTCACGAATTATAATGTATTTCTTTGCACCTCTAAATCGATCTACATATCCAGTGTAAACGGAAAACAGCCAAGAATAAATGTCCACTCCATTAAGTTCCATAAGTCTTTCATAAAACTTATCAAAATCAGTGATAACTGTTTCTTCTTCACCGTCTAAAGATTCTGCAGCCATGAAAATAGCGTTTCGAATCAATTCATCTAATTCATAGTGTAAATCGCTGAGTCGAATTTTATCACTTGTTACAAACATATTTAAGGCCTCCTTTATTCGTCATCTTCAATCTTTTTGAAGAATACTTCTCTTTCTGATGTACTTGAAACTAAGTTATTTACCGTGTTGATGCTCTGATCATTTAGCATGATAACTTTACTGGTAAGATTCTCATGAAATCTAACACACCATACAACTGTACCTTCTTGTAAATTCTTCCAAATATCTGATCTCGGAATTTGTTCAACCTTCATAAGCATTCCTATCTTAAAGTTACTACCTTAAACCTTAACAGGAGCATCAAATGATTTACTAATAGTTAACTCAGAAAAGTCAATAGTTTCATATAATTCTCTAAGCTTCTCATGCGAACTTGCAGGGGATATGATTCCTACAGTAGATAACTGCCCAGATAACCATTCAAAATATCCGGTAAATATAGGTTCAAATTGTCTAATTACAGCATCTGTATCATAAATATTGCTATAAGACTCAACTTCACAACAAGTTTCTATTAAAACTTTCATATAATCTTTATCTGTGATAACATCTCTGCGCTTATCAGAAGTCCACAAAATAATCTGTCGCTTTGTTGGAAACTTATTAGTACCCTTCAACTTTGGTGATCTTGAAAAGAACGAGTATACTTCCTGCTCCCAATGTGAAACATATGGACTTGTAGGAAACAGTAACACGTAAAGCATATGTTCAACGCATAGATCAATGCATGAAGACAGCTGCATCTCTAAATCTTTTTTATTTTCTGCAAAACATCTTATGTATCTCTTCATACCATTCACCTCACAATTTAAGGCCTAAGCTCATTCGCACGATTGATAACCCAATCAGCATACTCCTGTGTAGAAGGAGTTCCCACAAGTCCTGGACCGCCATTGTATTTCATGAGTGCATATCTTACACCTTTTCCTTCTTTTACATAATCATTGTAAATCTCAGAACCGATCATAATGTTGTTCTGAGCATACATCAAGTCTTCGTTAGTGAGCCCATGTGCTCTCAGCCGATCCTGTACCCAACGTACCTGAATCTGCATCATTCCATAGGCCTTTCCATTATCTCCATAGATATTGGCAATGCAACAAGATTCTCTCTCGCAGATCGCCATAATGATGTATGGGTCAATACCTTGTGATGTGCAATAATCGTATGTCCATCTCTGCAGATCAGGATTCATCATACTTGCAACAGGTGTAAAAGTTGGAACAGCTTGTGTTGTTTCAACTTCTGTCGGAATTTCTGAAATACTGGCAGATTCTAGCTCTGTTGTTTCAATTTCCGTTTCAACTTCTTCAACAGTTGTTTCTAATGCAAGAATCACTTCGAGATCAGGAACAAAATGCTCAGGCTCTTCCTCTGTTGCTGTTTCTGATTTTGTCTCGATCATGTACTCTGGTTCCTCTGCCCGTACAATCTCCGCATCACGATCTACAGTGATTTTAGCATCCTGATCAGCTAACTCTAACAGACTATCCAGATATTCTTTATTCTGCGAGATAGCCATCTCATAACCTGCAACCGCTTCATCGAGAGTGCAAGGTTCATTTTTCAATCCAGTCTCAGGCATTTCTGGAACCGAATTGAATGTAGAATATCCGAAGATACCAATAGAAAGTACGACGACACTTCCTACTATAACTCCGATGTAACTTGCGTAGAATTCTAATTTTCGCATAAGATACCTCCAAAATGATGTTATTGTTGTGTTTTACTATAACGAACCAGTTACTACAAAATTATAGAATTGGAATAAAAAAATTAAATAAGTCCAAATTCAAACTTCACTTTTTGAACTTGGACTTCTTAGTACGTGATGAAATATAAGCATTGAATAGAGATTGTTCTGATTTACGGGCGCAATATGCCTTATGAAGTTCATTCATCTGTTCTTTGTATGACCTGTATTGCTCGCAGTCACTGTGACAACCTTCGTGACGATCAGAACAATTGTGACATGGGGTATCTATCTTCGGCATAGTGGTACCTCACTTTTACATAAAATAGAAAGTCGGAATGACAGGATTCGAACCTGCGACCTCTTGATCCCAAATCAAGCATTCTAGCCAAACTGAACTACATCCCGATGATTCGTTTCGAGTTTTTTACTAGGTCAAAACGCATCCACAGAACCATACAGATTTTGTGCTTACCTTTAAGCACCTAAAACCAGTAATCGCATTACGAAAACTAGAGACCTTCTCTAAACATGTTAGATGGGTGTTGAATATCTCAGGTGAGGATTTGCACCTCACATGATTGGAGTTTTGGGATATTATTGCTCTCGATTACCTCCCTGTGTTACACCCGAAGGCTCAAGACTGGTCTTGCACTGACTCGATGATTATTTTACACGGCACAACATCAATCCGTAACCAACCTATAAGAAGCCACACTTTAGCGTCTACCTATTCTCGCCACTGAGATACAATGATCAAGACCGTTCAATTAAAGCACCTGCAAGCAGACACCACTGAAAAGCCTTGCAATTGAGAGAATGGGATTCGAACCCATGCACGAGTTATCTCGTCTAGCAGATTTCAAGTCTGCACTCTTAAACCGCTTGAGTATCTCCCCATGTCCTTCAATCGTTACAATTTTCATACAATTCTTCTAATCGATTATAAGAATAAGATGACCTAACATACTCAAATATTTCCTTTAAATCTGATTCTGTTAGATTCACTATCTTTCTATCTTTAACAGACTTTAACTTAGCATATTTACGTCCTGTCATGTATCCAGATATTTCTACAATTGTTCCATCTTCTAGTTCAAAATCTGGATAATATTTACATATTTCCCCATTGTATTCATATTCATAGTAACGTATACACCTCTTAAATGATACACCATGATCTATGTTGTATATTACATATGCAAGTTCATATGTAGAATCACAGAAGTAACCTTTGTACCAACCTTTTTTGCCTCTACCTGACCTGGTTCTTAATCCTCCACAATTAGTAGATAAACGCATACTTTTTGAAATCTTACATTTTCTGTTAGCTTCAATTTCATAAGTTGAACCTCGTCCAGTTGACCAACTATGACCATTCAATTTAATATAATCATGAGAAGATTTGCGCATACTTTCGGACATTCGCATTACTCTATCATCTGTTTCCTTTGTAAGACCTTTATTCCACGGACTTCTGCCACTGTTTTGATGTCTCGAAAATTCAGGATTTGAAAACGGGCTCTTTATAGGAATTCTATTAGGATTCACTCTACATCTGATTTCATGTTGTTTTAAAGAGTTTATGTTTTTACATTTTTTCTTGCAATACGAACAGTACAAATCATCTCTATCTTCTAAATAATGATTGTTAGACATCTTAACTATCTCCTTAACGATAAATGATGAAATGAGCTTGAAGTTAATGCTTCATTATTTCGAAGGTTAGCTATTCTATCTCTACCCCATTTCAACAGACCAGAGGTTGGATTCGAACTGACGATGAAACGCTGTCAGCTATGGCTCGTTATGACCACTTCGATATCTCTCCATAATCCAAGCATAGAATAGAGTTTATAGTTGTTTTGTTGCTGAGGGAAACAACAGGTTTGAGAGTGTTGCAGGATAAACTTTAGAGGGCTATCCTATGCTTGGAAAACTGGACTGGTTGGATTCGAACCAACGAAAAAATGCAGGCGTCAAAGACCCGTGACTTAAACCACTTGTCGACAGTCCAATGTATTGACTACTAGATCATAGAAGGTTATTCAGATTCTTCGTCCTTTTCGCCGACAGATACACGATACTCAATCTGTGCTCCGCAGTTTGCACAATGGCATACATGAACGATTCCGTCTCCTTCATACCCAAAATCACTGAAACTGAAATCAGCGTCCCAAACTACTCCTTTGGTACAACAGTGAAAACATTCAAACATAATCGTAACACCCTTTCAATGAAACTGAAAACTTTTAAAACAAATGCATCATTCAGAAGTTAGGTCTATAAAAATTAGGTATTATATGGTAGTTCCTAGTTTCAACTACCAAGCCACCAATTCTTGTTAGGAGCAAAGAATCTGAGTTTCGGTACGAGTCCTACCGGACTTTGTATGAGGTTGCTACTCAATCATGCGAGCTGTTGAAATCTTAATTTTCAATATCCAATTCATCTACTAAAGAAAATCCCCCCAACAACTGCATCCGTATTTGATAGCGTTTTTGATAATATCAGAATCTGGCATCTCATCCACCGCTTTATATAACGACGGAACTGCGACTTTTATAGCCATTTTTGCAGCATCAAGATCAATTTTCACAGTTAAGATTTTTTCATTTGCCATAACTATTCACCTTATTCACAAGTATCCAAAACAACCACCTGACCGGATTGCGTATGAATTGTTCGGATTCTTCGGCATGTAAGTCAGATGGTTGATAGATAGGATCAACCTGCACACTGGTTGTTCTTCATAGAATCAACACGCGTCATGGATTGATCACAAGTGGAACATGTAGGATTCGAACCTACAACCGCTCGGTTATGAGCCGAGAACTCTAACCAGTTGAGTTAATGTTCCTTGAAAGAATGGGTGTCCGAATCTTTGCAGGTGTCTCCCGTAGGAGCATAGGACTATCCTGTTCACGCATCCCTAAGTTTTCGGAAACGGGTATCACTTACGTTTTAGCCCACCCATCCAGTAAAAGATGATTGCAGAATCGAACTGCCTTCGCTCCACGCTTCAATACAAAAGGTTACGAATCTCTTGTATTTCTATGGTCTCGAACCACTTTCAACCCTTCACCCGTCGGTACGTCAGGTCCCTCCCACTAAGAAATCATCTAAGTCAATTTTGTGCAATGGCAGTTTCTACAGCCCCACGCTAACTGGACTACTCATTCACGGCTGAGTAATCTATGCCGACCCGATTTGCCCTCGGAGCACAAGCATGATTCAATGGTAAGGATTTGCACCCTACAGAATGAGTCCTATTTAGGCATCAGTTTCAGCCACGGCTATCTCCATACTCATTCGTCTCGCCACCCGCCTATGTTTACCTTTTCCACCACATTGAATCACATGCACCTAAACGGATTCGAACCGTCACGAGAATATTCTCAATGGATTTTAAGTCCATCGTGTATTCCAATTCCACCATAGGTGCTTTTGTGTGAGACTCACCCAACCCATATCTCACCTGGAGTTGCTCCCCATGGGTCTCCACCAATGCGCAACTCTATCCACCAAACATCTAGGAGGTATCTAAATGTACTGGACTAGCTGGATTCGAACCAGCGTTGACGGAATCAAAATCCGTTGACTAACCTCTTGTCGATAGTCCAATGATTCTGTTTCAGCTATCTGCCCTACCTAGTTCAACAGAGATGCCTAGAATTCTCTAAACACCTCTGCCGAACTCTAAAGAGGTATCTTATAGGCAGGAGTAATCTTAGTCATTTGTTACAGCTGTAATCTTGAACATGATCGAAGTCGTTGTCTTTGAGTACTGATCATACAGACCTGCATCCTTCAGCTTCTTGGTGTCTACAGCCTTCTTATCGTAGGCTTCATAAAAGATGCGATAGATTCCTGTATCTACCATATCAACCTTGCGATCGTCCAATTCTGACTTGAGATCAGCCTTTGTAGAATCTACAATAGCTTTGAGCTCTTTGATCTGAGCTTCAAGCAGTTCAATCTGAGTGATCTTTGCGTTAATCTGTTCGTTTGTCATCATTATTTCCTCCTAAGATTGTGCTTACATGTTGTTCCTTTGTGCCTGGCAGATGACCTAATGTGACAATCATCTGCCAGACAACTGTAAGGTAACTATGACAGGGAAAGTAAGCTGATTTATGCAGGTACTGCCTGTAACTTCTTGAACATTGTGTCTACAAATGGATGGCCGACAATTACAGCGTTCCATCTGCTCTCATCTGCGTTCTTTGTGACGCGAAGTGGCTTGGAATGATCCGCGAAGTCTGTAGCCGCCATCATTGCAGCATAAGCAGTGCCTCTATACTGAGCGACATCCGGCATATCTAAGCATCTGAAATACTCTGCTTTGACAAGATCGATTCTAGACTTGGTAAGATCAGAAGTCTCAGCAGTTACCGGATACATGATATCTAAGATGCCTTCGATGGTTTCATCAGATACACGAACATTTGCGAGATTCTCAGCTTCCTGCTTAAGTGCTGAGATGTATTCGTTGATGAGACCTAATGTTGCCTGAGCCTCCTGTACCTTCGCCTGAATGTCGCCAATGTGTCTAGTAGACCAGGATCTCTTAGCAGTAGATAATGCAAGATTAAGTGTGTTGTTGCAGACAACTCTTATAGGAGTCATGCAAACTCTAACTGCTCCGGTACCGTCGTGTGTGTTAGTAAAGCACACATAAGGTTCAAGATCTTCGCCTAAGATATTGTCCTTCGGAAGCTTTCCTAAGAGCCAGATCTGCTTGCCGTTTCTAAGAGATCCGGCGGTTTCATATGTAAGGCCTTCGTCTACTAAGCTGTCGGTAAACTCAAATGCTTCGCTGTTCTGAACGATCGTGTATCTGTTAGATACTACTCCTAAGATAGAGTTATCAGAGTCACGTACGTTAGCTACGTAACCAGGTGCCTTAACACCGTCTACGAATACATCCTTCTTAACTACGTTCCAATCAAGACCTGCTGCTACGATGGCCTCTTTGGATGTTAAAGGGTTGTCAAGAACGGTACCAAGACCGTGCCACGGAACTTCTCTTACTGAAAACATTGTTTCTACATTAGCTGACATAATTTGTACCTCCTGTACTGTTGATAAGATATTTATTTCAGCCGGTCTATTGACGACTGTTTTTATTATAAGAAAAAACTTACAAAAAGTCAATAGGTTTTTTAAAATTTTTTTGAATTGTTGCGATAATTAGAAAAGCCGCTTAACTGAATAAGATTTCAGCTTCTTATCCTCTACATCTTCTTTAACGATTCGCTCTTTATATTTCTGGATATTATTTGCAGAAATTTCAGATGGAAGATTTGTTCTTGTCAATCTATGTGCAGTAGAAACAACATAAGGATCATCTAGTGGAAAGAATGCTCCGGTGGTTCCATCAAAATCTTTGAATTCATCATAGTAAACAACTTGCTTAGAGATATCTTCATTACCATTCTGTAACTGAACTAGTTCCTTTGCCCACAAGTCCCACTGTCTATCTGACACCAGGTTGTTGCTCATTCGATAGTATATGAAACTATGTACTAAGATATTGAGTCGAAGTCTTTGTATTCTATCAGCTAAGATCAGATCTTCTCCGGAAAATACTTCATAGTTCCTCTTGTTTTCTTTCATAGTTATCCTCCAAGCATTCTTCTATATGAATAGACAAAAGTATTCTAAGTAGAAGTTCCACTACATCTGAATCTTCTGAGGTTGTTATTTGATATTCAATTTCTTGAATCAAGTCCTTACTAATCATTTCAGATGTTCTCCACTAGGTGTTATATGTATTTAAACGATTCACGAGTAAAACAAATAGATGTCAGCTAGAAAAGATTTTGTCTTCTAACTGGCATCTATTTGACTTAAGGAGCTATGATTGAAGTGTTCGCTGAGTTTACCGACCTATCTTTCCTAAACATTCATCTATATAATCAATATCATTTCTAACGTCGTTGATGTATTTAAACAGGGTGGAGACCTTGTACTCTCTGTATCTTCCGCCTGTTACCGTACTAGGTATGTTCTGTAACACTCGGTTGTAATCTCTAACAGCCTCTCCAAGATATCTTAATGCTTGTGAATAGTTTTCAGCGTCCTGAGATTCAATGTATCCGTAATCGTCATCAAGTTGAGGTCTAGTATTAGGCACATCTATAGATAAAACACGATCTCTTGTATCTACTAACCTTCTGTAAATATCTTCTACTTTATCTGCAAGTTTACCAAGATTAGACGGATCCCTGTAGAATTCTACTAACTTCTCTTTCGGATTTGGAATGCGGTATCCTGATTTATCGCGCCCTCTATTAGTGATCCAAGAATAATTGTCTGATCCAATACGCTTTTGACCGGCATATCCCCTTTCGTAATCACGACTGTCGAAGAATCTAGGATCCTGATATTTTTCTCTAGCTACGGGCGGTGCCTGCTCTAAATCTACATAAGTAATATCGTCTGCATTATCAAGTAACGCTGACCTTGACATTTTTCCGAGTGTACGAGAACGTCCATTTACAACTATTTGATCCTCGTCATTTACACCAGGAAAATAAATAGTGCGACCAAACTTGTAAATAGGATAGTAGTTGCCAGAAGGCGCGTCTAAGAATTTTGCAGTGCTTAGATCAAACTCCTTTGCCAACCTATCTTTAGTAAATTGCCTTATTCTCCACCTATTATTGAACCCTTCTCTCAACCAATCAGGTGCACTAGGATCAATGGAAGCAGTTATCCGACGACTCCTTCTTAATCTTGTTGAGGTGTTTACAATATCAAAAATCTCTTCATAAGATTCAACTGTCAGATCATTGCAGGCCTCTTGAAATGCTTCGTCTATTGCATCTTCCTCGCTATCTGCATATACACTATAAGTTTCATCCAGTCCGATGTAAGTTGCAAAGTTATAAGTTACTTCGTACTCTCCATCGGCTGTTTCTTCAACATCTACATCAGAAAGAAGATCACTGGCTATATCGTTATCAGGATCCTGAATAAAGATGCACAAACTTTCTTCAAGATCGTCCTCGTTCCAGTAAGATTCGTTATCAGGATCTACATAAACATCTACGGTTTCATATCCATTGATATATCCTGCGAATCCTACTTCTACACTAAAGTGTCTCTGCATTATAATATCCTCCCATAGTTGTTATTTGCATAATATGTAATAAGTATGAGTTGCTGGGTAAGAATCTTCTCCAGTATCCTCTAATTCTTTTTCATCTATTCTAGGCATACAGTCGAAATTTTCACGAATAAGCTCATCAGCGTAAAGATGATCATGTTTCCAATCACCATCAATCTTGAATGTAATCTTAGCTACGGGTAGATCTTCGAAGTAATCTAAGTCCCATAGCTCTGCCCAGATATGAGCGTCTGAAAGAACTTTATCCATTCTTGCTGCAAGATCATTCAGCTTATCTCGATCTTGTGTGCTAGCTTTGATGTATCGTTTCATGTTTCCACCTCACAACTCCCACTGATAAGGATCACGATTATACTCATATGAATCGGAAAGTTCTCGCTTGTATATCTCAATCAAATCAAATATCTCGTCACGTTCGATCCAAGATAAATTAGGATCGTCTAACTTCTCCTTTAACTCAGATATTTTGTTTTCCAGTTCTTCAGGGTCAACTGACCTGTATGATGATTTAATGTATCTTTTCATAAGTTATTGTCTCCTTATATAATTCCGTACTCTACAAGCAGACCGTAAGATACTTTGGGAATAGCTCCAATTCTAGCTACTCGATCCATAATAAAATAAAATGAACTTGATGAAAGATAACTAACTAGTGACTCCTCGCTCCACATATCTTCTGTGTCATCACCAGGTGCTGGATTAGACAGAGCGTCAACAGCAGCATAAGGATCTTCAGCAAGTGCTTCCATTGCTTCCTGCTCACTAGAACAGTCTGTATCTTCAATAAAATTGCTGTCAGCAATCAAGTAGTTAGTAATCATATCAGCTACCGCTTGACCATCTGTTTCATAGGGAACTGAAAAATCTACGTATTCTCTCCAACCAGAATTGCAATAATCTAAGAAATTTTCGATGTTTCCTCCGAATTTTCTGTCAATTATCTGCTTTACCTGAGAATACACAGTGTCAAAATAATTACCTTTCACTAAATATGACATATCCTCTTATCCTCCATTAAATTGTCAAGCACTTTTCAACAATTTCAATCGTGTCGATGTCAGGTGCAGATGCATACATATCACGATTCTTCCACAGTGAATATGACTTACCATCGTACCGAATAGCATACTTACCTTGATACCGAACAAGATCAGGCAATTTACTGTTGCCTTCAAAATGTGTATAAGCCGTTACTTTAGCCTTCCGTCTTAAAATCTTCATTACAAAACCTCCAAATTCAGAAATATTGTTTATAACTACAATAACTTTATTGCATTGTTATCTCTGAATTCATTAAAGGTTGGAGGTAAATTGCCATCTTACCTTCCCGCAGTCGTAAACTTTAACAAATCCGTGCTCCAGCATGATCTGACTTTCTGTTTTTCCTGATACATCAATGATTTCATCTGGAAACAATCTTTGAATATTTGATTTTTGAGTGGAAACACGATTTATCATGTATTCACTAACGGGATCCGCCCAACAATAACTAGGATCTGAAATATTTACAGCTTTGAATCCAAGTGTTTCATACAAACCACCCTTTACATGTGCAATATCTGAAAATGAAATTATTTGATCAAAATCATAATGTTCTTTGAAATACTTAAATAATTTTGATGCACCACCTACAACAGATGTATTAAGTTTATTACAGAAACGACTGAGTTCATAGGTATTTTCTGTAATGGATTCTGTGTATCCTATGGTACCACGTATTTTATTAAAGGTCATAACGGATACAAGTTCACCATTGTATTTTAACCCGAGCCGCACACTAGCATTTGTAGATCCTTGTAGATGATTTTCTTCAAGAAATGCACAACATGTTTTATTATCTAGTTCAACTATTTCAGTATTTCTTGCATATATCTTTGTTTCAGTTTTTCCTAAGACATTTCGAATCATTGACAAAATCTGATCTTTTCTTGAAACCCACTCATATCCAAAAATGTGAAAAAGAAAAATCCCGGCTTGTTTTGCAAGGTCTGATTTCATTTTATGATATCCAATTGGTTTTCTGTCATTTTCAGCATAAGAATCAATAGACGAGTTGTGTGTATAAGTCGGATTACATTCAAATCCAATCTTATATTCAGGTAAATATATATCTATTTCATATGGGCTTATGATACTTCTTGTATGCTGCATAATTGTAGTATCTGGAACAATTTCCTCTATGCAATCTAAAATTTCTGATTCCATTTTTAATGGTCTATATTGAATCAAATCTTGACAATTTGTTTTAATTACATATGCGGAAACAGTTTCCATTCGAACACCAATAGATTCGGCAACTTGATCAAGAGTTGGCTTTATATCAAAGTGACCAACAATGTAGGAACGTATGTCATTCTTAAATTCAATGAAACTATCTGCTTTTGATGGATCGATTAATTGTGTTTGCAAGGAAACAATTGATTGATTATAAGTTCTTGCACCATATCTTTCCAAATTTGTAGCATAAACACGTTCTTTAATTTGATCTGATTTCAAAGGATTATCAACACCATATCGTTCCATTAAAGTATCGCGGATAGTTTGCTGAACCTCTTCCGATGCAAATGGATTTTCTACTCCATAGTGTTCTAAGGTAGAAGCGATTGCCTTTTGCTTGATCTCTGGATCATTTAAAGTACATACAGAACCATAACGCTCAAGATTTGTCTGGTGTAATTTTGCTTTAATCTCTGCGGATTGTAGTGGATTTTCCACTCCATAACGCTCTAAAGTTGTCTGCAGTACCTTTGCTTTGATGATATCAGATGCAGATCCCCATCCACCATATCGTTCAATCATAGTTTCTCGTATCCTACTAACTAAATCTCCACCAAATCCAACACCACCATATCTTTCTATCATAGTATCAATTGATTTTTTCATAACCTCAGGATCACATGTAGGTGCAATACCTCCATATCGTTCTAAATTAGTTGCTTGAACCCTCTGCTTTATTTCTTCAGATTGTAGTGGGTTCTCAACACCATATCTTTCTAACATTATCTGTTTGAATTGTTCTTTAAATTCATCAGATTGTGTATAATATTCAACACCGTATTTCTCTAAACAAGTCTTTCTAGCTTTGGCTTTACTTGACTCCGAGTTTACTGCACAAGTATCGCCATAGCGCTCTAAACATGTTGCCGCAATTTTCTTTTGACGACATTCTTCGGAGCAACATTGAACACCTACATAATAATCTTTGATCTTGACCTTCTTCCCACAAATAGGACATTCGCCATAATCGTCTTTACAATACATCTGCCTCGATGCTGTAGTATCAAATTCTTTTCCGCACCATTTACACTTCTTATGATAAGTAACCTTCTTCAAAGCAAACACCTCCGTTGGAAAAGTATTTATTACCATAATTATAAGTTGAAATTTGAAATTTGTCAATAGAAAAATAAATATTTCCAAATAAAAAATCACTACCTAGAATGAAAAATCAAACTAGGTAGTGACTTCAATCATTCATCTAATAAGGAATAGACGATCTAATTAAATACTGATCGAATTGAGATCAACCGATGCAGGTAATGCAATAAGATCAATAAAGATATCGTTCACGATACCGTGTACGGTGATGTAAACCTTACCTATTACAGTGTTGGCGTTCACACTATCAAGTCCGTTGATATCTGCTCTCATTACAACTCTGTAATCATCGATCGCACCTACATTCCGCATAGTATCAAGCAGAGGTGTTACACCTGCGTAGAACTTGCTGTATGCTTGTTCGTTGTTGTACTGGAATGTGATAGAGATTCCTACTCTGTAGCAAACATCTTTGATTGCGTCTACAAGGAATCTTGTGGAAAGATTCTCAAGTGCATTGTAGGTTGCAGGTGGAATATCCCAACCCGTGTAATTTCCCCAAAGGTTTGTTCCGAGATCCGGAATATTTGTAATAGCGTTTACATTTACACCTTCACCTGACTGCCATTCATCGAGGTACTTCTTAGGAACGATGTAGTCAAGTTTTCCAATGGCAACATTGTGCTTTCTGTTAGTAGGAAGTGCCCAGGAGTACTGAATACTCTGATTTGCCATCTGTGACCGTTCGATCATCAGCTTGAGGAAAGAAGGCGGTGCGATACTAGAACGACTTGTTCCAGCATATACGAAATGTCCCCAAGGTGCGAAGTAAGCACTATGAGTAGCGAATAATGGTTCGGTATTCTTATAATCTGTGGAAAGTTTAGTAAAGTATTTTTGTGCGTCACTACGCTTTAATGTTCTAGGAACATCGATCAGACCTGCTGCACATCTACTATAATAGGAAACAAACATAATTGCTTTGTGCATAGGTGAAAGGCTGATATTCTGCCAAGTTACAGGTGCCCAAGACTCTGCATCAATTACATCACCGAACCAAGTGAAGTCTTGATCATCCCAAGGGCTGATGATTCTATCAGGATTATAGGTAAGTCTATCAGTCAGAAGATAAAGAATACCATCTTCCCAATCATTGACATTAGCAGAAGCATTGTCTGTAGGCTTACCGGTTGTATTTGTATAAAGCCATTCACGATAATAGAATCCGTCTGCATCAACCTTATCAACACCTGCATCCTTTACAGCTTTAAGACCCTTGATGTAAATTGTTTCCTCACCGAATCTTGCTTGAGCAAGTGCAAGTGCCTTAGTCATCGCATCATCTGCAGATTCCGTAAATCCATGATCGTCACCACCGGTAAGAGATACTTCAAATGTATCTTCTGCTTCATCGAAGTTTCCGAACAGTTCGATATCTACAAACTTAGATGTTACTTCATCAATGTAAAGGATTGTATCAGTAGTTGCAAGTTCATCCATGGTGAACACAAGGTTCTCTACAGCTGTCAGAGCTCCTGTGGAATCTTTGATATAAGTAATCATGTTCCAATACTTGTAATTTCCATAAGTTACTCTTGCGAGTTTGATAACTAAGGAATCACCAAAGGAGCCAGGATACTTAGCTTTAAACAGAACTCTGTTATCTACTTGCTCAGGATCTGCAACTGAAACTACTTCTGTCCAGTTACTAGGATCAAATGCATTAGTCCATTCACCTTGCCATTCACTTGCATCCCAACGTCTACCAAGTTCCCAATCAGATTGATTAAATGCACCAGGAGTTTCAACAGCATTAACACAATTGTAAATGTTTCCATCATATCTAACAAGATCACCTACAGCATAAGTGGATTGATCACTAAATGCATCCGGTTCTGCCATATTAGAAGAACATACCTTATACTGCCCGTCATATACACAAGCATCGCCTTCAGAATAGATTGTTTGATTACTGAACGGATCTGCTGTAGGATTGTCAACTTTTGCTTTGTAAATCAATCCATTGTAATTTACATAAGCACCAGTTGTATACTGAGCATGTTCAGAAAAATCATTGATAGAAATATTTGCATCAATGTGTTCATTTGCCTGTACTAACTGTCCATTGGTAGCTGGATAGTAAAAATCATCACCAGCTTCATATGACTTTGTGTTGTCATAATTCTCTGCACAGAAAATATTACCTTCTGACTTAGTTCCGGGGCAAAGTCTGCACACAAGAACATCATATCCTGCAGTAAGAAGTGTGATAGCAGTCTGATAGGAGTAATCTCCATACAAGCGATAGTTAGTAGCAGGTCCACGATAGGTAGAGATAAATGCTTCAAGTCCTGCCTGGTTTGCAGGAAACTTCGCCCATGTTGTTTCGTCCAAGATTTCATCTTTGGATTTCTTACCAACAGCTTCATAATCAAAATAACCAGGTCCCCAAGCTGCGGTAATCGGAAGTGCCACTGTGGCATATGAGTTAGCGCCAATGTTATAAGTATAATTCGAGCTAACTTCATTGATCACGATTTGTGCCATGTTTAATCCTCCTTCAATGTTGTTGATTTCTTTGTATATTTTCTTGTAGGTTTTGACTTATCTTCCCGAACAGGTTTTGTAATATCAGTTTTTCCTTCAGTAGTTACAACAGTTTTGATTTCCTGTTGTTCAGGTACTTCCACAGGATCACTAACACGAGCAAATTTCGTGTTATTGATGTACCCGGAAACTGATTTTACTTCACCCGGAAGAAAAGTTACGCCATAGAAGGTTTTTACGGCTTTTGATAAGTTTTTGTAAGTAGGCATTGTTTTCTTGCCCCTTTCTTTCTTATTCTACATCTTGACGATCCTATCAACGGAAGTTAATAGGATTTCGTGAGAAGTTTGTCCGAAGACCTTATTCTCACAGGCATCGCCAAGATGCTCTTACGCAGTTGCCAATTTTGGCGGCTTCTGCTTACATTTTCCTTGTTTAATGGGCAATTGTTCCCCCAAAATCATTACGCCCTGTTCTCGTCCTGTTGCCTCAATGTTTGAGGTTCGTGTTCCTGCTACAGCCGGCGACCAGCAATCTAGATTGATGGATTTTTGTAATCATCTAAGAAGCAGAAGTTTTCTAGGTTTCTACTCCCTTTCCATCATAAAAGGTTTACTTTATTTTAATATCTAAATCATATTAAACTCCATTTAATTAGATTAAAATATTGTCTTAGATTTTAATGCTATCACCAAATTATAAAAATGTAAATGAGATACTTGATTTTCATTTACAATTATGCTATAATATATTTGAAAGGAGGTGGGTCATATGAAATTATCAACATGGAAATGTAGTTTGAAACATCTTACAGCGAAACAGTATGAATATCTTAGAGAAATGTGTCATCTTAGTAAGAATGTGTATAATGAATCTGTATATAACATTCGGCAACAGTATTTCCAAGAAGGTTCATATCTTCGATACGAAGCGAATTTCAGTATAATGAAGTTTTCTGAAAATTACATCAATTTAGGTTCAAATGTTTCTCAGGCTACAATGAGATGTGCAGATCAATCTTTCAAATCATTCTTCGCTCTTTTGAAGAAAGTAAAAGACGGTGTCTATGAAAATTGGAAAGTAAAACTTCCACATTACTTAGATAAGGATGGAGTCTATCCAGTTACGTTCATACATGCTGGTGAATCTAATTATTCTAGTGGAAAATTCAAAATCCCAATGTCTAAGTATCTTAGAGACAAGTACAATGGAATGAAATTTTATATCGATGTTCCAGAATATGTTCGTGACAAGAAAATACATACAATATCAATCGTACCAAAGTACCATGGAAAATATTTTGAAGCAAGATTTGTATTTGAAGAAAATGATGTTACCGAATCACATATTGATTATAATTCTGCATTGAGTATTGATCTTGGAGTAAATAATTTTTGTACCTGTGCAACTTCCACCGGAGAATCTTTTATCATTGACGGAAAAAGAATAAAGTCTATCAATCAATGGTACAACAAAGAAAATGCCAGACTGTCAAGCATAAAAGATTTGCAAGGAATCAAAGGTTGCACAAAAAGACAATATTTATTAGCCAGAAAACGAGAACGTAGAATTGATGATTTGATTTATAAGTCTGCAAAGTACATAGTTAATTATTGTATTGAACATCAGATTGGTAATATTGTTGTAGGTTACAATGATGGTTTCCAAGATCGAGTTAATCTCGGTAAAGTAAATAATCAAAAGTTTGCAATGCTACCATATGGAAAGTTGAAGTCAAGGATTCAATATCTTTGCACAAAATATGGAATAAACTATGTGGAACAGGAAGAATCTTATACATCTAAGGCGAGTTTCTTAGATCGTGATGAAATTCCGAAATGGAATCCATTGAACCCAAAGCAAGGGGAGTTCACAGGTAAAAGGATATATCGTGGACTGTATCAAACAAAAGATGGCATTCTGATAAATGCAGATGTGAATGGAGCGTTAAACATACTAAGAAAAAGTAGCGTTGTGAGTTTAGAGACTCTATACAGTAGCGGCGTTGTCCTTACGCCTACAAGAGTTAGAATCCTGTAACAAGGAGTTTAGCGACTTAAAATCCAACTCTTCATAAAAAGATTCATATAAATTTAAGAGTTTACTTTATTATTCTTAAATTAAATTATATGAATCTTATAGGATATCCGGATCAACAGCAATCCGTTTTAATTTTTTCTCTACGTAAGAAATTAAAACGGTACCGTCACAGACCAACGGAATGGAAGCCTGGTATAATTTACCGCCTTTATTATAGGCGTTTGTAGTAGAACTATAATCAATATCAGTTCCTGGTTTGATTTGTACTCCAAATCTTGTTTTCCTTGGTACTTCATAAGGAAGTGTAACATCAATGAAATACATAGAGCTATATTTGAAAAGTAGTTCTCTAACAATTTCATCTAGATCTGCCATTCTTGTAGCTAAAGCTGTAATAGTGTAATTCAAATCAATGGGAATTACTCTTTCATTATAGAAATTATTAGTTTCATTATCAAACCCAGCTGAAACTCCAGAATGTAATCTGGTGAAGTTCATGCGATCTTGTGCAATATGCAAATTAGTGTCTCTGAAAAGTGCTACAATTGGAAAACTAACTTCATCATTCTGAATTTGTGCAGCCAAATCAATTACACTTTCAGGATCAATTACCCGGACTACAGGGTTAGGGACTCTTTCCGGATTAAAGGAATCTAATAAATCTTCTGTTAGTGCGTTATCATAGATGTAAATCATTGATTCCCTGCACCCCCATTCTCTACTGTTTTAATAGGCTGACCACGATAATCTGTATTTGGTTTAATAAAATAATTGGATTTGTTGTATTTCCTTGCAATTTCTTGATCAGTTTGTCCGACTGTTTGTTTCTCATAAACAGGTACAACTTGGCAGACAAGATGATCAGGCGCCTGTAAATCATAAGTAATTTCAGTTACTTTAAACACACGGTCAGGAAGTTCACTGTACTGACCGCTTATTGTAAACACGCTATCTCTTTGCAAGTTTGGAAGATTAAAACTGCAATGGATCAAGAAAGGAAGGTTTTCATCATTTTCAACCACCCATCCATATCTCTTGAATGTCTTAACCTTTGGAGATCCATCAAAGAATACAAATGTATCGATGTATTCGGAATAACTATCTACTACAGTTTCTCCTTGATGATTTGAAGTAGCAAGGTTTGGAAATTGATACTTAACTGGAATACCTTGCTGTTTCAACGCCTCATCATACATAGACCTAAGTATTTTAATATCTTGACCTATGATATTTACAGTCATTCTCCATCACCTTCATCTTCAGCTTCTTTTGCATAAACATAATCATTGATAATATCTTTGATTGTTCCTACAAAAGTGAGCCAATCCCATACGAACTTCTTTGTTTCGCTAATTCCTTCAAGATTCAATGCCGATCCCTTTCCAAGAGCATTCAGGAATTCAGATCTACGTACGGCAATATTTTCATTTAACCACTTAGGAAGTTTATCAGATTGAAATACTACTACATACATCTTAACATCTCTGTTACCAACAGAGTTATGTTCAATAACAGGCAACACTCGAATCTTATCAAATTTCAATCCATCTAATGTGATAAGATATTCGATTTGTTCTTCAGTCATCCTATCATTGTAAGCATAAGTAATCAAGAATCCGAATTTAGAAAGCTGTATGAGTATATCGTCTGTTGTAAGTTCTTCATCTCCAAGAGGTGTAATAATTTCACCTTCCGCTTGGATAACTGTTGAAAATAAGATGCCATACATATCGTGTTCAACAGCAATCCGAATACCAGAAAAATTCTGATCATTGTTGATATGACTTATCCGAATGTGTAATTTTGTACTGTTGTTAGAAATACACTGCGTAGCTTGATCCCAGTTTGATATTTCATAACGCAACGGCATTTGGCTCATTATGTTCACTTCCCATCATTTCAAGTTGTTTTTGATCCTTGACATACTGTTGCAACTCTAACTGAAATGCTTTCAGCAGTTCAGTATTAGTATCAGGATATTCACTGAAGTATTTAGCAACCATATCTAGCTTCAATTTGAAATACAATATTCGCTTATCTTCATCAGAGATTTCAGGATGTCTCTCAGAAAAGATGAAGTATCTAGTTACTGCACTAGAAAACGCTTTATGTACAACAGGATCATCCTCTGATAGAGATGCTCGTTCAATCGTTCTGAAATTACTTGAGTTATAGGATTTCAAATCTTTGAAAAAAGTCTTAGTTAATTCTAAACTTGTAAGCAATTTCGCGTTCCTCCTCAAACTTGTTTATACCTTAGTATTCTTCTGTGTTATCTTGTGATACATTGATGTCCCAACTAGCAACTTCTGCACCAGTTCGTGGAAGTACTTCTGATAATATTTCAATCAATGCTTCCTTGAAATCAGACCTATCATCTACACCCAAATTCTTGAGAAGGTCTACAACAGAACTAGCTTGATTGAGTGCTTGATCTCTCTTGTCAAATTGAACGGTGCTCTGAATAGTGATAATCGGATTCATGTGAAGCTGGAACTTATCTACAAAGCCTTTCATTCCACGGCGTACAAAATACTTATTGAGAGCTTCCCTCCATCCTTCCATGTAAGCAGTTTCAAGACGCTGCAAACTGTTAGCATACAGAGCAGATCTCTGAGACATAACAGCTCCGGCTCCACCTAATCCTTCATTAGACGAATAGTTCATAGCCTCCTTAGGAACACCTAATACAGACAACTTTTTGTTCTGATAATAATCTAGAAGCTTGTTATCTGCTTCGGTAGCTTCTGCCATGTTTAAGTCAGTTACACTGATTGCATCGTTACCGTTTATCTTAGGAACATATATCAGGTTGTTAGGACTCTGAGGGTTCACGAAGCTTTGAATGTCTCCTGTAGCAGTGTTTAACGAAAGCTGTTGTTCAATAGTATCCTTGACCTGTTGAAGTGTATTTCGTATCTCTTCTTCAACAGTACCACACTCTACATTTATGAACTTGATTGTTCGATTCAATGAAGATAAAACTACTGCGTCTTCCAACAGATTCAAAGTCTGTGTAGGTGTAACTGCACTCTCCATCAGAGGATCCGCAAACTTGATATCGTATTCGTATGTGTTGCCATCACCATCTGTAGTAGATACTTTGTAATCTCCGAGCATACCGCCTAACGCAAAATGTATAACCGAACTTTCAGGAAACAGCGTAGTTCTATCGAATGTATCATTTTCGTCAGGATCAATCAAAAATCCTTCAGGCTCTCCCTGATACCAAAGATGCAAGATATCTTCTGGAGGTATCTTAGTAGAGGGAATGATGTCATATGTGTCATCTAAAACCGTATTACCGTCTAAAGCTACTCCGTGACGAATTACATCTCCAGACTCACGTTTGTATATGTCCGTTGTTGGAATATACAAGTTTCCAATAGTAGCAAGCTCTAATATGTGGTCTCTAGCGTAGTTATTGATTTTCCATCTTCTGAACAAGTCATTTACTACCTGTGCGACTTCTCCGTCTTGCTCAGCATCTATAGGCGTAGCCCATATGATGTCTCCACCAGTGTTAACAGTAGTAGCGTCTGTAGCGTAATAAGAAAGTGCTGTTGCAATCTGTGAATCAGTTGCTAGAGATCTCATCGTGTTTATGCGTGTTCGAATAGTAGCGAAGCAAGAAAGCCCTCTTGCATCAGAAATTCGATACATTGAACCACTGACAATATTTCGTATCCAAGAGATAGAAGGTCTGTTACTATTCAAAAGAAGTTTAGACACCCAATTTCTAACTGAAGCCATCTTTTCTCACTCCTTTATCCTTACTTTATGTTGTAATCATTTAAGGTAAGATTCCAAATCTTCATCAATTGAATATCTAGAGAAAAATGTGTTTTCATCTAAAATAGTTAAACCTTTGTCTCTAGCGTACTTAATAGCTCTACCGTCTATATTCATCTGCGTGCCACCTACAACTACTACGTTGCAATCTTCGACTTTATTCACATAAGATCCGGAGTAGCTAGCAATAATGCTGTAGATATCCTGAGCAGTTCCGTGCAAGAAATCCCCAGTTATAAATGCTTTCACGTTTCTAAGAACAGGAGCTCCATTAAATTGCTTGTTGGTGTTACAAATGATGATGTTCTTATTGTTGAGTAGCTTCTCAATATCTTTTAAGTTACGCTCGTCCTTTGCCCACACTACAAGATTAGATACTTCTGGAATGTCACTATTTTTAGCAAGCACCCCAGGATTAGAAATCTGATACATCAGGTTATCTGGATTGTTGTAGCATCTATTGCATAACAATTTGATAGAGTTATAATCTGCTACAACATCTCTAGGAATAATTCCATACAGAAGTGTAGGTAAATCAATACTGGTTGTGTAATTATATTCCGGAAGATTCAGTACATCTGGAATTGAAAAGTCACGGCCGTAATCTTTGCAAACACTCTGATATTTCTCATAACTGATTTTAGGAAGTTTGTATGCGCAAAGCATGTTGTTAACAGGAATGAACAGACGAGAGTTGCAATGAGGGTCTGTACATATTGTATCTGTTCCAAAACGAGGAACAAACATGTTCCCACAAACAGGGCATTTAATAGACTCTTGCTTGTTCTGTACACTAGACATTCCGTTCTTGTAAGAATGGATAACTTCACCGTAGTAATCTATCAAAAGCGCCGTACCTTTCTCTACACAATACCGGTTTACACACTGGTTGTAATCGATGGTCATGTTGTCATTTATCTTCATCAAGATATGACCATGATAATCAGTACACTGAGAAAATGACTTAACTACTTCTATTCTCATATCTGCAGGATGGTAGGTAGGCTTTCCATTAGAATAAACACAGTAACCTGCTATGAGCGGGAAGTCAAAATACTTATCTTCACCAAGGAACTTCTCTAAGCGTGAGCGGAAGTTTTCTTCTTGCAACACTTCACTAGACAACGGAGTCCCTGGAAGAAGATTGAATCCAGATGCAGCTAACCACTGTCTAGCTGCTAAAGATCCTTGGAAAACAGCTGCTAAACTCTTAACTGAGTATGCAGCAAAGACGAACTTATCAGGGGACTTAAGAAACGCTTTCTTAAGATCTGGATATATACATTCGGGGAGTATTCCGTCTTTATCCAGGAAAGAATGAACTCTTGTATAGAATACACCACTTACCCAAGTTCTTCCACCCGTTACGAGAAGGGTTCTAGGAACAAGTCCTTTCTCTAAAACTATCTTCATGTACTCTTGGCTGACATCTTCATCACCTTCAGTAGATCCATGAAGTATTTTTTCTATTCTACCTTTTGTATCATACTGCAATGTGATGAGAATACCTACAGGTACAACTGAGACATACTCACAATTTGAAAGAAAGTTTCTCACAAACATACTATAAACCTCCGAATTTAATATTTTTTAATACCAGGGAACATCATACCGCCGAGTGTGACGGAGTTTCTAGAAGGCCTTGGTTGATTAACACTTGCAATAGCTCCTGCAACCGATTTTGCTTTGACAGGAACATCAGGATTCTTCATTATTGCGTTCCATACACTTCCTGCGAATGAGTCGGATACGTCCTTTGACCGTCCGATTGTGTGGTCAATTTTTCCGCTAGCTGCATCTCTTTGAAGATGAATCAATTCATCTTGTAAGAATTGACAATCTAGCATATCAATACGCTTTTCTATCAGCACAGTACGAAGTGCCATGTATCCGTCAGGAGTTCTATCTAGAGATATTTTTGGAGAATCAAATCCCTGTGCTTCAAGTAACTCACCTAAATATTCACTCTGGAACTGGTCTCGGCTTATACTCTGTATATTGAACCCTTGTTTTCGCAACCATTTGATAAATACTAATATTTTATTGTAAGGAATTTTATCGCCTCTCGGTGCTTCAAGTGATACTGAAAACAGATGTGTAAATGAAATCTGCGAGATTGTATTACCATCTAAATCTTGCATATCTTTTGCACCGGTTACAGCAACAGCCGAAATACCAGTTTTGTCTGTGTTTAATGATAAGTCTAAGTGAATATATACAGGACAGCTGTAGTCTCGCTTATCTGTATACTCTAGGTGGAAAAATTCTTCAATTGAGAGCGTATCTTTTGTTCCAATCTGAAGAATATCATTGATAAATGGATTCTTCCTAGTCCCAATACAATTATCTAATATATCTTGTGTAATGAATGATAATGATCCAGGAACTGTGATGCCTGCAATATCACGAAGTGCTATATCAAAATCTGCAATGAAATCAGATCGCATATCAATAGGCGGGTGCATGAGCGTGTAGCCTTGTGCTTCAAGCTCATGCAAACTCTCTTCATTATCTTGATTTTCAGGTACTACAAATCCTTTCTTATATCTATCACCAACAGCAATAGTGAACGTTTCTTCATGGAACATACTTTTCGGAAGCACTTCCCATTGTGGTGCATCGGAAATATACATATGATCGCCTGCACCAGCTTCCAGCTGTTGTTTCATATACAATTCCATGAAGTCTGAATCGCTTCGTTTAGAACTCACTGCAAAAATCTTACCATGAACTTCTCCCTCAACACGGAATGTACCCTTTACACGAGTAGCAACGGTGTTGTACAGTTCTGCCATGTGCTGCTTTGCTTTCATGACATCTTTTACACCAGCTTTGCTGAAGTTCATTTCATCGCAATTATGAGATATTACATTACAAGTATTTCCAGCAATTACAAAATTATGTGTTTCTTCAACACCTACAATATCATATACAGGTATCGGATCGTCGTAATAAATAACTTCAGATTTACGCAATCTAACACCAGAATCTGTAAAATAATCATCATCTGTTAAATCACGTAACATCTTATAACTACCATCTGAAAGCATAATACGATGTTCAGGTGTACCTTCAATAACAGTTCCATCATCAAGTGTGATTCTAACTGTATCCGTGACGTACTTTGTTAATTTAACATCGTCAAACTTCCGATATCCGCCTGAAGATGCTACAAGAACATTTGAATTGTCAGACGAATACAACTCTTCTAATGTATGAACACCATCTGATGTAACTACATTTGTACTACCTACAAGACAAAATCCGACAAACACCTGTTTTCCTAACGCATTTTGTCCAGATGATCCGTAATCAACAACAATCTTATCTCCTTCAGGAATGTAAAAGAAATCATTTTCACTTCTACTAAACTTGCCATGTTGGTTGAACCAGTCTGTAGCTTTCAATGTATCATTGAACTCACGAAAACCTACGTCTTTTGCTTGATCCTTTGTAATATTGAAGAAAAGAACGCTAAACTTCGACACATCCTTCTTTCCGTAATACTGCTGCGGATTTCTCAAACACATAAGTTTGTAGAGCATGTATGCTGTTCCAGTGATGGCTGTAGAAGATTTTCCAATTCGAGTTGCTCCTGTAAAGAAACATTCTTCGTATTTGTTACCTGCGTGGAAAATGTTGCGAAGTTCTGTCCTCCAAAATGGATACACAGCTGCTCCGTTTCTATTAGTTTTACCTAAGTACAAATCAGATTCAATAAAAGTGTCAATATCTACTGGAATTTCTTTGTAATCAGATAACCAGATTTGCTCATAGGTCTTTGAGTATCCCTCATCGACAAGTTCCTGCAAGATACATCTCAGATAATATTTTTCTTTTTCATTACAAGAATCATAAATACCTGCGATTCTTGCAGGCAAGGATAAATCCATTTATCCCTCACTCGCTTTCTGTTCTTTTTGAATATCACTTAATACTGACTGTGCTGCAACTCGAATCTTATCACGACTGCTCTTAGGAAGAACATGAAGTTCAGTCATATTCGAACCTTCTTCTTCAACGATATCAAATTCTGGGAGCATCGAACTGATGTCCAGATAAGGCTGAAGTATCTTATGACTTTCAATCATTGTAGTTTGTAATGCGCTTTGCATACGCATCAATGACATCCAAGCGTCTTCATCTGTTACATCCATTGTATCAAGTCGATAATCGAGGGCTTCATACAACTTTGCCTCTATTTTATCCATCATTTCTGTATATCTTATGATTTTGGAAAGCTGATGGTATATTCTTAAAGCTGTTATCTGGTCAATGGCATGTTTAGCAGTACCTGAATTATTTACATCAGAACACGCAATAAGGGAAGTTCGCATCTTAGACACGACTTCCCGTTGTTTAGCAATTAGCGGATCTGACACACTTGGTATGCCATCAACGGTTTTGATGTCATTCATACTGATCTCTCCTGAATATTGAATTGTTTAGTTTTGTGTTTAGTTCTTTAAATCAAGTAAGATAACACTCAGATTTGCAATAGCATCTTTAGCTGAAGCATCGCCGTCAATAGCTGCAGGGCCTAATGCATCAATAGCTGATTTGATGTACTTGCAAGCATCAGATGTTTTAGAGGATGATTTAACTACCGATCTTAATGGAACACCGGCAGGATTCATTGCAGAAGCCTTAGTTTCTTGCGGCCTCGTTGAACTGGACTTGATTGCTACCTTCTTTGTAGATTTATCATTCTTCGTTATCTTCATTCTGTATCACCTCATTTACTTTATCAATCTTTACATAGTAAGTATTACTACTGTTAAGCAATTCATCAAATTCATCGAATGCTCCTAGCAAATCTTCATCCTCATGAATTGTATTTGTGCAAGATAATCTTAGACGAGACAGTTGAAATTTGACTTCACTCAAGTTAGGACAAGTCTGGAAACAAGCTATCTCCAAATCAGCTATTTTCACAACAGTATTATAATCCCATATGTAGTTTCTTAGTATCTTATATAATTCTACATATGCATTTTGTAAATCAATGTTGCTTATCAATGGATTCTAGCTCCTCTCTAGTGCTTCTTATTGCATTACCAATACTAGTTAATGACATCAAATTGTTGTCTACAAAAAACCTCATCTCATTATCAATATTAGAATCTTGCACCGCTAGAACGTAACTTGTAAAAAATTCTTCAAAAGATATATAAGGTAGATTCTTTATGTCATTCTTTATGGTTTGAAGCATCTTCTTTGTATACTCTCTCAACAATTTGAAAATATGGCAATATGTCCTTAGGCACATCTTTTACGGATTTCTTCTTAGATATTCGAACATCATAATACCACTGAAGAGATTCAATGCTTATTCGGAGTTCGTCTAAAGTAGGAATCTTTATTATTTCCCCGCCTGCATATCTGGAAAGCAGCAGCAGTTTTTCATGACCTAATATAGAAAATAGTTCGGGAAGGTCTGTGTAAAGCGGTTCATTATGCAAAGGAGGCATCAATTCTAACAAGTAGTGAAAATCTAACTCCTCTGTGATAGGCAAGCTAGCGGTTTTTTCTTTCATACATCATACCATCATAGATCGGAAGAGAACACAATTGCATTATAAGTTCTAGCGAACCTACTAAATTTCCAGTTTGAACATATTTCAGTTACTTTAGAAATAGTTGCATCCATCACGCTATTCAAGTTTATATCGTCTTTGTAGTATATCCATAACTCTGATCCTGAAAGAGTTACGCGTCTAACTCCAGCAGATTGTTCGTTTTCATTCAAGCAACGCTCTATCTCATCAGTGTCTATTCGGCAAGTAACATCAGATAAGATATCTACAGATTCGGAAATTTCGTCAGATGCATCTTCAGATGTTTGAGTCTCTGAGGTATCTGACAGTTCTTCAGATTTTTCCTCATCAAATGTTGCACCTTCATTTGCATCAGGAACACCCATATCAGAAAGTCTAGAAAAATCAGATGAAGATGAATGACGAGGACTAGGATTAGACGAATCGTGAGTACGTTCAGGGGCAGGCGTTCTGTTGTCTCGGTCAGATCTACTACTTGATTCACGGCTAAATGGCTCTTTAGGTTCAGACGGTTGAACTGCCTCTCGATGCTCTTTAGCTTCCTTCAAGAAGTCATCGTCTAAGTAAGATCTGAGCTGTTGAACTAACTCACCGTTCAATGGATCTACAAGCGCTTTAGTTATCTTATCTTGATTTTTACTAGCCGCAAACATCTTACTAGCATATATTCTTTCTAGCACGTATATCTACCTCCAATCAAAAACCGCCACGATAAAAATCTTCTTCGTACTTCTTTATCACATAATCTAGTTCATATTTATTAGATCCATAAAGTAACACAGGGTCAGGATCTGGATCTCCAGGAAGCGGATCTACTGATATTCGTATGTTATCACTATAGTCCCGTCCAGCTAGATAATCCTGTATATCGACATATCTTGCATTATCTTGTACCCACTTAGGTAAAGTTTTAAGAAATTTATATTCGTCAAAATCAATCTTTTTAGCATCCGTAGATCTAGCAACTCGCTCCTCCTCTAGCTCAATATTCTTACACGGACCTATGATAGCATTGTATATCATATCATGTATCCTTTGTCTACTAGATTTAAAATTTTCTTCCAAGCTCTTTCGGATGTTTAATTTTATAGTAAAATACTTTCGTAAAGATCTTCCGTAAGGGCTCCAACTTCCCCAACATCCTAGTCTATTGTTTCTAGCGAGTCGTTGAACTACACCATCGGGATCAGCATCCTGGTCACAGAATTTAATCACTATAGTAAACTCATAAGTAGATCCGTTAGAATCTCTGTTGTATTTATCTTCTTCTAGAGGACCTACAGAAAAACTAACAAGGTCAGTTATCTGTTGAGCTCTTGCTATGAGCTTGTTAGCATACTTTTCAATATCAGGATAAAATACTTCAGATACTTCACTCAGCGAAAATTCAAGAACTGGACTAGATACATGTGGGACACTCCAACCACGTCTAATTACATACTTAGAGCAATCCCAAGAATCATATATATCACCATTCATAACTGCAACTAAGTGATTGTTTCTATTGTGGCCGTCATGTACTTCTAGCACATAAGTTCCTGAAGGATTTTGTTCACAAAACTCTTCAACACTGAAAGGTTTAGGCCAAGACGATTGATCCATCAAAGGACAACCTTGGTCCTTTAGAAACTTTGCAAACACATTTAAAGTATTATAATTTTCAGTAGTACCGGTCCTCATTTTAGATATGTTATTCAGCGATCGTGACACATCGTTGTAATCCCAACCTAACGCAAAACTTATTGCTCGCTTAACGCAATCGGGAGCATTAGTATCTCTTACATTAGCATTGTAACGTCTAAATGCGCTAAATATATTATGTTTCATCGTCAGAGGTCTCCTTATTTCTGTTCATGTATATATAAGGTGTAGCTGGATTATCGTCTTGTATATTATATGCGAAATAAAGTGTATTTTCAACCCCAAGTAGACTGTCTACAAATTGAATTCGATATAAGTGATATCCTGCGACTAGATTAAGTTTTTCTGTAGGAATATCAACCCAATGTCGGCCTTTAACACATACACAGTCTTCAGCGATGTTAGTTTCAGATACTCCACTACCTACCTCTGAAACATATTCAACTGCGGTATCAATATAATGTTTTGGCAAGAATACAATGAGCCAGTCTCGTATAGACGATTTATTGAACATAGTAGCATTGTAGCATACTTCATTCTTAGGACTTGCTACTAGAACAAAGCTTGCTAAATCATTTATGTTAGGAATTGTCATACAACACCTTCTTTCCAAAGTACGAACCGGTACCTTCCTAACATATAAAAGGTAAGTATTCTTGTATTGAATACCTACCCTTTGATTATTTGAAAAGAGATTTGTGTTTTCTTTCAACTAGCTCAAATCTATAACCATTAACTTGATTTTGCGTAGATATAGAATATTGTATGTCCTCTTGAGATAATCCATATCTTGATACAATGTCGTCTATGTCGTGAAAAACCTCTAAAGTATCTATATCTCTAATAGATTGATGTCCATGCGATCGTCTAACAAGCTCTCCACGGACTACAGCGTTTATGTTTCGTTCTTTAGCAGTTACCCATCGTAGATTTTCAAAATGGTTGTTGGAGCGATTCCCATCAATGTGATCTACAACCGGTTTGTTTTCAGGATTAGGTACAAACATCAACGCTACAAGTTTATGGACAGCTTTGTATCTAGAGCGTCCGCTCTTATTTAAAGTGACGCATAAGTATCCATTAGATGCAGTTTGCTTCAGAATCTTTCCATTCAAATGATATACAACTTCACAACTTTTGGTCGGACAGTGCCGAACATACATCAAGTTACGGCTCAAGCTTCTAATGCGTCCAAATGACGATACTTGGTATATGCCTTCGTAATTCGGAATATCTTTCCAGATCTCTTCCATACTGTATCACCCCAAATCAAACAACCGCTTAGCTCTCCTTACATTAGTAGGTGTATAAGCGTACTTAGTTTTGATAAGTTTCTGTATGTTGTGCATTGTCATAACCACTCTTGCTGCAGAATCCTCTTGAATCTGCTCAAGTGTAAATCCTAAATCTTCAATTTCTTTCTTCAGAACATTAAGATTGTAATCATCTGCAAGATCTACAAAACTCATATTTGATTTTGTCTTAGATGTTCGTGTTTTCTTAGAAACTGAAATTACTCCAAAATTAACAGATAAACATTTTGCATATCCGGCGATAAGTCTATGAGAAATCGAGTCAGCAGAATAACAAGGATATTTTGAAAGAGCGTCTAAACTTGTCATTCCGTACAGATGTGTCTTTACATTAGGATTACTGCTCTTTGCTATGATATCTGATACATTCATCAAGTAAGTATTTTTATCTTCCTGAGAAGCATCGTTTGCAGGACTGATTCCGATGTAATCCAAATGCTCACCGTTTTCATCTTTCCACTCTAGCATAAATCTAAGGACATCCATGCTTTCTCCGTAGTGGAATACTGGCATCAACTTCTTAGGGGATTTAACTCTAGATCGCATATACAGATAATTTTCCCAAGACTTCTTAGCAGATTCTTCATAATCCTCTTGGGACTTAGGTTTTCCAAAGTGACCAGGAATGGTATCCAACTGTGCAAACACATCAATATCATCGTCAATTCCATTGACATAATCTATGTACTCATCTACAGTTGTATGTGCTTTTCCTGTATGGATACTGAAGGCTCCGCTGTCGATGAAAAGTGATTTGCAAAATCCTTCCCGTTTCCATTCAATTGTTTTCTTGATAGCACTTCGGTCTAACTGAGATATAAGAATGTCTAGCGGCTCAAAATCCGGCATATTTAAAAGCATATCATGCATGGATTGAGTTAAAGATCCTGAGAAATAATAAGTATGCATTGTTTATCCTCCATATTTCAATTCAAACAGTAACTTAGCAAGTAATGCGTTTTCAGATACAAAATGTGCATCTAGTTTATTCAAAAATGTAATTGATGAAGATACATCATATGGATCACTCATCTCTGTCATCAGAGACTGAATAACTAAAGCTAGATTGGTTTTACTTTCATCAGGAAAATGCGAAAGCTCCCATAACGATGTAGCTACAGGTGTATTGACTACTTTAGTTAAATTCAATGAATCCATGTAGTGAAGTTTATCTACTCCTAATCTAGATAGATAATCCACATCTTTGTATGATCTAACAGATTTGAATGTTCTACTCTGCGAAAGCATATCTACTAGGTTAGGATATTTAAGAGAAGCATATGACAATACGTCAGCGACTGTGGGATGATTTACGTCTACGGTTTTGCTTCTGCTTACAATTGTGTCAGGAACTTTACCAATGTTAGAACAAGTTACAACTATGTAAACATTTTCAGGAGGCTCTTCTAGAAACTTAAGAAGGGCTCCTGGTGATTGATAAGATCCAGAGTCGATGTTTTCTACAACTACTAGTACATCATTTGTTACTGATTGACAAGACTCTACACATTCGCGTAATTCGTCTACTTTCATAGAAACTACAATCTTGTTGATACAGCCTACAAAATCGCCGTATTCTAGAGCTAGATAAGTTTTCCCACAACCAGGACATCCACATAGCAAAATACTCCTAGAATTAGAAGATGCTAACAATTTAAGTTGTTCAGTTGCGTTTTTCTGATTATTCAGCATGACAACTCCTTAAGTTCTAAAGTAGGATTGAAAGCCAAGCAGCTCACACAGTATAATAACGATTGATATACATCAGAGCTTATACTTCGAGTGTCCTCCAAACATTTATATATGATAGAAAACATGTTGTAAGTATCTCTATGATTCCATATCTTAGCAAATGCTTTGAATCTAGAAGAACTGTAACTGGCATCTACTAGCTTGTCTAACTCTATCAATACATTTAAAAAAAGATAAAATATCTCATTGTAATCAACACTAGTTGTATCTAACTCAAGCAAAAGCTCTGGTACATTCTTGCTAGCAAACAACACTTTTAATCTCTCAGATGAGCTGTTATCTTCTATTGGACAAACAATCTTTCGGATAACCTCCTCTGTGTAGCTACTGTATTCTAGATTTCGAATACAGTTATAGATACTTGTAGCATTGTAGTAATCTTGACAGAGAGAAGACGCAATACTAGCAACTTTATCTGACACACCTGGATTATCGGTCTTTATATATTTTTCAATGAATTTTTTATCTATCGGATCCATAGACACACAGAAATCATCTAAGTACTTATGAATTTTATTTATACCTTTACAAGTATCTTCGTATAAACACACAACTGTTCCCGGTATGTTTGTTTTAGATATGTAAGAAGAACTAGACTCGTCTAAATCAGAAGAGAACTGCTCATCATATCTAACTACATACAGCTTATCAGATAGCGGTATCAATCGTTTCTTATGAAAGACAGATAGTAGTTCGGATACGCTACTATATTCCTCTTTACATCCATACAGAGTTTCTAAGTGTTTAATATACTTGTTCTTGATACCATACTCAGGTCCTAAAAACACATAGAATTTCTTCGGCCTATTATTCAATATCTCCAATCCTACTTCTTGAATAGTTAACATACGCATTTACCAAAATGGTCTGGCGACCACTACAAGTCTTATGAAATTCAATCACTTATGGTTTGACTTACTTCTTCAGAACCTTCTAACGCTACACTATTAGGATTTCCTTCAATGTCATTTATAATAAAAGTCTTCAGTTTGTTAAAGTACTCAGGATTGTTTTGAACATACTCCAACACCTTTGCAAATCCATTGATCTTCAAAGGCTTGTTTGTATTCGGATCCTCAATTATTTCTCCAGTCATCGGGTCGCATATAGTGAACCATGCACCACCTTTCTTGATGATTCCATATTTGTTTACAGCTAACTGACAGAAATCAATATCAACTCGGATACCAGATTTCGCCATAAGATAGTAAGAACCATTTCTGCGATCCCAGGGTGCGGACTTCTGTTTTGTTATCTTAGCATTGATAATGTAACCAGAAGGATTCTCAGATTTCTGAGGAAGTTCATTCCCTACAAAATCAACAGGGCTCCCGATTTGGAATAAGATTCTGAGAGAAGCATAGAACTTCAATGCGTTTCCGCCCGGAGTGTTTGGCACATATGGATTATCCATATTGTCACGAACTTGATTGATACACAAGAGAGTTGTTTCATATCTTGTAAGCAACGGAATTACTTCTCTCAAAAATGTAGTAAGCAATCCTGCGATTGGTGCAACGGTACGCTCACCAATCTTCTTATCTAACTCCGCTCTAGAAACAAGCGAAGGAACGCTGTCTACAACAATAAGACCTAGCTCACCAGTCTGTATAACAACTCTGATAAACTGTAGAATATCTTCTGCAACAACATCCGGCGGTTGCATAATCTCAATGTTAGAACTATCAATTCCAAGCGTTTTAGACCAAGCAGCGTCAAAAGAGTGCTCTAGATCAATGTACAGGATCTTTTTAGGTCCTCGTTCTTCAAGTTCTTCAATATCAACTAATGCAGATTTGTTTCCATTATTCGCAAGTTCTCTTAACTCTGCAATTTGATCGTCATACTCTTTCCTGAATATTTCATGAGCATTTTTGCAGATATCAACAGAAGAGCTCGATTTTCCACCACCAGGATATCCATAAAATTCTGTGATTGCATTTCTAGGAATACCACCATAAGTAGAGTAATTTAACAGTGGGCTAGAAAAAGGAAGTTTCCTGCCTGAATTTTTGCTTGCGCCATCCATAAGTGATGGGCAGTTCCAATCCTTTTTCAGTTTCTCAATCATTTCAGAATAGCTAGCCATTTAACAACCTCTTTCTTATTTGATATACACATCTTTTTGATAATCAGGTAATTTGTCTATGTCAGGTTCACTTATTGGATTTGATTTTTCTGTTGACCTTCTACCGTCCCAAATCTTCTTGCAACCCATTATGAGTTCCTTACAGTAAGACATTTCAGATTCTGCTCTGGAAATAACCGATGTATAAACAGCTACTAGCACTTCATAATCTGCCATTTCGCTTGCTACAAAATCTGTCTTAGGGATTGATGATTTCTCTGGAATATTTTTCAGTACTTCAACTTTTTGTTTTTTGATCTGAAGTTTTAATACTTCTTGCTCTAACTTTAATTTATTCAATGCTTCCGATGCAGTAAAAAGGTTCAATGGTAATACTGTCAGAACGTCTTCCAATTCCTTATCGGTAATCGGCTGAACCTTTGACTGCATCCGCTTATGCAAATCACGAACATCTGATAAATATTCTTCAAAATGTATCCTATAGAGATTATCGGCAGTTGCGTTAACATCATCTAAGATAGGTTTATACTTATTTGAATCAATCATTTTTATCAACCTGCTTTCTGAGGAATACTGCAAAGATAAGTCAATGCAGTTTCCTGTAAATACTGAGTTGATTTTAAAGCACTATTCAACTCAACTAGCTTACCTGCTAACCTCAAACAGATAATGACATGATTTGTTCCATACTTTGAAATTTTATCTTGGTAGTAAGAAGGAATCATGGTCTTTTGAATATCTTGTAAGAAAATATACTTCACTACATTCATTACAAATCCATGAAATCCTTCAAACCACTTAGCAAAATTCACACCGGAATTATATACTCGATCAATGATTTCAGTAATCTTTGCATTATCCTTCTTTGCATAGGCACCAAGTAATGCAAAATAATCATCGTAGTTAGGAAGATTCAAAGCCTTAACAACATTTTCAGTTGTAATATCATGACTGAATGCAAGTGCTTTATCAAGACTCGTGAGACTGTCTCTCATACCACCGTTGGATAACTTTGCGATGTAGAGAATAGCATCGTCAGTATAAGTGTAATCCATACCTTCTGCAATCTCAGAATCCATTACATATTTCAATCTGTTATAGATACCTTCCAGGCTTATCTTAGATAATTGAAATGTTTGAACTCTGGATATGATAGTAGCAGGAATCTTTTCTGGATTAGTAGTACAGAAGATAAATACGCTTCTTGCAGGTTGCTCTTCTAGTACCTTCAGGAGAACTTGCCAAGCCTGAGGAGTTAAAACATGACACTCATCGATGATGAAGCACTTATACTTAGATCCAATCGGATATGTAGAAGCTTGTTGAACTAACTCACGCATACTGTCAACACCGTTGTGAGATGCTGCGTCAATTTCTATAGACTCTCCGATGTTATCATTTAAAACATTTGCTATGATTCTTGCAGAAGTTGTATTATGAGTCAGAATATAATCATCAGATACATAAGTATGATCTTCATGATCTATCATAATACACTGGCAGTCTTCTTCACCAATGTACTTTATATCTTCAATTCTACGATATTCATCAATATCTGGAATATCATCAGTAGCACATGAATAATTTGATAAATCTGAACGTGGTATAGATAGATTAAGCCCATCTCCAAAAAGACGAACTAAATAGTCTGTAGTGACTACCTTAATTGAACCTTCAACATAAACTACATTTAAGTGTAGATCTGCAACTCGAATTGAACCACCATCTGCTAGAACTAATTCATAAATAGGCCTAACACCTTGCGGATATACTCCAGAAACTTTCCCAGTATGCCCCTGCCCAGTGATTACCTCAGTTCCAATCTTAACATCACGCATTTCAATGAACCCATTAGGTGTTAACACATGACTATCAAGTGGCTGTGCTTTCCCAGTGCCTGCAGGACCTGTAAGCAGAAAGTTCCGGTTAGATAATGTAGATTCGCACAGAGACTTCAACATCTTCACTACAAGTGTTTGTTCAGTCATATCTTCCCAGGTTTTTGGTCTATACTTTGTAGCTAAACTCATCAGCGAAATCCCTTTCCATATTCTTGACATTTTTTATAGTACGGACACATAGACGGTGTACACCATTTATCACCCACTGGAAGACCTTCTGGAGCAAGATTAGACTTCACTGCATCTAAAACTGCATTGAATCTTTCAAAAGTTTTGTTCCACGATTGCTCACTTACTTTTAACTCAAAGCATTTTAGCCCTCCATACTGACGATCTTGGTACACTACTAACACATTTGGAAGTTTTAGAAGTGCCGAATACGTCTGTATCTGGTCTACATGTTCTGGTTTAACTGTAGTTAGTGCTTGCCAAGACGATGCTTCGGAAGTCTTTATCTCCAGTAAGTAAGGCTTTCCATATACTTTAACGATTCCATCACATGCAAATCTAACGGGCGGGTCATAGAAAGTTACTAAAGTTTCAGGGCTATCTTCAGACTTCTCTACATCAAACGGACGTCCTATGTTTGAATTGGACAAATGCTCTGCTACATCAATCCAATCATCACCTAAAAGCTCTATCAGGTTAGATTGTAAATTCCTATGGCACGCTGTTCCAATGTCTGCAATGAATGAAAGAGTTGTGTCTGGATTACTTACTACATCTGGAACGACACCTCTTAATTTGAACCACTGAAGCCTATCACATCTCAGGCTAGAGGGTGAAAAAGTCTTCCCTCTAACCTGAGATTTTTCTTCAGATATTTTTGCTGTCAGATGCTTCTCGTAGTTATCTAAAAATTCACAACTGATTGCTGAATTGAATCGGCTACCAGAAATAGAAGAGATTTTCTTAAATGCCATGATTGTTCCTCATTATTCTAATCCGGCCATCATAGTAACAAGCTTATCATTCCAGAAAAGTAATCCTGATACTGCTTCAGGATCATCCGGAGAAGCAAGAGGATACATGTTAACAGATTCTGACTCGTCATAAGTGCTGATAACCTTACGAAGACGATCTACTTCAAATATAACCTCAAAGGATTTATAGTTAGTTGTCTTGATAGGGATTACGCAATCAATGTTCTTGTTCACTATACGAACTACATCATCAGCCTTAGTAAAACGAACAACACTATCACCGTCTGCAAAGATAAGTGCCTGGCCAAGATACTTGAGAATTTCAGAAGTAGATGCACTGAAAGATTCGGATAACTTCTGGTCGTCAATATTCATCATTCCTAAGAAGATATCTGAGTTATAGGTTCCCATATCAGGATCATCTTCGTAGCTAGGAGTGAATTCAGACACATACTTGAAACTATCAGTAGCAAATGAAATTACATAAGATCTACCAAATCGTACAACCGAACATTTCTCAGGTAACGAAATAAGCAGGTTGATAATAGTGTCTTTAAGTAAACACGACTCACCTAACTTAGATACATTCGACTTAGTAAAGAGACCGTTATCATAATCACCTACGATAACATCGCCACTGTTGCCTACCCAAACTTGTGTGTATACTTTGTGCACAAATGACATCGAGATAGCGTACATCTGATGGTCTTTTACATACTTCCATTCTGCCTCGGAAATCTTTACATCTTCTCCAGAGTTTTCAGAAGTAGGCTTATTGAATTCCAGACCTTCAATATCAAGAGATCTAGGAACTGTAAACTTAGACTTTCCAGACCTTACAATCAATCCGTCATTTCCGTTAGGATCATATTCGAACGAAATTGTGGAAGTATCAATACTAGATACAAGCTGCTTGAACAAAGAACTTGATACAAACAATGTGCTTCTTCCTTCCGGACCTTCATATGAACCTAACAAATCTACCTGAGTTTTGATTCCAGATGCTTCTACATTAACAGACATTCCGGAACTAGAGAACGAAAGTTCTACTACCGTACTACGCTTGTCGTAATTTGAAATGTTTCCATTGATGATACTTAAAGAAAGAGCATCATCAAGTGGTTTAGTATTTGTTGTAAAAATCATGTCTTACATTTCCTTTCTAGAATTTTTAATTGAATAAGCCATCATCCTCCCGTAGAGAGTTTCGTTCTCTATCATATCTAGAAACTCTTCCCGAAGTATACGTCTTTTAACGATGTAGTCTTCGATGTTTTGTGTATACATCTCTGACACAACACCGTTTATTCCATGTGCAGGATCTCCCTTAGGTTTGCTACCATCAGGTTCATTGTAAACAGGTAACAAGTACTCCATTTCTCTAAGATGGTACTGAATCCATTTTATTTCTTCTGGATCAGTTGTATCAACCGACTTAGGTTTTGGATACTTACAAGGAAACTCTTCTCCATACCAACGAAGTGTAGTAGTTACATCACACTTAGATGGGAACGGCAAGAAGTTAGCAGCTTCGCACATTATACTAGAAAGAAGTCTTCCACCTTCTTCCCAAGCCTCCATTGGAACTTCGGCTAATAACTCATCGTGGACGGGAATGAGTAATCTTCCGCATATCTTCTTCCAATCGGGGCTATTTTCTAGCATTATCATAGCAAGTTTTGTTTGGTCGGCCGCACTCTATATTACTATATCTTTCAAAATAGTACAGACTATATCTTCTGAATATGTTAAAACATTCAGTTCACCATTTCAACTGGTAACTCATCTTCCAGCTTACTCCTCAACAACGAGGATAGTCGTTACACTTTAATTTCTACTTTAGTCCAAGCATGTAATGTAGAAATTCTTAGCACGGTATCACCTGCTATCCATTTCTGGACCGTAGGCTCTCTTAGTCAGCTGCTTCGTCATTTGAAATATGTATATCGCTTTAGCTTAGATACATTGTCTTATTCTGCTGATACCGTTAGCACTGCAATTATGCAGCACACCTATGAGTAATGTAGTTAGATGAATAAGGGCAGTGCAGCGGTCTACCCTGTATCATAGAATTCAGTGTCTGACGAGATCCGTCTTGAATCTTACTACGATTGTTAGTAACTCGTATGTGCTCATTCTCGTACAATTCTTTTATTCTAGGAGCCATCTGCCCCATGTACTTGTACTGTTTGAATTCTTTGCACAATTCATCTTTTATTCTCTGCGGAATATCCGAAGATTCTTTTAAAGTAGAAGGATCTAAAGGATCTACATCCGGATTAACGTATCCTTTCATTGCAGAAAATTCAAACTCGGGTAACTGCATCTCAGGAATATGTCTACGCCTCCCAAGTATTGTTTCAACATATCCATACTTTCGTGCAAACGCCTGTGCAGATTTCATAAGTGCTAAGATTCCAGGAAATGCTTTCAGAACAGAATCATATACTTTCTGAGCAGATTTCAATTTCTCCTCTTTTGTCATATCGTCGCGTTTGCCATACAACTGATCTGCAATAGACGGAATAGCACGACCATAGGTTATCAAATATGGTAAAATTTAGACTATATCATTACCGTGTTGTTCAACGGTACTTTGCGCTTCCGATGGTAACTCATCTTCCACCGTACAATTAGTCGTTAGACCTTATCAAGAATATTCTCGATCTTGGCACAGGATTTGCATCAGCATTCCCTGTTAGCAGATTGATAAAGTGATCATTTCCTATCACACCAATTAAGTTCAATCCACACCCATGAGTAATATGGTTCACAAAGTTTTCATTCTACACTACAAGAGAACAACTTGTGTAGACGGGGCATAACCTTTTTAGTTTACCCAATAGTATTGTTTTTGCTTCTCCTCGACGCTTCTTACCGTCAGGTTGGTACTCACCTGTTTCTGGATGAAACTCCAAACATTTTTCATATGGAACATTGAATGATAAACTTGCAATTCCTGCGTAAATGTCCCTTCCGTCTTGGAAGGTCTTTATCATTCCTTTATCACCGCTTATAAAAGCAGTTAATCTTGGTTCTTGTGCCTTGAACCTGTATTATGAATGTTCGCTACACATTCTCTCCGATCACTCGGAGTATCGGACTATATCTTAACACTGAAATTCTGTTACCAAATTTGCAGTGTTCCCTACGTTTCCACTTCGCTTGAAGCGTACTCTACTCGCTTGGTTATCTCAATTGACCTAGCACTACAGCTATTTATACATTTCTGTAAATGTCAATTTCTAGCATTCGATAGTCTCTACGGTTGTAAATTATACAACCTCGGTATCGCCTTATTGTCGGTAAGGTTTCACCGATTTATAGGGTTTTACTACAGCACACAATTCTACTGTAGTCAGAAGACAACATTACATAGGCCGGGGTCTGTATCTGTATCTTCCAATCGCTTGACAACCTTAACCACCTCCACTTCATTATTTTTCAATATAACTTCATCTCCGACGGATAAAGTGTTTACCGTTTTCATGCCATTTGGTGTATAAACTTTGTCATATCTTCCAAGTGCTACTGTAATTTCAGATTCATCTTCAACACACGCTAGTACTTTATCCATAGGAGGTGTTGCTCTGAACATATGTCGAATATCTGTTGCATGTGATGGAATATTTTGCATATTCAAAAATATTTGTGGACTATATCTTCGATACCCTCAATCATAATTGACGAGTATTGTTCGGCATTTCGAAAAGTAAATAGTTACTTTCCTACTCCTTTATTGGATAGTCTCTGCACCTTACACAATTTTCGATACAATGCATGAATTTTACCATGTCCACTGATTGTTGCTAAAGCAAGATTATGTATATCATTGTTCATTTTATCTCCATCAATGTGATGAACAATGAAACCTTTTGGAATCTCTGTAATACCAAGTGCTTGACACATTACAACACTGTGATAAAACACGTACCCAGATCCTGCCCTTCCTGTATACCAATCAGGCTTCAGAACCATAAGATATCCATGTCCGTCTTCAACAAATTCCCTGTAGTTTGGATGTTGTTCTCTAGTCTTACCCGTCATTGGATTCTTATCACCAAGTTTTGATAGCGTATACAGTCTCGCTTTTCGTTTATCTTGATACTCTTTTGTAAAATTATCATCGAGTATCATTTTGTAGACATAGTATTCAATTTTCGCTTCTTTAACAATATCTTCCTGTCTCATGTTGGTGTTTGCATACAATCCACACACCAATTGAATAAGTTCCTCATCAACAACCTTTTTAGTAGTTGATTTGTTTTTATGGTAAGCATGTATACCGTTTTCAAACATTACACGTCTTAGTGTATCCTCTTTAAGAGTAAACTTATTGCAGGTTTCTTCAACCGTGTGACCATTTTCAATGAATGATCTGATTGCGGATATTGTTTCTTCATTAAATTGTATCTTACGCATATCATGTACCTCCAAAGGTAGATATATGTGTGTCTTGGCTCATGGTTATGCAACTGCCCTTCCATGAGTTAACCGAATTTTATGACCCCAATATGCTTTCTTAGGGTCAGCAGATGAAAGCCTGCCCGTATTGGCCCCAATTTGTTTGAACTGTGCATGAATTCTACTATCGGATGTAGTAGCATTTGGCATCTTGTCAACAAATGTGCTGAGAAGTACTCCAATACTACGAACTTTCAGTATTTGATTTACTACAGGAATGTTCAACTCTGCAAGTACGTCCTTGTCTGTACTCATCTTGCCGTCTCTATCTGGCGGAGTGTTCAACACAGTATAAATCAAATACTTGGTATGAACAGGGGATTTAGGATTAAAATCTTTTCCGCTAAAAAATGGTTGCTTCACTTTAGAGGATTGAATATTTACGACATGTTCTTTTAAAACACCATCAACCATTTCTGCCAGTCGAGCTTTTTCTGTGAGCTCTAATTCATGATATCTTGCCTGAACTACACTAGCAACATCCTTGTCAATGAATGCACCGATTCTGTGCATATTTTGACAAATTGGAATGAGTGGAATTTCTACATTCCACACAAGATCTGCAATTCTCTCCAGATGTGCTTTCTGGCACTTAGGAGACATCTTATCAAGATACTTGATTTCAAAGAGATACAATTCATAGGTAATCTTAGCATCGTTTGCTGCATACAGACCTGCAACTTCAGGTTTGCAGTAAGGGAACAGTTCTGGCGAGAAGAAATCACTAAACTTCTTAGGATCACCTTTTCCCTTCAGTACATATTTGTTATAAAGTTCCTTCAATCCATTCTTCAGTTCATTTTCTTTCAAGCATCTCCAGGCAAGAATTACATCAAAATAACACACCTTGTTCAAATCTACATGAAGGTCTTTGTAGATCATAGCTAAGTCGAAATCCGCATTAGCAAAAACTAACTTAACATTGTTGTCTGCTAGTCGTTGAAATTCAGAAGAAACATCTTGATAACTTAACTGGTTCTTGTAAGGAACATCAAATATAGGAACAAGATGCTTCATAGGAATGTATATCTCAGATTCACCTGGATAATACAATGAAGCTCCTACGATTGTATCTTTGATCCTATCCAGTCCTGTTGTCTCGGTATCTATTCCAGCAATACCAAAATCAATCAATCGAGAAACATATTCATGAAGTTCTTCTTTAGTAGTGACTAGCCTAGCAGTAGAATCTTTGAAATATTCAACAACTTCTTTTGATATTTCGTTCAATTTATCTATTACACTGCTAGATTTCATAGATGATTTAGGCGGTTGCAGAGCAGAATTACTCTGCTCTGCAGCCTTGTTTATCTTATCCATTTGGTCTATGCTGAATAAACCCATCTAGATCACCTCCTCAAATTTGAAAGACTCAGAAACTAACATCGGAATCATCGAGCTCTTCGTAATCTCCAGGCTGATCCGCGTCATTACTGATTTCTACTGGAGTGGTTACGGGAGTAGAGGTAATCTGAGACGTAGGTGCAGGTGCAGAAGCTACTCCACGAGGTGTGATGTGGTACTGCGGCATCTCATAAGTTTCTGCTACAGCTTCTGAAGACGAAGCAGAAAGCAGGCGAGCTAAATCGGCAGATGTCATATCTTTGCAAACATTGCTGTAATAGTCAGGCATCTTTGCATTGAACTTTGCAAGAATCTGATCATAACTACCTACAGTGTTTCTAGCAACTGCGGTAATTTCGTAAGTGGTGTTTACATCACCAGACACACCATGGCGAGTAATCCGGAATACATACTCAGAAGGATTCGGATAGCGGTCGAAAACCATCTGACGAAGGACATTGTTGAAACGAACTGTTCTATCCCAGAACTGAATCTCGTCCGATCCGATAACATACATCGGAACAAATAACTTCTCCTGAATACGGAGTCCCTTCGCACAAGCAGGGCATCCAGGCTTCGTACAATGTACATATCCGGAATACTCATCAGATTTGATGTAGTGAGTGTCAGCAACTAGAACATCTTCCTCACTTTGATACAGAAAGATAACATCTGCACTGTCTCCGTCATCGCTGAGGATGAACTTTCCACCATAACGCTCTTCGTTGTAGGTTTTGATTGATTTAAAAGCCATAATCTTTGTTTCCTTTCTTGATAATGATATATGTGAATTGGCATTCCACACTATATTTAACGATTCATCGTTTCCAAACAGCATATGATCCTGCACGTTCTTTTAAACGTAATTCAACTAATACCAGATCAGGTCTGCATGTTTTCAATGTTTCTTGAATCTTGTTTGCACAATACTCACAGAGAGTTTCTGCACAAACATCTTTATCCAGATAAACTACACAAACTGAATTTTCTGAAAGTACTCTAGCCATGTTCAGATGTAGATAATCTGAGTTCTGAAGGACAAATGCTTCATTCGGAACAGAACACTCTAGTATCTTTGTAAGATAGGAAAAATCTATCATCATGGGGTTAGTATTATCAGAAGAAATCGATGATATAGTAGCTTCTAGCATGTAGCGATAAACTTGAAACTTATTGGATGTATAGTAGCAACAACCAAAGTCATATCTTTGAACAATTGAGTCAATCAACAGTAACCACCTCCTATCAATCTAAATCATCTAAGAATACAGAGAATGTATCAACAAGTAACTTCATCTTTTTCTTGCTTAAAGACTTCGGAAGTTTCTTGCCTTCTAATACAGAGTAGACAATTGACTTTACGTCGTCATCTAATCCTTCAATAGCTTCCCAAAACTCGTTGTCCATGAATGCCTGTTCCGGATCAGATATGCCATTGTCAGTAGATACAATAGTATCGAATAAATCGAGTTCATCAGAATCTACTTTAACAATATTAGGAACGGTATTATTATAGTAAGCATTGACTCCAGTCTTTGCTTTTGCAATATCTACAGATTTGCAATAGATGCAGTTGTAACAAACACGATACACATATCCAGGAGTGTATCTTCTGCTATCGGATTTGATCTTATCTACATTTTTCTGCAGATATAAAAGAACCTCCGATACGCAATCTTCTTCAACAGCGCACGGAGTCTTAAGTCGATACCAAGCCAGCTGAACCTGATCAAAGAATACCACATATAAAGCAGCAGCTTTAAGATCATCGTCAATGCCGACCCAATCGATGTATTCAATTTTCTGAAAATCGTAGATACTAGTTAACTGAGAATGGAACATGTCGTAAGTAAGCTGAAATTGATTTCTTTGATACATATTGATACCTCCGTTGATGTGCTTTGTTGAGTTAAGTGTATTCGAGTTACGTCGATGTCATATTGTATGTTGTACGAATTTACATTTTAATTATATTATAAAAATACTAAAAAGTCAATACCAATTTTCCTAATTTCAAAAATTTATGACCGATTTTTGTATAATTCGTCAAATTCTTCCTTAGTTAAATCGTTTAGGTCTTTTCCATCAGGCATTTCGACAGTCCACACAATCGAACAGCTGCTCAATGCTTTCTGGAGTTTACGTGCAGCTCTTCTTCCTGCATCATCACCGTCTGTACAGATAACAAATTCTTCTACGCCTAATTCTTTCAACTGTTGGATCTGATAAGAATTTCCCGTTCCAAGTAATGCAACGGCCTGGTATCCATATACTCGTGCAGTTAGTGCATTGATACAACTTTCGCATATCACAACAGGTTTTCCAGGCTGAACTCTGTCTATACCATAAACGGGTTTTGTTACACCTTCTGGATAGTTGTATAATTTCCCTTCGACAGACCTTCTACAGAAAAAGAGAGTTCTACCATATTTATCTCTTACAGGAAATGTGATACAAGGAACAGGTTTCTTTCGTCCAGGTGGAATCCAGTTGACATCAAATCCGATGTCATATTCTTCAATTATTTCATCAGTTAACTTTCTTTCATACATGTAAGGGACTGTGAATCTGTATGAAGCAAGTTCTTCTTCAGATACATACTTTACAGGATTCTCCATCTGTTGAAGTCTAGAAACTGCAAAATTACCAATGGCTTGATCTAGCAGGTCTTTGGGGAGCAAATACTCGAATTCTATGTCCTCCACACTAAATCCAGGGACATTTTCTACTAACCAATCTCGCCCAGATCTGTCAATGTGATGGCGTTTTAAAAGTTCGGTTACAAACTCTTCCATAGTGTAAGCCGCACCGCATGTGAAACAATGACAGAATCCTTGTGGATAGTGTTGACCATTTCGGTATTCGTCATGAAGCGATATTCCACACGACGCTCTTCGTTCATTACCATCATTGTGAAAGGGACAATAAATAGAATACCAACCATTGATTGGTCTATTTAATCGCACAAATTGATATTCACTTAGCTTTTCGAGGATAGCAGGAACATCCATTAGCAACTCACACCTTTCAATCTAATTTTCCTTGTTGTTGAAGAATAAGCATAACTGCACCTGACAAACCATTCACAGTGTCTATGGCCTGTTTATCATTAGTGTAATCTTCAGAATGATCAATGATGCTTTGTTGTTTCTCTTGAATTTTACTGATTAGATCATCACCGTCAATGTATCTGGATTCTAACTCCATTAGTTTTTCAATCATGTAAACAACATATTCGGGAGGATTGTGAGCACCTTGTTCCCAGTTACTAATGTTATCAACTGGAATATGAAATTTCTGTCCGAACTTGGCCTGAGAAAGACCTGTTCTGCCTCTAAGTTCCTTAATTGTCATTTTGATCTCCTCCATATTCAAACAAAAGCCCTTTAGCATGTTGCATGTTTTCAGATTGTGTGACCCACTCCAAATTTTCTACTAAGTTGTTAAGTTTGTTACCATCAATGTGATTCACTTGTGGTTTATCAGATGGATTTGGAATGAATGCCAAAGCCACAAGTCGATGTACTAGATAAGTTTTAACTTGATTTTCTTTTGACAAGTTTACATGATAGTATCCATCTCTTTGCAGTTCAGGTTCTAGTACACAAGACTTTCGAAATTTTTTGATACCACATTCATGAGAAATTCTATCTACACTTCGTATCTGACCTTGCACTGATGCTTGATATATTCCTTCATATCCAGGAATATATTTCCATTCGTCAGTATTCTCAACCGTATGAAATTCCGAAACAATTCCGATGTTGTTTAACTGACCATTTTCCTTGTTACCATCAATCGGATAGATGTTTGACAAATCAAATCCGAAAGCTTTTGCTACAATATCAAACACGTAAACGGTTTCAGTAGTTCCGTCTTTTCTGAGATACACCTGCCCTTGATAAGGCTTTAGAAATTTACCGGTTTTCTTGCTATGAACTAAACCTTGGTCGTTTACTTCATAAAATTTTTCATATCCTATAACCGATCTCCATTCTTCTATCATCTCAGCACCTCATTAGAACTCGACATCATCATCTAAATCAAATTCATCTGTGCTTGCATGAGCAGGTGATGGATTGTTAGCTACGGTAGAAATAGACACATTAGGAGCGATGCTAGTAGGAGTTACATCATCACTGCCACCTGGAAGATACTGCATGTTTCCAGTATTTACATCCCAGGAGTAACTAAGGACGGGTTTTTGGTTGTTAGCACTTCTTGATTTCTCCAACCGAATGTCCAGGACATGTTTGTCAAAAATCTGACGAATTGCGAAAACCTGCGTTGCAATTCTTGCAGGGTGGTCGCTTCCTTCGACTTGATAAATGCCAGGAAACGGCTCACCTTTGTCATCTTTGCATTCGCGAGTTTCTCTGTTTGCTTGCATCGCAACAACTACTGCACACCCCATCTGCTTACTCAATCTAAACAGGTCAGTACACATGTTTTTGTACCGCTCATAGTCGGTGGTTGACTTCTTAGTATCAACCATGTAAGAAAGTCCATCAATGACAAGAAGTTTGATTCCGTGTCGCTTTACTAACTGACGCAAGTTGTTTACCGAAACAGATCCTTCCGATACATCTTTGTCCTCTAATACGAATGCACTTGTTGTTTCTTTGCTAAGTGCTTTGACATACTTCATGTAGTCATCTGTGTAGTTACCTAAATGAAGCTGACTGTTCTGGAAATGGGATCTCCAAGTATCGAATCTTGTTCCTAAGAAACAAGCTTGCATTTCAGGTGAGTAATACAATACTGGAAATCCATGTGACTGAGCAGACTCCATCATCTTTGTACACACCCAGGACTTACCTGTGTTAGTTCTTGCAACGATTATAAGGAGTTCTTCAACTGTTGACAATCCGCCGTACATGAGTTTATCAATTTCAGCGAACCCTGTAGGAATTCTTGATTGCATGTTGAATTGCTTGACCTGTTCGGCACGTTTATCAGCATCTGCTATCAAATCAAGCGGTTGGCTTGTATCTAATGACGAAGCTCTTTCACATTGATTCTCTAAATACGCCCAACAGGCATCAATATCATCAGAGCCTAAATTTTTAATGCGATTGAAAGTTTCCAAAAGAAGTATCTGACGCTTGTGTTTGCACATCTCCCTATGTATGTACTCCATAGGTTCAGATACTTTAACCAATATTGTATCAGGAAATCTTGCTTGGAATGTGAATACATCAGGTACCTTGTTGTAGGTGGCCTTATGATTAAGTATATATTCTATCTGCTCAGTGAATACATTGTAGTAACTTACATCATATTCGCACAGCTTCTCAACTTCATCTTCTGAGGCAGATGTTAATATCTTAGAAATAACCTGTAATTCGATAGAGGTAACGCTCATTTGATGCCACCTCCTCTATACATACATTCCGAAAGCTTCTGTTTAAGAATTATAGGAAATGAATTACTAGCAGAAGATTTCGTCACGATTCCTGAAGTTGGAATAACTACAATAGTTGTTAGGTGTGCTTGTGCCCTCAACTGCATCATGTTCAGAAGAAGTTGACTTTCAAAGTCACCAAAGTTCACATAATCTAAGTTTGAAACAATGAGTACTTTTGCAGATTCTGACCATATCTTAGTGTACTCTAAATTATCAGAACTGCCGCTACTCCAACTGTTTCTCAGGTCATCTATGTACTTAGAATACTTCAGATTATAAACTGTACAATGCAGTCTGCTACCTTTCCAGTTTTGACAAATGGCTACATACGTCAAAAGTTGTGCATACTTAACTGTATCAGATGCAGAAAATACCCCTATCCGATCCTGAAAAGTCTGAAGGACATTTTGAGCAGTTTCAAACTCTTTCTTGCTAGAACTGAATAAGGTGGTCTCGGTATTCAACCCATTTCTTTCTAGCAAGTAAGAAGTTTCTGCATATATGGGGCAAGATTTGTCACAAAGATGCTCGGTGCAGTAAGCACTAAATATGCATCCATTCATTGATTCATTTGCCTCCTTAGTATAGGATTTCGGCTTCTTAAGTAAGATACACGAGATCTAACACATTTCTTTGCAAGGCCTACTGGGTCATCATAACCAAATTCTTCATAATCTCTAAATGGCATGAAGAGTGTTAAGAACGGATCCAGCGTACCAAACAGAGGATACTTATGTTTAATCTTTTCAACATCTCTCTCAAGTAAATAACGACGAATTACATACTCTTTTACGAATTCTTTCTCATAAGGAATTTCTTTAGACTCAGGAAGGTCTTTCCATATGTCGTAAATGTTGAACAATGTTCCATCAATTTCTAGATTGATGTAGAAACTTACAAACTCACCATCGACTAGTCGATAAGGTTTGTAGATATGTGGATACTCAATTATGTTTTGCAGAATTTGTTCTTCTGTGAATCCCTTTATAGGAAACACAACACCTGCTTTGGAATTGAATGACAATCCACTTGCGTGCATGTACATCTTTTCAGACCGTGTTCGTATGAGAGTATCAGGAAAAAGCCGAAGAAGGTCAATATCAGACATAGCTGAAACATCGGTAGTACATGATATCTCATTTTGAGTTTCAGGAACTACTGGAAGTGTTTTATAGATTGTGTTGACCATTCCATACTCATTCACACGGTCGTTGGCAGGATCTACTATGAATCTAGGAATCATAGGAGGTTGAATAGACAAATCTGCTTTACTAGATTTAGATGTTGTAGGTGAAGTATAAGACGGGCTAGGAATATTAACAATAGACTTCACTGACCGAGTAGTTGCTACCGTTTCTATAGGTGCTTCCTTAGGAGTTGTATCTGCTGAAACATTTGCTACAATCGTGATGCTATCAAGACTCCAATCAATATCACGATAAACAATATACAGTTCACCTAATTTTGCTTGCATTGTATCATCAGAAACATCTAACATGCTGAAATTAAACATGTTATTTCGATCCCATGAGAAAGAGTCCCCTGAGACAACACGATAGGACAATGTATTCATCAACTTGATGATACTACAGCTCTCACTCCTGGTTAGTTGTTGCTTCTCTACAACACTTGTTATGATATCGGAATGTATAGTTTGCAAATATCCTTTAACAGAAGGAGGATATTTAAGCAATTCAGTAATCTGCGAAAATTTAGATATCTTTCTCAAATCATCACCTCAGTACATCTTTCTCTATGTCATACCTATCTACAAACCCTGAATCAATAGACATGAAAAAATTATACACACTTTCTGAATTCACAGAACATTCTCCTATGCTGCTAAGATAACTTAAAACAGGATCATACATCTTATCCCATATCTGAATAGCTTCCACACTGATATCTTCGACAAGTGGATCTTCACCAATACGATAAATTTCATAAGGTACAGCATATCCGGATTGAGATCCGTCCTTGCAGATAAGCTGATCAAGCCAAATATTGAAATCTGAAACAAACTGATCAATTGTTCCATCTCGAAGATGGATTCCATATGCTATCACGATACTCCTAACATACTTAGGAATATTTTGAATCCTATAGTGAAATCCTGAATCATGTGAACGAATGAAGCGAAGATTGAACCATCTCCAGATTAACTTCCCACAATTATCTACATGAATGTATCCACTAGATAAGGTGTTTAACTTAAGGAATGTAGTACGATATGCTTTGAATACAAGTTTAGTGCTACCTACACCTGAATTACAATCTACTAAATTGCTCAAGTTTTCAATCTTACTCGATGTTTCCATACCTTTTTCAATAGTATCATTCACGACATCTCTAAGTGCTTCTGAACTTGACGGGTCATCCTCCGCACTTATCGAATAAATCTCAAGTATATCAGAAAGTAAGTCAATCGCATGATACAATTCGTTGCTCATTTTGAACAGACGAATCTGGGTTTTCTTATACATCTCAGGATTACTAGACCTAACAGATTCTAAGTAGCTTATAAGTTTAGCAAGATGAATCTCTGCTCCAGTTACATCCAAGGAATGTCACCCCCTCTTCTCTACACTAGCGATTCTAGGCAGTACAATCTACAATGACGATTCAAAAACTTCAAAAACTAGATGTTAACAAAAAATTTTTCAAAAAACCTGACGATCAATGAGGTGTGTACATGTTATGATAATATTAAATGCAAAAGAAGTCAAGTAGATTTTACTAAAGATATGTATATGATTTATCTATTTGTACCTGGGTGGTATTTGTTTTAGTTATACCTACCTGCCACCTCATTCTTCACCTGTTTTCAAACCTCAAAAATTTTTCAAACTGCAGGTTGTTTTTTGCAGTTTTCGCAAATGTGGTCAACGTGTATCTGGTAAAAAATGTCAATGCGTGTCCTGAGGGGTGAGGGGCGAAATCGCAGATTGCAAAAATTGCAAATGTCAGTTGACCTTGAGCGACCCAATTAACAAATATCAAACTTTTTATTTTTTATGTAAAAATTGTTTAAAGGTTATATGTTCACTGTTCATTATTATTTATGTGGCGGTTCTGTTTAAATTTGGACACTTTGTATCACGAAACTGTTCAAATTTAAACATATTTGTCAGTTATTACTACTGTCCAAATTGTAACTGTTTTACTGATACTGAGTCATAAGAAATCTACATTTTTGGACATTAGTACTATTATAAAATTCATAGTTTATTTAACTTGAAAAATTTAAAAAATTCAGTCATCGCATTAAAACTTGAATCGTTTTTAACTGTACGAGACACACCAAAATTTTTGTCAAGAACTTTAAGAAACTTATTGACTTTTTTCTATTTTCATATTACAATACAAGTATACGTCTACGGACGGGTAGATGTGTGATGATTAAGGTGTGTGATAGATCTGTAGTAGGGCTTTTTAGCTTTACTGCAGGTCTGGAAAGCAAAGAGGAGACATTATGGATACTAACACTGAAGAGCTGTGGAAATTTATTGATAAGTTTGATGGATTTGAAGTATCTAACAAGGGAAGAATTCGTAGATCTAGATACACAATTACTTATCCGAATGGTAAAATTGTAGAAGTTCCTGAGCAAGAGATACATACTACTGAATGTTATGACGGTCTATATGCGAATTTCAATCGGAATCATATACATATGAAGAAACTCGTAGCAGACGCGTTTTTACCGAGGCCAGATGATTGGTCTACTAAGAACTACATCCTTGAGTTTATAGATGGTAACATGTACAATTGTAGTGTTGATAACTTGCGTTATGTTACATTGTCTGATCACATTAAGCAGCAGATAGATGAAGGACGGCGTAATTCTCCTAACAATTACAGAGGGGTTCAGATTGTTTGTCAGGAAACTGGGAGGGAATATGCTTCCATCAAAGAGCTGTGTGATGCTATCGGAGTATCTAGATATTTTGTTACTAGAAATTTGTATTCGGGAACACCTATTTTAGGAAATCACTATAGTGTTTTGTAAACTTCATCTGGGGGTCAATTTGTTGTGGGTGACAAATATGATGAAATAAAGAGAAGGACTATCGAAATATATGATTCACTACCACAAGAGAAGTCTGAAAGAATTCGATGTTTAGCTGAGCGAGATCAAATACTGGAATTGAATATAAATTTTTTCAGCTACATAGCTGCTAACAAATTTCTCAACAATTCATTCATATCATATGAAGATAAGTTTCAGTCTGCATGTTGTCATTTTTTAGACTGTTGGTGGTGGTACAAATGGAAAGGTGATGCAACGCATAAGGCTTACAGAGATGATTTGTCATTTACTGTTTTCTTTAAGCCTAGAATCACTGAAATGATGGAAAGAGAATTCAACGAAGTTAAGTATTCTATCCGACGTTCTTTGTGTATGATTGTAGGGGAACAGATTGGAAAACACTGGGCACAAGTCAGATATGAAGATCTTTCCGACCCTAGGGTTCATCTTCCTGCTGATAAAATGATTTCGTTGAAAGCGTGTTTTGGAAGTTTATATCAGATGAGCATATCTGATGTTGAACCTTTTTTATCCGGTGAGTCTTACGAAATAGATGGTGATGATGAATTTGAAATGTCCTGCATGTACAACACTGTTGAAGAACTGTTAGCACATGAGATGATGGAAGCTGAATCAAAATTAACAGATAAACAACTGATTAAGATGGCAGATATGTATCAATTAGATATAAATGTTCTTAGAGATGCTCTACCTAGAGCAGAACTTCTTTTATATAATCGGTTGAAAAAGAGTTTAGAAAGCAAGTTGTAATCAAAAAATTAGGCGAAGCTTATGACAGCTCCGCCTTTTACTATGTTCTTAAATCCTCATTTGCAAGAATTACAGATCTAATTCTGAGTACCACTTGATCCAAGGATTCATCTGTTCGAGCATATAAGATACTTTGAATACATCTTCGTCAAAGTATCTTTTTCCGATTACTTGTACGCCTATCGGTAGATTAGTTTCTTCATCCCTCATTACAGGAACCGAAGCTGCAGGTGTACCAATCATATTCTCTAAGAAGGTGTAACCAAAACCTATCAGTGGATTGATAGGCTGACCAGATATTTCAGAGGGTCCTTCGGTGAGATTTTCTGAATAATCATTTAAGCAGTTCAAACAACCTGTTACAGGAGCAAGGATGATATCATAATCTTTGAATATCTCATTATGTGCATCAAGAATCTCAGTTCTAAGTTCATGGAACTTTCGATAGTCTAACATGTTTGAAGAAAAAGCTTTCTTGTTCCATTCTACTAACTGTTCTGGAACATCTTTATGATCGAATGTACACAGACCTAACTCTTCGTCTATTGCTCCATCGACGCTGATACTTCTGAGCCAAGCATCTTCGTACTCTTGTCTGCTAGAAGGAAAATTCATTTTTACAACACTTACTTCTACTCCAGCATCTTTCAGAATCGACATTGCGAGTTCAATGCTTTTTACAACTGCCGGTTCTGGATCCGGAAAAAGATCAAAATTGAATGTAACTGCGATTTTCATACCACGAATCGGTTGATCTAATGTTTTTAAGAAATGTTTCTTAGGAAGCGGTACACTGATTGGATCTGCAGGATCATATCGCATCATTTCATCCATCATAACTGCAGCGTCATATACACTCCTTGTGATAGGCCCTCCACAGCAATATGGATGCGTAGCTGTCCAAGCATCAGGTCTGCAAACACTAGGAACAAGTCCTGCAGAAGGTTTGAATCCAAAACATCCACACCAGGCAGCAGGAATTCGGATTGATCCACCTGCATCCCCGCCTTCTGCCATTGCTAACATACCTGCAGATACTGCTGATGCGCTTCCTCCAGACGAGCCACCTGAATTGTATTTAGGATTAAACGGAGAAGATGTTGGACCATACATAGAATTATCACAAGTTCCTCTAAAACCGAAAGACGGAGAATTGGTTTTGCCGATGACAATTGCTCCTAAATTTTCAGCAGCTTTGCAAAATTCAGAATCATATTCATCTACTGTAACAAGTGATCTTACTCCACCATGAGAGGCAGTCCAACCTCGTTTAGAAGGAAGAAAGTCTTTCAGTCCTACAGGAACACCAGCAAACGGTCCACAATATTCACCTTTAGAGAGAGAAGCTTCAATGCTTTTTGCACGCTTCCTTGCTTCATCAAATTTGGTGTAGACAACAGCATTTACCTTCGAGTTCACTGCATTGATTCGTTTTTCATACTGATCTAGGATTTCACTAGGCGATATTTTTCGCTCATTAACTAGATTCCCGAGTTCAAATGCTCGACAATAAAATATGTTCATACTTGTCTCCTTTTCTAAAGGTCATGTATTTAACTACATAAACGATTCAAGTCATGAAATTCTTTTAAGTTGTTTGATTCTTTATATCATTTCATTTACTTTCATAAACCAAGTTAATTTCAGGATATGTAGAATTCTACCAGGAAAGCTGTAAAACCTCCGTCTCACCTAAAATTGAAAGAGTTCTACTACTATCAGACTCTTATCAACGAATAGAATTCAGATCTCAAATCAGAATCAGTTTCAAATCTTCCTCTTAAAGTAGCAGTTTTTGTAATAGCTTCTCTCGATTTGATTCCACGAGCTGTCATACATCCATGCTTTCCTTGAATGACTACAATGATATCAGTTGTACCTAAAACCATTTCAAGCACATCTGCAATATCTGATCCGATACGTTCCTGCAGTTGCAATCGTTTACCAACCATATCTGCGATCCTAGCGAGCTTGCTTAAACCTATAACTTTACCTCTAGGAATGTATCCGATTGCGACTGACATATCATACATCAACATGATATGGTGTTCACAAAATGAATGAATAGGAATGTTGCTTTCAACTACTAAATCTCCAGTCTCTACATCTTCAAAACATGTATTGAACATTTCTGCGATATCTTCATTAGAATAGTTCATACCTTCAAAGATTTCTTCACACATCCTAGCCACTCGATCAGGAGTCTTTTTCAATCCCTCTCTATCAGGATCATCTCCTAATGCTATTAAGAATTCTCGTGTAAGCTCTTCTATCTTAGCCGTATCAATTGTTTTATTCAAGTTCTTGTATCCCATATTATACTCCTTGTTTGTTGCCCCAAACTAATGTATGAATCTGCGGCAAAATGTAAATATTTTGAAATTGTTCTGGATTTTTGTTGATAACATCTAGCAAATGTTCATAATCTGTTAGTACTCTATCTCGAATACTGTCGCTAGTATCAACATCGGAATTTCCAACACTTAGATACATTCTTAAGTTGATGTTGTTATCATGTCTGATGTTGTTATCATTTTTTCTGATGAATTCATTCACGAACTTTGCGTAGTTTCTAGCAAATTCTATATCTTCATCATTGAATACCGGGATTTTAATTGATACATCTGCGCTTTGAATGTGATTGTTTTCCAATATGTAAGTGGTTATTTCTTTGTATGTATCTGGCATTCCACTTGAAGGTGGTTTAGGGCTGAAAACTATCTGATCTACATGTGATAACCAATCTGGAATTTTACTACCTTGAGTTTCAATATCTACTTTGATATTGTTACATCTTAACTCTGAAATGATACGCTCAAAATCATACAGGCAAGGATTTCCGCCGGTTAGCACAATTCTGTTACAACTGTTTTCCTTACACATAGTTATCAAGTGTTTAGTCAGCTCATCATCAGTGTATTGTGTGAAGTTCGGCTCGTTGTTCCATGTGAATTTTGAATCGCAGAAACTGCAAGCAAAGTCACAACCTTTAACTCTGACAAAGATACACCGTGCTCCTACATTAGGTCCTTCACCTTGGATAGAACTGAATATTTCTACTACATTTATTTTACTCATGTTATTCCCTCCGGCATATTGCGATGTTGTTATCAGTCTCTCGAACATCTACCTCAGTCACATACAGTTCTTGATCAATTTTCTTGATAGCTTCGTCAATCATCTTGAAAAATATTTCTGCCATCCACTCGGCTGTAGGATTGTCCTCAACAATGTGAACTTTCTTGCAGTTCTGCTTGATGACTTCAGCGAGAGGATCACAGGAACGAAGAATACATGAATGATCATAAGGAATCTCAATTGTTTCCTGAACTATATTCTTCAACTGTTTAAAATCTATGACCATTCCTGCATCGTTGTACTTATCTCTAGACACTACAACTGTTACACCATATGAATGTCCGTGAATGTTAGACCTACACTCTTCTGAATACGTTGCAACATCATATAGTCTATGTGCTGCTTCAAATGTAAGATATGTTTTTACTTCTTGGATCATTTTTGTTCTCTCCCTTCACAGTTGTAAATCGACACACATCCGCTCCAGTCGATTTCACACTCATAAGGTACTGGATCAATTACTCTGTTAGATCTAAATGCTTCTATTCTATCAATACAAGTACCACATTTTCCACACGCACATTTTCTACCATTGTAGCAAGAAGTAGTTAGTTCAAATGGAACTTTTAGACGAAGTCCTTCGGCAACTACTTGACTTTTATTCATATGAATGAGCGGACGCTCTACATGAATTTTATCATAAGTTCCAATCTGGATAGCCTTGTCCATAGCGTCTGCAAATTCAGGAGAGCAGTCAGCATACGCATTTCCGGCAGCGTCGTCTGCATGAGCTCCATAGAAAATTGCTACTTCTTCTCCAGGGAATAAACTATCCGCATAAGCCGCTGCAAGTGAGAGGAACAATCCGTTTCGAAATGGTACATATGACGATACTCGTCCCTCACCGTTTTCCTTGATTTGCTCTGCATAACTTTTATCAGGAATTTCTTTTTCAGATCCTTGTAAGAGTGAACACACATTTTTAGCATATTTCATTACGCCTGAAATATCGTCCTCGATGTGCTTTACACCATAATGCTCTGCGACTTTTCTTGCACACTCCAATTCCATGGAGTGCTTCTGGTTGTAAAACAGGCTAGCAGTGATTACATTTTCTTTTCCATATCTGTCTACAGCAATACCAACGCATACTGTGGAGTCACATCCGCCTGATGACAACACTAATGCTTTCATAATTATCCTCCAAAAATATAGGACCAATTCAGTCGGTAAACAACTAAACTGATCCTAACTCTATCATTTATTGTTCCAACTGTTATTTTTGATTATTTTAATTTGCAGGGTTTCAAGTTGTGTACAAAACTGCAAATATTAGAACATCAAGATGTTCTAGGTCTATGACTCATGTTGTGCTGCATAACATCAAGCATTCTAGCTTTTTTAATATCAACATGATCTTCATCTGCATAACAACTCCACGGAATTATGCTACAGCCGCCACGTGAGTTGAAGTCTCCATACACCTCTAGATACTTCGGATCAAGAAGGTCTACCAGATCTTGCATGATAGCATGAACACATGACTCATGAAAATCACCGTGTTGCTGAAATGAAAATAAATAAAGTTTAAGTGACTTTGATTCAACCATATACTTATTAGGAATATAAGAGATATGGATTGTTGCAAAATCTGGTTGACCAGTACGGGGGCATTTCGAGCAAAACTCGAAACAATCTAAGCTGACGATCTGCTCATCTTCTGTAGATTCTTCAAATTTTCGCTCGAACTTCTCGAGAATACTTGGATCATAATCAAATACATACTTTGTATTTTGATTTCCAAGTAGTGTTACACCTGACAGGTCTTGTGTGTTACTGTTTGACATTTTGAATGTCCTCCTTTTATTTTTGTTTTTAACGGTGAGGGTGTCAAGGAAATCTACAAAACTCACCGGTACTTACATAAATTTTATCTTGCTGCTTCTCTTAATTCGTTTACTTTCTTCTGGATTGTTCGTGCAAATGACTTTTCAGAAGGTAGTGTCCGCAAATTCAATTGATAAGTATTTTCGTAGTTACCTAATCCTATAACTAGCTCTATTGACGTGTAACGCCTATCGTAACGACTATTCCTTTGTGCCAATGGTGTGTAGCAATAGAGACTCAACATATCTTCAAGCGAAGTTTTCCCTTCTTCTTTTGGTTGTCCGTTGTCATCTAAGTACGGGGAGTACCGAGGCGCATAATGTACATCAAATGAAATGTCGGGGTACTCAAAACGGGCAGTATCAACCATCGCCTCAAACCGATCTCGATAGCTTATTACTTCTGATAAATCGTCGCAGCGCAGTTCAAAATTGTCATGTATTTTCTGAAAATATTCGAGCTTACTCTCTAGATAAGATTTAAAATCATTACAACAGGTTTCGGTAGCTTTATCTACAAATCCTATCTTCAGAATGTTGTCCTTACCGAACGTACTATAGAAATCAGATTGTTCTGAAATAATCGGATCTTCAGTTAACGACATATCAACAGTTGTGTACACGGCAATACCTGAATAGGTAGTAGGGTTGATATCGACATCAATATTAGATACATCTAATCCAGGATAAGGAAGTAAAGATTCTAATGAATCTTTGATATGATCGGCAAAATCTGAGCTCACAAGATACGATATAGTTTCTTCTTGATCTAATGTGTAAGGAATCATACCTGAGTTATCGGTAGGATGAAAACCTCTAACCTGCACCCCATCAAATGATATGTCGCAAAATCCGCTAAAGTTTACAGAATCATATCCGGTTTCAAATGATTTAAGATAAAATACTGGCACATCATGAATAACGCATGTTACAGTAACACTATACTCACCATGATAATGGTAGGGCTCACCGATATGGAGTATTTCTGCACTAGATCTTGTACCATAAAATTTGTTCAGGTATTCTTCTAGATAATCGTTCACTCTTTGAACAACAAGCTCCTCCCAATTCTCAGGAAGTGTTGCAACATCCTTCTTCTTAGGTCTTAAGGTAGATGAATAAATTCTCTTTCTCATGTATTGTGTCCTCCAACTTATCTTTTGTTCTGTAATCAAGAGTTCTCCGAAATTTCGTTTAAGATGTAACTTCGGTATAATCGTTTGAAGTCACTCGGAGAATTTGACTTATGACAAATTTCTAATATATCATAATTGTATTGATAAACAGAAATTCCAAATTCCTCAAACCGATCGTCTCCGGTATCATCACTGAATATGAAGACTGCTTCTGACCCGTAACCTTCAGCTTCCATAAATACATGTAAATCATCTAGCACTTCCCACTCGTATTTAACAACATGTGCTGCGAGATCTTGCATGGCCTCATCGTACTCATATTGAGTCATTTCGGTATCAAATATACCTAAATCAAAATCATTTAACCAATCGGTTGATGAATAAATTTTCTTTCTCATGTGCTATCCCTCTCAAGTTAAATTCGCCCGTAGTTGTCATTCTTAGCTTCTTCTCTTGATGAATACACCCAAGAATCAATTTCACCAAACGGAATACCTCCTTCAGGATCTCTTGGCAGTGAAGATAAGAATATTTGATTGTATATGATATCGTTAAATGCTTCTTCTACGTCAAAGCCGTCTTCATAATAGTCCATCAAATAGTCGTCTATAGCAGAGTTTATTCCACCAGGGCAAACTACCCTCCAGTATTCATTGTAACCGTCCCACGTAGTTTTAACTACGCTACCAATTTTAGGAACAGTTCCTTGTGCCACAGCGTCTCTATACATTTTCCTAAGAATAGCTTTAGAGCTAGGTTCAGAGCTGGAAGCCTCAATTTTTAATTTACCTGATAATGTTCCGAGTGTTTTGGATCTTAAAGTTGATGAATAAATCTTTCTTCTCATGATGTTACTCTCCTTCATATTCAACGCTGAATTCCGAAGCTATCTTCATTAGCTTCTTCAAAGGATGAGGGTTCCCAAGAATCAAAATCACACAACGGAGTACCCCCATAAGGATCTGCAGGCAAACTTTTTACCCACAGTTTATTGTAAATGAATTCAGCGAATTCGTCTTCTAGACTACTGCTGAGTATGTCTACATCCTCATCGTACAGAAATTCATCTATAGCGCCGTCTAAGCCATCTATGCAAAATACTTCCCAGTATTCGTAAATACCGTCCCATTCAGTTTTGATTATACTTCCAACTTCCGGAATGTTTCCTTTATCTACTTCAGATTGATACACACGCATCAATTTAGCTCTAACATCAGAATCTATGCTGGAAGCTTCAATTTTTAATTTACCGGACAATGTTCTAGGTGTCATTGATCTTGAAGTTGATGAATAAATCTTTCTTCGCATATCCCGATCCCCTTCAATTTTTAATAATCATTTTACAGTAATCCTGCTTTTTTAGAAATGTAACTTTTGTAAAGACGCTTGTAAGCATTTTCAGAATTAGATCTACGAGCCATATCTAGTGTATCCTGTTCGTATTCTCTAGAAGGAATGTAAAATTCTTCAAATCTATCCTCTCCGCTATCATCTGAGAAAAAGAACTCAGCTGCTGCCCCATAACCAGCAGTCTCCATGAATATCTGTAAATCATCTAATACTTCCCATTCGGGACCGGATAAGCATTCTCCAAGCTCCAAAATAGCATCATCATATTCAGCTTCAGTCATCTCATCTGCATCATCAAATACAGATAAATCAAAATCTAACCAACTCATTTTTAGATCTCCTTTTGATCAATCTTCGTACTCATCATCGTATTCGTCGTCATCGTACTCATCATCGTCGTCATCATACTCGTCCAATCCAAGAAGTTCTTCAATTGAGATATCCAGATCATACAAGGTCCGCTTTCCTTGACGAATGTAAATTGGAAATGGCGACCCGTCACCGATATCTTGTTCTTCGAAAAATTCTACGAAATCTTGTGCAGCGTCAAACTCATCAGAATCATCCTTGTAAGGGAATAACTCTTCATATATCGCTTGAAGTGCTTCATAATCATTGTCACATTCGATTTCGTCGTCGTAGTAATCTTCCAGATCGTCTTCGGTGCTAGGCCGTCGCTCAGCACATGCTGTATTGTTGAAAATACGATAAGTGTATAATTTACTCATCAGTCTATCCTCCTGATTTCTTTAACGATTCACAGCATTAGGTAATCTACCTCTTCTGTCGCCTGTTAACTTAGAATATTTATAATTGTTACGGATATACAGCCAGAAGAAGTGACCTTTACTGGTAGCGGACAACCACTTTCGATACATTACAACCGGAAAGTCGTAATAACAATAAATATCTCCCGGCCCACCTCGTTTGTTCTTAAACTGAACATATAATGTGCCTGTTTTATCTTTCCTGCTTGCTATATCTATCATGAAAGCCCAGATGTTAGAAGACGCAGTTCGTATCAGACCTTTTGCAACATCTCTTGCAGAAGCTGCCATGATAGGTCGCTTAGTTATACGCAATGTAGGTTGATATGAAGATGTTATCTTATATACTTTCATACTAGCTGCTCCTACCATGTTAGGTTATTCACCAACCTTCGTACTCATCTTCTTCTTCGTCATCATCCCACTCAGCTTCTTCATTCTCATCTTTTTCACCGAAGTTGGGATATTCTCTCTCTAGATCGTCTAACCATCTCTCAAGGTCGTTGAAATATTCACTGTCCCAAGACTGATACTCTTCCTTATCAAGATCGTCAATCTCAAACCAATCTCTAGCACGCTGATGCACAGTTCCGCCGTACTGGCGTGCAAGATCCTCTAAGAAATAATATACGTCGTCCCAACTTACACAGCCGTTCTCTATGTATCTCTCTAAGTCTCCTGAAGTATCAACATCATAAGAATATTCAGGAGCCATTTCAGCTACAGAATATTCACCAGAATAATCTCTACTTCCGTCGGATTCTGTCACCGGTTCTCCAAATACTTCCATGTGGTCTTGTAAGAAATCTAACAGATATTTTGCAATATCATACAATGCTGCGTCATATTCTTCATCCTCGAGTTCCTTCTGAGCAATAACTGTAAATTTATCGAGGATCTTATCAGAACCGGAATATTCTATAACTTTGTCGATTATGTATTCGGCACTAGATGCACAAGTTTCTTTGCCATATCCGGAATAGAATACATCTCCGTCATTCCAAGATCGATACAAGAGACGGTTGATTGCTCTTACAAGCTCTCCGCCGACGTTCTCACATTTACCAGATGATGGTACTAGTGCGTTAAACAGATACTCAAGGCAAGCTTGTACATCTCCAGATTCTGGATAATCTCTGTACACCTCGTCATAAGTTGCTTTTGCGGCCTGACGCTTCTCTTCGAGTATTCTTGCTTCTTCTTCCTGACGCTTCTCCTCGGCATATTGAGCATTCGCCTTTCGGCTAACTTCCTGTGCGCTTTCGTAGCCGTAATCTCTCATATCGGTAGGAAATCGCATGTTTCCAATCTTGACATAATCTGCATCTGAAGAAAATATGTATTTTTTGGACATATTGTACCTCCATATTTTTTAGTTTGATATATTAAGATAAGGTTTTGAACATATTTACTCTAACCCGTATTTACTAAGTTGTGCTTTCCAGCGGCCAATACCATTTCCGCCGGAAGTTTCTTGTAAAGTATTCAACCAAGTTCTTGACCACTCCCAAGAATCTGGTACGTCAAATCCTTCGTAGTCGTTCTTGACCCAGAGCCATTTGTGATGGAATATGTATTCAGAGTGTCCTTTCTTTATAGTACCGTCTGAAAATACTGTGATATAATCTCCGACTTTCGGCTCTCTTGCAGAATCAAAGTCTGGAACTTCTTGAAAAGAAACTGACTGAGTTTTAGGAGAATATCGAATACAATTATATTCATAATCTGGATATTCGGATTCAAGAGTATCAACTGTAAACTCCCACAAGTCTGCAGGTACAATCTCAGCGGCGTAGTTCTTGTGAACATAAATATCACCGCCGATTTCCTTTCCTACACCATATTTAGATCGCTTGATAGGACTTCCTTTGTAGGTCTTAAGTGTCTGTCCGACTTCTGTCCTACTGTTGTTGTATTCTTCAAAACTTGCGAAAACATATCGTTTCATTTTATCACCTAAAAATTTCAGCGTCATTTATGCTGGAGATATCACCGTAATCTTCATAAGACTGACTCATCTGATCAGGAGAAAAATACCGCTTCTTGCCTGATACTAAATCTTCCCATATAACATAAGCACCGATGCTAACTTGATCAAAAGCGTAGTCTAAAGATTCTTCGTAGTCTGCAAAGTCTTTTGAATCAGAAAGCCCTCTAAAGTTGCTGCCTGTGTAGCCACTTACTCTGTAAACTTTTTCATCAGAGATGCTATCACCAAATACAGGTTTTCCAGAAATGTTACAAGTGTTGGTTGCGGTTTTGATATATCTTTTCATAATCTACTTCTTTCCTTTCTTTTGTTGTTCTTGTTGTGAAATCTTTATAGCGATACCTTGCTTAGTTGCTTTTTCTTTCGCTCCAGGTCCTTTATATACCTTACCTGTTTTACCCCATTGGTATCCACCGTCTTTGGTTTTGTGTACAGGCATAAGATCACTCCTTACCGATACCGATAACAGCTAACTTGTTATTTGAATCGTTTACAATTCTATACCCGAATCGCTCAATGTTACGTTTGTTTTTATTCAAGTAGTCTATAAGAAGTGTGATCGGAACGGTGTTGTTTATATCAGAATCCCTATCATAAGTCAACGTATAGTATTCGCCACGACCATTATATTGAACACCATCATTATAATCTATATCATAGCCATCCTTGGTAAGAAGATCATAAGTATGCTCAATAGAATCAGTAATATCATAAATAGTACGAAGTGGTTCCGTCGGAGTATTATAGCTCTCTACTACATCCATAACATCTTGATACGACAATTTCTTGGTAGTGCCAAAGAATTTACTAATGTATTTATTAAAATCAGCTATAGCCCATTCAATATCTTTGGAAGAATAGAAATCATCAAAGTAAGTATCTGGATCGTTATAATCTGTAACATGAACACTATACTGATTTTTATTCTGCTTTACAAAGCTAGCCCTACCATGATCACAGAAGTATTGCGCAATCGTAGCAGATTCATCTACATCTGGATAAGCATCATGATTGTAATGGTAAACAATATCGTCGGTTGTAAAACTTGCCTTAATGTATCTTTTCATATGCATCACTCCTTATTTATTCAACAAAATAATGATAAAAATCATAAGTTCTACTAGATGAATTTTCAGTACATTTATAATCTATTTCAAATAAATCATGCAGTGATTCAAGTTCATCTTCCAAAGAATCAATAATTTGAATGTCATTGATTATTGCAATAACAAACATATCTATATATTTATCTCCATAAGAATCAATTTCAGTCTGTATGTAAGCATCCTGAATTTCTATATCAAAATAATTGAATATGTTTAAAATATAGTCTTCTTCATCAGGTGATATTGGATATGTCTCTTTATGGTTGAACATAATTGAACTGAATATACCTTTGTTTTTCTTGCTTTCAACATAGTACATAAGTTGCTTGAATTGATTTATATCTAATGGATCTTCACAATCTTATATTGTATACCTTCTGTACCATCAATTTGCTGTCTTCGTCTCGGCGAGATTTTAGCTCAGCCCACGCTTTGTCAAAATCTGTCGTGGAAGAAATTGTAAATTTACTGTAATCAATAGAATCATTCAAAATCAACCATCTCCTGTAACCTTTTCATAAACTCATCTCCACGCATTGTATGTGGTTTAGGTTTTCCAAATTTAGCATTCCATCTGTCAAAAAACTCAGAATCACTTTTATTGTGCATTGATTCAGAGTCAACATCATTGTACCTTGTTGTCATTTCTGGAACATTTTCAGATTTAATATATCTTTTCATACCAGTATCCTTTCTGCATCACACTGAGCAGTTTCTATATCCTTATACAAAATATCATGTCCTAAACTATCCTGAACATAGGTCCAATCTGCTTCAAGATCGGAAATGCTTTTGTATTTCAATTTGTATGACGATTTGTCATTCCCGCAGATGATAATCTCTACGATGTAGTTATCATCTACAAAGATGTTGTAATTCAATATTCCGGTCATAATAACTCCTCTCAGAAATCATGAACAATTTCTTTGACACCGCATTTTTCAATGATATCGTCAAACTCATCTGTATGTATAAAGACTGTGAGATTTTCGCAACCCCAGAAAGCCTCAGCACTTATTGTTAATACAGAGTCTGGAATGACAAGTTTTGTTAAGTTTTCACATCCTCGGAAACAAGAAAATCCTATCAATTCCAGGCTAGAAGGTAGATTTATATTCTTCAAAGACTCACACCAGAGAAATGCCGAACCTCTTAATCTAGTCACACCCTCAGGTAGACGAACAGTCTCTAGTTGTCCGCATTCTTTGAAACATCGTGCAGGAATTTCATCTACTCCATTTGGTATCACAACTTCAGTCAATTTTGCTCTCCAGAATGCTCCGGTACCTAAACGTACATTATTGGGTAGATCTACGTCGCGTAATCCAGACTCTGCAAATGCACCTTGTCCAATTGAGCGAACAGACTTAGGAATCTTTACTGATACTAGGTTAGGACATTCGTCAAATGCCCAATCAGGAATCTCTTCAAGACCTTCTGGCAAAACTACATGTTGGATGCTTTCATTTTCTGAAAATGCGCCGCTATCTAATGTAGTACCTTTTAGTAATGTAAAATCAGACGAATCTTCATATGATTTTACAAATTGTGGTTTATCGTGACTTAGTTCAACATCACCAAGTTTTGTTGCTTCTCCATACTTGTACAATTCAGAATCACGTACAACATACTTCGGCGACTTGTCTATATGATAATCAAGTGCTTTTGCAAATGGTGGATGGTCTTCTAAGAATTCTATCAATCGTTCCAGACCTAACTCATCGTCGTTGAAATTGAAGAACCAAGATTTCGTAGAAGGGCTGCTTTGGTACTTGCGTTTTGGATTCCGAGTATTGATAAAAATATAGAGCGGACCATAATAAGAATACCGTTTCCAATATGCATCATCACCGGAATAGGCTGTACACCATTTTGCTTTCTCACCGCCCCACTGGGCGAGTGAAATTGAGCCTTCGTAGGTCAATGGTTGCCAAAGCTCCCACTCTTTATCTTTTGCAAGCAATTTCTTATCCTTATCGCCTGCGTTATGCACATTTCGTTGAAGCTCTTTTTGACGTTCGGTGTCTGAAAGTGGAAGTTCACCAACTCTTGCAGAATCCTCCAAGAACTCATCTACAGTCTTGTATCTTCCTAAGTCAGAGTATGTGAAGGACTTGGATCTCTTGACAAACATATCTAACGCATCTTTAATATTGTTGTAATCATAATTGCTGAAATTTTGTTTAGAATATTGATTCAGAAGCCAGACTGCATATTTTCCACCTGAAGTTGAACCTTCCTTGAATGTTGGATCTAGCCTTATGATTTCATCAAAATCATCTTTGCTGATGGAAGGAAACTGGGTGATAAGTCGGTCAATGCTGACTGCAGAGCTAACATAAGTAAATGATTTTATATAACGTTTCATAGACGTACCTCAAATCAATAGAGTGTTTCATAATCTTCGAAGTATTTATCAATTCGTTTCCGTACTTTTTGTTCAATCTTCTTACAACCTTCTTGTAAATCTTCAAATTGATTAGGCCTGAAAAGATCGAATCCAACAGTTACTTCATCAGGATTCTTCAAAATAGTATTCACACGGATTTTATTCTGATATGTTGTAATATCTAAGATTACATCAATCTCCTGCATACCTTCTTCAGAATATTTTCGTACTTGATTCTTGCCGACATACACAGGAAGTTCATATAGAACAGTCAGATAAACATAGAAATGGTTCGGACCTTTTGAAAATTTATATGCTCCGTCAATATGTTCATATAAGTGTTTACCTACTCGGTTTACTAATTCACTTGCTTGTGGTTCTTTCCATTTTGTAGGTTGTCTATCAGCTACAATTCTAATCAATCTCTTCATTCTGGAACCTCTTCAAAACATTTACTAAGTGCTTGATACAAGCCGGGATCGCGTCTTTCAAAGTTTTTCTGTTTGGTGAAAATAGATCCAGTCGGTAATTTGTATTCATAGTAATATTCAGCAAAAGAATACTTACCATACGGATTTGAATATGCTTCATCAATCTTATCATTTGTAAGAAACACATAATTCATTGTACGATAGGCGTCTACATAATCAACATCTTCATGGAATTTTTTCATATCCTGTGAAAGATATGGAAACCAACCTTCCAAAACTGCAATCGCTAAAAGATCGTCATGTAGGAACTCAATTGCATCACCGATCAGATAAATGTCACCATCATTTTTAGTAGAACCGTAGATATCTGAAGGTACATAAACAATTCTGTAACATTTAGGTTTATTCAACAATAAATTTACAATATCACCAGCATAATCAGTTAAGATAATATCGTCTGATTCTAATTTATGTAATGATGCCCTTATGTATCTTTTCATATCAATATACTCCTCACATACCTCCAACTACATCAAATCAATATGAAATGATGTAGTTGGGTTAAAAAAATTAAATAGACACTTTGTTCATTCGTAAATTGATCTGAACTGACATATGTGCATTATCAGAAGCAATCAAATATGGTGCGGTAGGATGTCCATCATAAGTTATTGGGTCTCTCAACTGATTGTTTAATCCATCTGAAATCGTTTCTGCAACTAAATCAAATACCATAGCAAAATTTCTATACGGATCATTCGTGGTAGAAATTACTCCACCCTGTGTATCGCGGGTAAGATCATACGCCACGGCAGAACCAAAATGCTCTCTAAGCCACCCATCATTTATCTCACTTATATTATCAAAAGTTGCCATTTTAATGTTTCCATTGTCTACAATGAATGGATATCTACAGATTAATCTGTATCCTGTAGCATAACTTAACCTAATTTTATCTGAGTTTGATGCACTTGAGGATGGAGTACCGACGTATGCCCTCCAGTTAATAATATTGTCATTAGTTCCGGATGTAGGTGCATCAATTAAAACACGTGATACATTTCGAAATGCATAATCTTCATCTCCGAAAAACATCTTTTTACACATGGCAGGAGTAATACCAAATCTAGCGATTATTCCATGATCCCACTTGTAGTATTTATACGTTACACCATCAATGGTATCAGTACCTTTTTCATTATACGATCTTCCGTGTGTATAGAATAGTGAGCTTCCAGTTGGAATTTCACTACTTCCTAACCCAGACGATATAGCATCTGCAATACATAAACCATATTTGATTGCTGGAAGAACAGTAGCATTGTCCAACTCCCAATCAGAACCTTGCCATGCACCTGTAACTGGTGTATTTGAAATGCATACATACTGTCCGCTATTTACGATAACATAGTCACCTCTGTAGTATGTTTTTGATGAATCATAGGCCGTAACTACCGCAGTAACTTCTCTCCAATATCCAGCATTTACATTACCATTGGTCAACAATGGTGCCTGATCTAAAGTATCATCTCGTATACATCTGAATTTTCTCACATTTGATTTAGCATCTGTATAAGAACAATAATCCAGTGTATTGTATGTGAGTGTGCTTGAATATGTACTAGGAACAACTGTCATATCACCGGCATCTACAGATACAGATTCAGAAACTTGTAATACCCCGGAGATTGGAATGTCATTTGACATACTGACAGTATAAGCCATACCAAGTTTTTCTCTATGTGCAGTATCACCATATGAGGTAGGTGGATTATTACTGTCTGGACCAGATAAAATATAATCTTTCCAACTGTATCCAGAATAATCTATACGACGGACTACACCAGTATAGTACCCATTGATGGGCTGATATGTATTATTCGGATCTAATAATTGTTTTGCTCTAAGTGGATACCAAACACGATAGCCAGTGTATGGGGTGTTCGTATAATCAGAACTGCTCAAAACAGGTCTGGAGTTTGTAATGGTATATTCATCCCCATTTTTAGCAATATCAATTCCTACACCGGGCTTTAATTTCATGGTATTCTCAAGATTTACAACACCATTACTGGAAGTTACATCGATTCCGGTGGTTTGAGGTTTCTTCTGAATTGTCTGACTAACTGTAAATGTCTTTACACCACCACTCGTGGAAGGTGTAATCTTTATAGAAGATGTATTTGCATCGGTTACAACATTGATCTGCCCTGTCATATCTGCGGAAATTTCCCAAGCACCTGTTGTAGCGTTCCGTGTTACCGTAACTGCTGCATTACCGGCTACGATGCTATTCAATGCATATAATCCTTCAGATCCTTGCATTGACAAGATACCGTTTGTAAGATTTAATGCAGTAGTACCGACAAATGTTGACTCATAATCAGATAATGTGGAGTTATCATTGTTTCTGAAAATCTTTACAGTTCCGGGAGCTACAACATCAACAGGATATTGATGCCTTACCGCTACTGTTCCATCTGCAACTGGTTCTTGAAAGTTTGCATACAATGCAGGTGGATAATTACCATATTGAGAATATACATTCAAAACATTTGTATAAAGTGTAGGCGATGATAAATATTTATAACGCATATCAACGCCCGCGATATCACTCGGAGTTGATTCGCAATAAAGCGTATAGATAGTATTTTCTTCATCTCCATAAATCTCATCAAGGTCTGTATTTATATCAAAGATTGTATATTCTGATGAAATATCCGAAGTCTGATCCGTTGTTTGAATGCCATGCATGTACTTTTCATATCCTGCAGGTGTTGTAAACACAATAGGTGTACACCACGGGAATATTTCAGGTCCTAGAAACCCACCATTTACATGATCATTGTCAATCGGATCGGCAGAACCGCCGGAAAGCACAGAAGTGCCTCTCAAAATATTTCTATCTGTAAATCCTATCAAAAGAATCATAGGATTATGCGTGATATATTCACCACCACGATTTGCAAATAATCTAAGCACAGGAACAGGTGAGGGTTCTCCGGCTTTCTTATCTACTTGAACCTTTGTAAGATCATAGTGTGGTTCAACCTCTTGAAGTCCATAATCAGCAGATTCTGTCCAAGTGCCACCTTGAAGAATCACACCTTTATCGATCTTCAAATAGTCCTGAAATTTTTTCAGATAAGTACGAGTATACTCACCAGATTGACCTACCATATGTGGGATATCCGTAGCTTCAGTTGGACCACTCGGATATGTCGTCGCTCCATTTGCTACCAAAGGATGATATCGCATTACCTTAGTTGCCCAATGGTCTGACAAAAATACAGCTTCACCATCAAAGAATGATGCGATGATAGTATTAGCTGCACATAATCTTGTCTGGCTTGGAAATGGGATATCAATGAATTTTCCATTGAATGAAGGAACTTCTACAATCATAGCTGCACCCATAGCAAGCATTGATCCTAACCATTCACGTTCTGTAGCGATATCCCCGGATTCAGGATCTAGCCCGGAAGCAATCGCATTTTTCACATAAAGTTCATAGGCACTGAATCCTACCACACGACCTTCATTATAAATTTCTTTTGACACGTTATTATTTCCTTTCAAATTATTTAACGTTAAAATTTTGAAATATTTATTGTTCAACGCCTAAATATTACATGCGTTTACCACAATTGGATGTAACGCTACACCCTCTACTCCGTTTGCATAGGCATTCGGAAATACTTTTTTAAGAATCTGTAAACTCCCATTCACATCGGCGTTGATAAGTTTCTCCGTATTACTCTGAAATAATCCTCTGTGGACTCGTCTCTCTTTTCTGTAGTTCTCTTTAATCGGTGATTCATTATCTAAGAAACTTGTTCCACTTGTATAACTTTCTTCTGTGAGCACTACAGATATACCATATTCTTCAGCTTTATATTGGATCATCTCTATCAATCTGTTATATGGTATCTGTATAAAAGATTGGTTAATTCTTTTGCTCATTTCTGATTTCTGTTTCCAACCTTTATTTTTGCCTATAACTATTACAGAAACATCGTCTTTACGAGCTTTGTCAACTATGTATCTACTTGCCTGATGTAAATAGTTGTCAACAATCTGATTTCTTTTTTCTGTTATACTCCGTATCCTCTTTGTCGAATGTCTATTATTCATTCTCATAGCAATTGACTTATAATGAGCTAACAATTTATTGTAGTATTTGTTCTCAGACTTCAGACCCTTACCGTTTATTATAAATGGTTGTTCACCAAAATTATTTGTTACGGTTGCTAAGTTATCTAAGCCTATGTCAATACTATAATATCTGTTATTATCACCTATTGTTTCCGAAATTTCTACATTATAAACCACCTCCAATTCAATATGATTTGCTTTAGGTATGAACCTTACTTGCTGAAATGACACATAGTTTTCTTTGCTTATAAATAATGGCTCAACTGTAAAACCATTAAATACTTTTGGAAACTGTAAGATACCATTTTTCAATTTTACTTCTTGATTTGTAAGGATCAAAATTGATCTTCCGTTTTTATCTTTGTACTTTGGCAGTTTCGGTTTTCCTAAGTATTTATCTTTATGGTTCTTCCAATCTTTAATTGATGCAAAGAATGATTTCCAATTCTTATCAAGTAATCTAAGTACCTGCTGTGCAGACTGTGCGGTTGGCATATTTTTATAGTCAGGATACCTTGCATCAGCTTTCAATGTTTTATCCAAGTCTTCATATCTTAACCAGTTGTCATTGTTTACAAATTCTTGTCTAATTAAATAGTTGGCGTGGTTATACAAATTTTTTGCGTTAAAGCAAAAACCATCTATAAGATAATAATAAGTATTTGTTTGTCTGATTTTGTGTTTTTCTACTCTTTGAATTACCATATTTATTATTACCATTTGATGATAGTGAATATTATTTAATGTTATCCGTTACAATATGTTATTCACCGTCACTTTCCGTTGATTCTGATAATGTAACTGTCCATTTAGGTAAATCTGATTTGAATGCAAATTCAACTTCATGCCATATCTCATTAGTTGAATCCCACATGAAATATTTATCCAGTTCATTCACCCTTACAATTTTACCATTAGGTACTGGATTCTCTAATAGTTCATCCCTGTCCGCTAGCGTTTCCAATGAAATGAAGGCGGCATCATACCGTTCCTTATCTTTCACTGTGATGTATGCGGGCTGTGGATAATACTCGCCATCTTCTGGAATATCTCCGGAAATCCGCTTCGGTGGAATATCCTGTCTGTGAATAAGATCATCACTATTCACAATAACAACATCGATCAGATCACTTATGATAACTGGCAATATGGTCTGATCAGTAATTGACAAAAAATTCCAACCTACATTCAATCGATTGTCCCACTTGTACCAACCGTATCTTAAGATCCATGTGATATCTGGAAATCTCTTCAATCTTACAAGTGAACCTTGGTATATAACATTATCTGAATTAGGTATTTTTATAAATTGTCTATCCATATATTATAACTCCACCATATATATGTCGTCAAGGTCAGGAAGTTGCAATGGTTTGACGGTCTTAGGATTAGATTTCAACGTCAAATACCATCCACAAACGGGACGATTTCCTCCAAATGAGTACCACCCAAATCCTACAATCCATACATTGTGGTCAAATCTTCCAAGCCGTATTAAGTTTCCTGGACGAATAATCATATTTAATTTTGGAACTTCTAGAAACATGTTGTTATCAGACATTGGCTTCACCTCTGAAAGTATACAAGGTTAAAGAACAAGGCCAGAAATCTAAGATTTAGACATCTGGCCTGTTACATCATCTATATATTTTAGGGTATAAATTAGATTTCTTCTAAGTCCATCATTTCAAACTCTACTGGTTTTGGACTTGTACAAGAGTACTTCTGGACAGTGGATCTGAGATCTAATGCATACTTATCTAGTACCGAATACAGATGGTTCTTTGTGACAAACTTTTCTGAATCTGTCATCTCCCACGGCATCTTAGTAGGGTACAAGATTAGGTTCCCATAGCAATAAACTTGAATATCGGTTTCCAGGCTGATTATACGCGAAATCCAATATCCATATCTAGCAATACTACAATTTGTTAATTCATTCTGGATCTTTGACAGAACTGGGGAACTGTATGAAGCCTTCAGAGTATTGAAGTGATTCAAGCAAAACGACCGCATAACCAATTTATCAGGTAACTTGAATCCGTATCCTTCGATAGTTCGTGTTTTAGGAGCAGATCCAAATATGCTAGAAAGAAGTTGCTCTTCAGCTGAAATCGGTTGCATGATAGCAGGTTCACTGTGCTTTAGATAACTTGTAACTACTACTAAATACGGTTCAAAACCCTCAACAGCTTTAGCATCTACCCCATACTTGAATAATTCGTCACTGTCAAAAATGAACTGTGCAATAGATTTATCAGCTTCATAAAGTATTCCGAAATAAAAAGATACTGTAAGTTTTGAGTCAACAATCCATGACAGATTAACAATAGTACTATTGTCAAACACGTGAGATAACTGAATGCCGAAATCTGGAGTTCTATTTGACGGATAATAATGTTTAGTTGCTTCTAGGAAATCTCGTAAGAATTTGTACTCTGCTACAGAACTATGCAGCCTCATGTTGATTTCTAAGTTTTCTAGCTCAAATTTGACTGCTTCAATCCACATCTTCAATTCTAACAAATTGAATGAACTTTCGTCATCAGAAAAATCAAAGTAGGTAGCTAAATCTTTGTAAGTTACTCCCCTATCTGCGTTTCCGGCAATCTTCAATAGGTCAGATCGTGTAAGCTCACACTCTTTGTCTACTAAACAATCGCTTATCTTTTTAGGATCTACATCACAAATTCTGGAGAATTCTGCTACTGAGCGATCTCCCAATGCTAGTTTCATTTTCTCTGACAGTTTCATCAATTATCACCTTCTACTTCAAATTCATCTTCGTCGTCAAATTTATCTACAATCTCTGAATCTACTACCCACTTATAGATGAGCGAATATCCGACATCATTTAAAGAACGAATCTTTGTTCCATCTTTTCGAAACAGGACCTTGTTGTTTTCTAGATCCGATACCATTTCTTGAAGAATACGCTCTTCATTGATTAAAATGATATCAGGAGCTTCGCCTTCCTGTAGAATGGCGAGCCGATTGTTTCTTCTGATAACTCTAACTACAAGTTCTGAAATATCTACCCACTGTCTAGGATTACATACAGCGTATACATCAATAGGAATCTTTACAGATGTAAGCACATCTAGATTTGATCTTACTAGAATGGCTAAACACTTCAATGCGTTCGATCCTTGCAAGAAAAGTCCCGCAGTGTTACCACCCTGCTTCTGAGCGTAAGCTTCTCTCGTTGTAAGAATTTCATAATCATTGAACGATTCCGATACTTTTTTACCGCATACATTGAACTGAATAAGCTTCTTTTTAGACTTTTCAGATACAAAAAATCTGATTATCCTAGATCCGTGAAGGACAGCCTCTAGATCTTTCTTATCGCATTTACATTTTTCTGCTAGAGATTCAAGCTGTTCATCAACCTTGTTACAAGTTACTACAATAGGCGTAGTTAACTTAAAATCGAAAATGTATTGTTCTTTCATCATCATTCACCATCCTTAACTTCATTTCTATAAAATTCTGCGATCTCATCAAAAGACTTCTTAACATCTTTCCAGATTGATTCGTATTTACAACTTGAAGTTGCGTCGTATGGATCTGGATCCGTAAATTCAAGAGGTTTGCTGATCTTATCTACAGTGATCGGAATACGTATGTCAGGCTTCCGGTTCTCAGGTTTACCTTCATAGTCATACATAAGAGCACATTCTTCTATATCCTCATGAACGATCCAAAGAACCTCTTCCATTGAGTAAGTCTTCCTACCAGCTTTCGCACGAAACATGAAATCAGATTTTATTGATTGCATGAGGTATTTTGAAAAATTGTCTACATCGTTCATGATAGTTATAGCTCCTCTAAAATAGTAAGATCATTGCGACTGCAATAATCATTCATAGCAAGTCTTACACAATCTTCCTGAGTCGGTTCAGTTCCTGTGTATTTTGTAATTGGATTGCTACGATCACCAAAGATGTGTCTTGACATGATGTATTTTCTACCATGTTCTTCTCTTTCCAACACATATGCATCAAGAATAGTTGAATTCCATCTGTTGATCATTCTGTGTGCAAGATCTTTGTCTGTAATAGGTTTTGCGCCTTCAATTGGAAGCGTACCTTGACCGCTAGGTACATTAGGAAGATGACGATCAAATACATAGACCCAATATACTCCAGTATTCTTGTCTTGACTTACTCGTGACGATAAAATAGCTTCATTTCCTGTGTTTGCGTTTTCTACCTTCACTCTAACAGGTTTCATATTAGTTCTCCCTTCTTATTTGATTTCGGTAATAAAATCATCAAACTGACTAGAAACTTCTTTTACTCCTGCACAGATCACCTGAATATCTTTCTGTGTTGTTAAAACTTCAAATAGATTATTGATTCTATCAGAATCAAGATGATCAAGTAAATCATCTACTACAAGCAGCTTTAACGGTGCGTCAGATACAGAAACAATACACATCAACATAGAAAGTGTAAATAAGCATTTCTCGCCGGATGATAAATCATCATACTTAATATAACGATTGTCTCTGACGATTCCGAAACTAAAACTATTTGCTTTTCCATCAGAATAGAAACTTGCCTTTGTATTACTGTCCATAAATAGGTTAGGAATATACTTATCCATAATGGTTGCAAATTTCTCAAATGGATTTCCAAGTCTAGGATCACACTGTAAACCATTGACACCTGTGTGTTTGTCCCAAGTCTTGTACATTTCAAGTTTTAGCTCAGCATCATATTTCTGCTCTGTAAATTGATCAATCAGTTTCTTCGCCTTCAGATTTGCAGTAAGTGCTGTGTATTCATCAAATGCCTTGTTATATTCGTCCTGGGCAAGTGCTAAGTAATCATCAGAAACAGGTGGAACATTTTTAATCTGTGTTAGAATCATGTTTTTACGCTCACACTGACGTTTCATGCTGTCCATATACAGTTGTAATCCACCAATTTCCTTTTCACGCTCTGTTTTGATTGCTTCCTGTTGTGCTAAAGATTCTTTTGCAACTACGATGGCTTTCTCAGTTTCTTTTTGCCTACTTTCAATTTCTACAATCTTTGCTTTAATGGAAGGACAATCTGCATTGGTAAATGGACAAACGCCACAACTGTTAATAATAGTCTGATAAGAATTATATGAAGCCTGCAAAGTTTGAATTGTACTGCGGAATGATTCAATGGTAATTTTATCCGATGCAATTCGATCTTCAAGTTCTTTCACTTTAATCTTAGTCTGTGCAAATTCCGGATAGGTTGCTAAATCAGTAGGTGCATCGGAAAGTTTCTCCAACTCTTCACGAAGTTTTTCCTGCGATTCATAAGTAGCCTTATCCGACCTCAACTGAATGATACTTTCGCCCATCTTATCTAACTTGGACTTCAATTCAACTGGATCAACTGACATATCAACATCTTCTGAAATAACAAGTTGCTGAATTGCACCATTCAACCGTTCAACTTCTTTCTTTTCAAAAGATACACAAGTTTTGATATACTCATTTGCAGCTCGAACTGCATCCAACCCGGAGAGCCCTATAATCTTTGCATTGATTTCTTCAACAGTTTCAGAAATAAACTTATTGTATTTAGTTTCTGCAAGCATTTTCAGCTGATATGATAAACTATTCGCAAGTTCTTTATTCCAATCGATCTCAGCATTTGACTTAGGTAAGAAATCTAAGAACCAATCCTTCAGTTTGTTAGCTGTCATACCTGCAAACTCAGTGAAATTAAACACCGGTAATTCTAGATTCCCAATAATGTCATCTAAACTGTAGTTTGTCGGAGTAAGTCTGAATGTAGGTTTGATCGTTGTCTTTGCTAAATCCCATGAACGATAGACAACAATTCGTTCACCATTGTCATTTAGAACAAGATTCACACCGATATGTTTTCCATCCTTACTATGGTTGAAAATAACATCTTTCGCCGTCTTATTGAGGCCTGGAATGTAGCCAAGTAATGCAAGCTGTATTGCTTGTAATACTGTCGTCTTTCCGGCACCGTTAGGTCCCTTCAAGTATCCGAAGTTATCAAATTCATAAATCTGCTTGGATACTTTGTTAAATTCTTCAATTGTAATGGATTCTACTTTCATTAAATTTCCCCTTTCAGTAGGTGTTCTATCTTTTATAACGATTCAAGTTAGCTGAAATACGTCATTCTGAATCCTCCTCGTTGATGTAGATTA
>Ga0310696_10000089_pt1 | contig 157247 bp, 116 predicted proteins | sample AusTroGonzalo_MG_4_FD_203885 | JGI IMG/M metagenome (GOLD analysis project Ga0310696, IMG submission 203885) | Bovine rumen microbial communities from tropical cattle in Woodstock, Queensland, Australia - Gonzalo_02 (v2) (version 2) | ecosystem: Host-associated > Mammals > Digestive system >...
CTGACAGGGAATTGAAAAAACTGTTCAAAGAGACTGACGAGAGACTCAATCGGACCTCTAAGCAAATAGAGGACGCCAACAAACGCTATGGCGGTTTCACGAACGAGTTCGGCAAGATAGTGGAAGGCCTGTGCAGGCCGGCGGCGTTGAAAATCTTCAGGAAGGAGGGCATTGATATTGACCACACCTACGAGGGGTCACGACGTGAGAGAGTAGGTGAGGAAGAAATGGAGGTCGATGTGTTGTTGTGCAACAAGACGGAAGCCGTGGCCGTGGAGGTGAAGACGACATGTTTTAAGAAAGATGTTGACTATTTTCTCCGGAAGATGAAACGCTTCAAGGGAATATTCCATGAATTCGAGGGAAAGGATGTGTATGCGGCTGTGGCTGCCATGCGCTTTGCCAACGGATCGGACAAATATGCCCGGCGCAAGGGCCTATATGTGCTCTCGCCCCTCAGCGACGGTATGTTTTCCTTGGAGAAACCGAACAAGCGGGAGGTGTTTTAAGGGAAATTATTAAAACAGAATACAATCTCAACAATTTCAACGGCTCTTCCGCAAGGAAGGGCCGTTTTTTAGTTTAGAGTTTAGAGATGAGAGATGGGGGTAACGTTGGGGGGGGGGCGCCGCTTGCAAAAATCGGGGTTAACGTTGGGGGTTCCGCCAGCAAGCTGGCGGAATGGTGGGGTGTGTTGTGGCATGTCAAGGTGGCCTGAAAAAATAAATTTTTAAGTATCATTAGTTTTTTGTATCTTTGCAACGCTAAAAATATACTCTAAAATGCGCAAAGAAGTTGATTTTCTGGTGATTGGCTCCGGCGTGGCCGGACTGACGTTTGCTCTCAAGGCTGCCAATTTTGGCAAAGTGCTCATGGTGACCAAGGCCAAGATGGACGACGGCTCCACCCGCTACGCGCAGGGCGGCATCGCCTCTGTGGTCTATCAGCCCGACACCTACGAGAAGCACATTCAGGACACCATGGTGGCCGGCGACGAGCTTTCCGACCGGAAGATTGTGGAACTCACCATCCGTGAATCCACCGAGCGCGTGATGGAACTGGTGGAGTGGGGCGTCGATTTCGACAAGAACAAGGATGGCAGCTTCGCCCTTGCCAAGGAAGGCGGACACTCCGAATTCCGCGTGCTTCATCATAAGGACATGACCGGTTACGAGATTGAGGAGAAACTCATCCTTGCAGCCAAGAAGCATAAGAACATCGAGATTATCGAGAACCGCATTGCGCTGGAAATCATCACTCAACACCACTTGGGCGTGGAGGTGACGCGTCGCTCGCCTGACATCACCTGTTACGGTGCGTATATCTACAACCCCGACTCGAAGGAGGTGGACACGGTGCTGGCCAAGATCACGATGATGGCCACCGGAGGTCTGGGCATGGTCTATGAGCACACCACCAACCCGCTGGTTGCCACGGGTGATGGTGTGGCCATGGTCTATCGTGCCAAGGGCGCCGTGCGCGGCATGGAGTTCGTGCAGTTCCACCCCACATCCCTCTACAACCCCAAAGAGTCTCCGTCGTTCCTCATCACCGAGGCCATGCGCGGCGCCGGGGCCATCCTGAAGGATGCCAACGGGGCCACTTTCGTGGACAAATATGACAAGCGCGGCTCGTTGGCTCCCCGCGATATCGTGGCGCGTGCCATCGACTCCGAAATGAAACGCCAGGGCGTCGATCATGTCTATCTGGACGCCACGCTCATCCCTCAAGAAGAGATTTTTGCCCATTTCCCGAATATATACGCCAAATGCCTCAGCATCGGCATCGACATTACCAAGGAAATGATTCCCGTGGTGCCTGTGGCCCACTATTCCTGCGGCGGCATCCAGACCGACGAGTGGGGTGCCACTTCCATCATCAACCTCTATGCCTCCGGCGAGTGCGCCTCTACGGGATTGCACGGAGCCAATCGTCTGGCATCCAATTCGTTGCTGGAAGCATTGGTCTTTTCGCACCGCGCCTGCATCAAGGCTATGCAGACATTGCCGGGCATCCAGTTCTGCCACGATGTTCCCGATTGGAACAGCGACGGCACGGTGTTGAACGAGGAAATGGTGCTGATTACGCAGTCGAGAAAGGAACTGCAGACCATCATGAGCAGCTATGTGGGCATTGTGCGCTCCAACCTGCGTCTGCAGCGCGCTTTCGACCGTCTGGAAATCCTCTACCGCGAGACCGAAGATCTCTATAAGAAATCCATACTCTTCCCTGAAATCTGCGAGTTGAGAAACATGATCAACGTGGGCTATCTGATCATCCGGAACGCTATGGACCGGAAGGAGAGCAGGGGATTGCATTACTCGTTGGATTATCCACCGTACCACAGTCAGAAAAAATAACACATTAGCAATATGAGAAATTTCGAAATCCACACATTAGGATGCAAGTTGAACTTCAGCGAGTCCGCCGCCATCGCCGCCAAACTGGTGGAGAACGGATGGAACCAGGGAGGTATTCCTGAGGTTATCATCATCAACAGCTGTGCCGTGACCAGTTCGGCGGAGAAGAAGACCCGCAATCTGGCTTCCAAGCTGCACCGTGACAATCCGCTGGCCTCCCTCGTGGTGGTGGGTTGCTACAGCGCCCTGAAACCCGACTTGCTGGAACGCTGGTCCGGTGTGATCAAGGTGTTCGGCAGCCAGAACAAGATGGCGGTTGTGGACTATCTGATGCAGCGCGACATCCAGCCTGCGCCCAACTATTTCGACGCCTACTCTGTGCACGACCGCACCCGCTCGTTCCTGAAAATACAGGATGGCTGCAACAACCATTGCACCTATTGCACGGTGTGGATTGCGCGTGGCAAGAGCCGCAGCGACACCATCGAGAATGTGCTGAACAACATCAAGAAGCTTCACGAAGCCGGCGTGCACGAGGTGAACCTCACCGGCGTGAATGTGGGCGATTTCGGCCGTGGCACGGACGAGAACCTGCTTAAGCTGCTGAAAGCCATCGTGAAACAGAATCTCATGGAGCGTGTGCGCATTTCCTCTGTTGAACCCGATCTGCTGTCGGACGACATCATCAAGCTGGTGGCCAAAACTCCGATGCTGATGCCGCATTTCCATATTCCTTTGCAATCCGGTTGCGACCGTATTCTCGCTTTGATGCGCCGTCGCTACAAAGCCGAGGACTACGCTGCCAAGGTGAATCTCATCAAGAAGCTGATGCCCGACGCTTGCATTGCTTGCGATGTGATTACCGGTTTCCCGGGTGAGACAGAAGAAGATTTCGAAGAAACCTACAAGTTCTTGGAAGGACTTCCCATCAGCTACATGCACGTGTTCACTTACTCGCGCCGCCCGCGCACTTCGGCCAACATGATGGAAGACCAGGTGCCGGAGGATGTTAAGAGCGAGCGCACCGACCGCTTGCTGGAACTCTCCCACAAGAAGAAAACGGAGTTCTACCAGCAATGCGAGGGTCAGGAACGTCCCGTGCTGGTGGAGGCTGAGTTGGTGGAAGACCATCTTTGCGGCTTCACAGACAATTATATTCGAGTTTCCATCCCGTATGACGAAAAACTGATCAATACGATTCAAAAGGTTACGATTGAGCAATGCCGCACGATATTGTAAGACTGCGCAACGGTCTTCGTCTCATACACAAAGAAACTGATTCCCCCATTTCCCATTTCGGTGTGCTTGTGAATGCAGGCACGCGTGATGAATCGTCTGCCCAGATGGGCTTGGCGCATTTTGTGGAACATACGATTTTCAAAGGCACGGAGAAACGCAACGCGTACCGTGTCATCAGCCGCATGGAAGCTGTGGGCGGCGATTTGAACGCCAGCACCTCCAAAGAGGAGACCTATTTCCACACTTCGTTTTTGTCGAAAGAATATCCCAGAGCGGTGGAATTGCTTTCCGATATCTTTTTTCATGCCACTTTTCCTGAAAAAGAATTGGAGAAAGAAAAGACTGTGGTTTTGGAAGAGATAAACTATTATCAGGATTCGCCTGCCGAGTTGATTTTCGATGATTTTGAGGATATGGTTTTCAGCGGTCATCCGTTGGGAAAGAATATTTTGGGTACCAAGAAGAGCGTGATGAAGATGACGCGGCAGGGCATCTTGGACTTCATCAGGCAGAACTACACGCTTGACAACATCGTGCTTGCTTCGGTGGGTAACATCTCCCTCAAGCGGCTGGTGAGCCTCTGCGAGAAGCACTTCGGAGGCTATGACATTGCCAACACTCCGCGCCCACGCACGAAGTTTGAAGATTACAAGCCCACTACTCGCCTCATACACAAAAAGAATGCCCAGACCAATGTGATACTGGGCAACATTGCCTATTCCATCAAAGAGGATAAGCGTGCTCCGTTTCTGCTGATGACCAACATGTTAGGCGGGCAGGGGCAAAACACGCGCCTCAATATGAGCGTGCGCGAGAAGAAGGGGTTGGCATACGCCATCGAAGCCAACTACACCCCCTTCTCCGACATCGGCCTGTTTACCGTCTATTTCGGCTGCGACCCACACAATCGCGAGCACTGCGTTGACTTGATATTTCAAGAGTTGAAGAAGATGCGGGAACAGAAGCTGGGCACCATGCAGCTCTATTATGCCAAACAGCAGTTTATTGGTCAGTTGAACCTCTCCTACGAACCCAAACTCAACGAGATGCTCTCCATCGGCCATACCGCCCTCTTCTTTGACGAAGTCGATACCATCGAAGAAAGCCTCGACGAAATCCGCGACATCACAGCCGACGAAATCCTCGAAGTGGCCAACGAGATCCTCCAACCCGAGAAGTTCTCGATGCTGACATTTGAGTGAATTGAGACTGAAGACCAAAGACCGAAGACTATAGACTATAGAATTTTTTCACACATATCTCTAAACCCTAAACTCTAAACCATTTACCCTTTACCTTTTACCCCTTTCACCCATCTATGCTGTATTCCAAGAATCTTGAAAATGCTGTCAATGAAATCGCGAAGCTCCCGGGCATTGGGCGGCGTACGGCTTTGCGGCTGGCCTTGCACCTGATGAAGGCGGAGACCGAAGATGTAACGCTGTTGACCGACCGCATCAACCGGCTGAAGACGGATGTGTTCTATTGCAAGAAATGTTACAACATCTCCGACAGCGAGATTTGCGACATCTGTGCTAATCCGAAGCGCGACACGACCACCATTTGCGTGGTGCAGGACATTCGCGATGTGATTGCCATCGAGAACACGAACCAGTTTCAGGGCCTGTATCATGTGCTGGGCGGCGTAATTTCGCCCATGGACGGCATTGGCATCAACCAGCTGAAGATTCAGGAGCTATTCGACAGGGTGGAGCGCGAGCAAGTGAATGAACTGATCTTGGCGTTGCCGGCCACGGTGGAAGGCGACACGACCAATTTCTATATTTACAAGAATGTGAAAGACAAAGTGAAACAGGTGACCACCATCGCGCGCGGCATCGGCGTGGGCGAGGAGCTGGAGTACGCCGACGAGGTCACCCTTGGTCGGTCTCTCTTAGCGCGAACCGATTTCGACAAAGCGTATCAGAAATAATAACATTGGAGATTTTGTGGAGCTGATTTTTATTAGAAACATGACAACGATGAAGAAACTGTTCCTGTTCTGGATTTGCTCCATGATGTTGGGCTCGGCTATGGCCCAACAACGTCCTATTGACGGCCTAGCGCATCGTATCTTGGGTGATCAGGATACGAATTTTGTGTTTGAATATCAGTTAGATACGGTTGACTTCTTTCAATTGGAGTCAGTGGGTAAAAAGATTCTTATCACGGGTAACAATGACAATTCGCTGGCAATGGGTTTGAACCACTATTTGCAGCAATACTCCCAGGTGTATGTCTCATGGAATGCGCGGGAGCCCATTGAGCTTACGTGTGCGTATCCGCTTGTGCTCGAGCCAGTGCGCAAGGAAGCATTGGTGAAAGAGCGTTTCATGCTCAATTACTGCACGTTCGGATATACGATGCCGTGGTGGCAGTGGGAGCAGTGGGAGCGTTTTATCGATTGGATGGCGCTGCATGGCATCAACATGCCGTTGGCCATTACGGGACAGGAGGCCGTTTGGTACGAGGTTTGGAAGGAATTCGGGATGAGCGACGAGGAGATTCGGGGCTATTTTTCCGGTCCGGCGCACCTACCCTGGCACCGGATGGCCAACTTGGACGGTTTTGGCGGACCGCTGCCGATGTCGTGGATTGAGAACCAGAAAGAGCTGCAGAAGCGCATTCTCGCGCGCGAGCGGGAACTGAATATGACTCCGGTGTTGCCCGCCTTCGCCGGGCACGTGCCGCGCCAGATTGCAGAGAATTTCCCTAAGGCGAAGATTACGCAACTGAGCCCCTGGTGCGGTTTTGAGCCGACCTATTTCCTCAACTCTTTTGATCCGCTGTTTGCGGTGATTCAACGCCTTTTCATGGAGAAGGAAATCGCCATGTTCGGCACGGACCACATCTATGGCGTGGATCCGTTCAATGAGATGGACCCGCCGCATTGGGAGCCTGAATACTTGTCGGAAGTGTCGGAGAACATCTACTATTCCATGCGCGATGTGGACCCGCAGGCCCGCTGGTTGCAGATGTCGTGGGTGTTCTACTACAAGCGCAAGTCGTGGACTCCCGAGCGCCTGCGTGCGTACCTGACTGCCGTGCCGACGGGCAAGATGACGCTTTTGGACTATTTCTGCGAGAAGACGGAAGTGTGGCGCACGACGGAAGGCTTCTACCAACAACCCTACATCTGGTGTTACCTTGGCAATTTCGGCGGCAACACGATGCTGGTGGGCAATATCAACGAACTGGAAAAGAAACTCTCGTCGGCTCTGCAAGACGCGGGTTCTAACATGACCGGAATCGGCTCCACATTGGAGGCCTTTGATGTGAGTCCGCAGATTTACGAGTATCTTTTCCAAAGAGCTTGGGAAACGGCTCCCGATGTGCATGCATGGATAGAAAATTGGGCGGAATTGCGTTGTGGTCATGAATTTTGCAATAAGGCATGGGGATTGTTGAATGACAGTGTCTATAAGGATTGGTCGTTTTATGGACTGGGCACCCAACTGGTGGCGCGTCCCTCGCTGGAAGGACACGGCACCTATTACACAAAACCCTACTATTCATACTCCAATGATACATTGAGGCAGGTATGTGCCAAACTGGTGCGTCCCGGGGTGTTGATTGATTATAATTGTTTGCCAGGCGGAAAGGATGCCGCTCATTATGATATCGTAAATCTTCTCTCCCAATGGCTGGGCAATCATTTCATGGATGTGCGCAACGATTTCACGGTGGCGTATAAAAACAGGGATATGAAGGAAATGAAACGGCAAGTTAAGATTGCTAATCAGCTCTTTGAAGATGCCGACAGGCTGTTGTCCACACATCCGTCCTTCATGCTGGGTCCGTGGATCGCGGATGCGCGTGCGCTGGGGACCACACCGGCTGAGAAGGACTATTACGAGCGGCAGGCGCGCACAATTCTGACGATATGGGGCGGCCCGGTGCTCAACGACTACGCCAACCGCATGTGGGGCGGACTGGTTAAGGATTATTACGCCAAACGCTGGAATCTCTTTTTCAACGCAGTGATGAAATCCGTGAAAAAAGGCCGCGAGTTCGATGCGGAGACTTTCGGCAAGGAACTCTCGAAGTTCGAATATCAGTGGACACTCAAACATACCCAATATCCGACTGTCCCGGTAGAGCATACCCGCACGGTGGCCAATGAGATTATGCAGCGATATATGAGATAGGGGAGATGAGAAACTGAAAATTACACTATGTGTTTTTCATAAAGCCCCTAAACGATATATCACAGCTTTCCAAATCGGAATGATGCGTGGTTCTGCGGTGTGTTTGTGGCGTTTCGCGGCGGGTTGGTTCCGTGCCCTGTTGCATGTGTGTTGCGCGCCGCGACCCTGCGCGCCGACCGTCCCGCATCCAGGGGGGTGACACCCCTGGTTACAGGTATGTAACGCCTACGGCGTTAGTGTTGACAGCGTAGCATTGTTGGTGACTGAGCTTGTCGAAGTTACCGTCGGGAATACTTTCGATATTTTTGCAAAAAATGAGATATTTATTTAACAAATTATTGTAAATTTGTTGTATTGAAAATTTATAACATATTGATTTTTAATAATTAAAAATTTTTCGCAAAAATTCCATGAAATGAAAGTTTATTCATATCTTTGCGCTGTCAATTATTAAAACAAAGTACAAATGGAGTATATAGATCCCATAGAAGAGGCCCGACGTTACTTGGCCAATGCGCAAGAGGTTATCAAGAAAGCAAACTATGACCAAGAATTGAAAATCTACACCGATGGGAAATACATCAAGATGGCAGGGAATACCTTGTGGAATGGCTGCCTTATTGCCTTGGATTCAGTGCTTAGCATACGCCAAGGCAAGGGAAGACCATCCATTGAGAAATACAAGGAAGCAGCCAGTAAGCGCGATCGTAAGCTGTTAGCAGCCATTGTAGGCGGATACGATACCATGCATTTATCCATGGGATATGATGGAAACAAAGACAAAGTAATCTGTGATGCAGGTTTTGAAAAAGCCAAAGCTATCATTAATCGTTGCGCGATGCTCTGCCCAAAACCGGTATGTGCGTAGCGAAAGGCGTTTTGCGGTGGCGGACCCCCAACGTTAACTGTGTCGCTTAGCGAAATTTCTTCATATCCTTGGGCTTGATGGTGCCCCATGGGTGCTTTACCAGCGTGGGGTCGTTGTACCATTCATCTATTTGCATTCTTTTCTTTCCGAAAACCATCTCGTCCAAGAACCAGTCGATGAGTTCGAACTCCTTTTTGTAATAGGTGGCTACCTCATGCCCCATACCTTCGTATCTGCGGATGTAGAAGGGATAACCCTCTTTCTTGAACCGCTTCGCGATGGTGTTGCTGCCATAAAATCCCATGTTGAAGAATCGGACCTGCTTGTAGGGCACGAGATTGTCTTCGGTGCCGTGGCAGAGCAGGGTGGGAGCGGGAGCATGCACGCGGTATTTGAGCTTGCCTTTGTTGGAATAAACTGCGCCGGAGAAGGGCATGACACCGGCGTAACGGAACGTGTCGGGCAGCATTTCGGCCCCGTGGATGCGGTTGCCTAAGAAATAGTCGGCCTGCAACACAGTGATGGCCCCGGCGCTGCTGCCGATGGTGACGATATGCGCAGGGTCAATGGTGAAATATGGTGTGCTTATCAAGTTCTTCAAGATGTAATCCGTGGCGCTGATGAGATCCTCTCCGGCCATCTCAAAGGCATTGGTAAACTTCTTGAGCCCGGTGGCCGGGCTGAAGTTGCTGTAACTTTTCAGTCCCAGGCGGTAGTCGATAGCGATGACCACCCAGCCTTTTGCAGTGTAATACTTCTGCAAGTCCGGAATCTGCTTGTCATTGCGCGCGCCGCCGATAAATCCACCGCCGAAGACAAAGATCATGCAGCTGTGCTCGGCATTCTGCTGCGCAGGCACATACACGTCCATCTTCAAATGGTTGGTGTCTTTCACGGCGTATTCGTAGGTGAACATCTGCTGCGCGGAGACGATGCAACACAAAAAAAAGATTATGGAGAACAGGATGGATTTTTTCATTGTGAATGGATTTTTTTATTGCTGCAAATATATAAAAAAAGGCAATGATATAGAAGAAGACCCTGTTGTGTTGTAGATTCCGCTCAACGCTGGCGCGTCTCGCGGAATGGTGTACTGCAGGCGGGGTAAAAGAGGGAAAGATGGGCTGCAGGAGGTTGGCTTTGTGGTTGAAACGTCCTCTAATGCAGCCCATCTTTCCCATGAACACTTTCGGTGTGCGCACCATTCCGCCGTGAACATAGTGAACGGCGGAATCTCAATCAACAACCATCAAACCGGTTTTTATACCATTGCAAAAAAAAATGTAGGGGCAAATAATTATTTGCCCCTACATTTTTTATCATCGTTAGTGGTTATTGTTTCACCACCTTTTTGCTTACCGTTCCGTTTTCGGTGCGGATGCGGGCGAAATAAACGCCATTGATGTAGTTGGAAATATCAACGGTAACATCGTTGTCGTTCACCTCCATGTTCGAAATCAGTTTGCCGAATACATCAAACAATTCAACACTCTGAATTCTTGATTCTGAATTCAGAACTCTGAATTGTCCAGTTGTCGGGTTCGGGTAGATGGTGACATTGGCCTCGTGCTCGCGGACGCCAACCGGATTGTAATGGAATGAGGCAATTTCACTGTTAACCATACCTTCTTTCACGGCGATGGCCTTGACAGTGAACTCCATGTCCACCATGACAAAGGATTCAGGGTAGAATGTGGAGTTCTCTGTGGGTGTTGTTTCATCCATGGTATAATAGATGGAAGCGCCTTCGGTAGCACAGGTGATGGTCACGCTGACCATGTCGTTGGTGAGCGGATTGACGGTGATTACAGGAGTCTCTACGGTGTCCATTGCTACAGTGACAAATTCAATGTCGTCATTGTCGCGCGGGGCAATCTGGAAGTTGGAGTTGAAACGCAGTACAAAACCGGTTACATTGGCCACTTGCTCTGCCGGGATGGTCATGTCCAAAGTCTTGAAGACATTGCGTACCTGCATGCTTTCACCGTTTTGCTCAATAGCTATGTTGGTGGGGGAAGTGGTGGTGAAAGTGCCGCCTTGGGTGAAGGTGACATCCTCCAATTTTACGAGGCGTGACTCAAATTGGTCGTAGTTGGTGTTGATGTCTTCGATAGTGGCCAGAACCGGAGCCACAGTGTCAGTGTTGCTGGAGGCAGCGGCGAGGTCGTGGGTGGGTACGAGTTCCACAAGCCCATTGTACAGTGAGTAAGTACCGCATACGCCGCCGGAAATGACATCACCTTCGGTATAGGTGCGGGTAATGATATTATTATTCTGATTGTCGTAGATCAGCAAGCCGCCGGTGGCATCCTGGATGTAGAAGTTTGCACCATTTTCAAAAACAAAGGTTACATCACCTGTGATCTTATAAACCGTGCTGTTGGTTGCGCTGTTGGCAGCCTTGAATGCAGCGATGTTAGGAACTGTCACAGGGAAGGTGTAGGTTGCGGAGGCTAAGTTACTGGCAATATAACCAGCTTTGAAAGCCTTGGCTTTTACGGTAGAGGTACTGTCAACGGTGAATGGGGCATCGTAAAGGTTGCTGTTTTCCGTTGGCTCGGTTCCGTCAGTTGTGTAATAGATGGAAGCGCCACTTGTAGCACATGAGATGTTAACCTGAACAGGATCATAGTTGAAGCCGCCGTTAGGAGTGATGACGGGCGTTTCCACTGTCAATTGATAGATTGTATAGTGGGCGGTAGCCATCTCGCTGTTGTTCCAATTGGTACGCATTGCGATGGCATTCACGGTGTAAGTGCCGGGTGCGTTCAACTCAAACGGAGCGCGGTATATGTTAGAAGTATTGCTGGGAGTTGTGCCATCAGTGGTGTAATAGATGGTAGCTCCTGGAGTGGCGCAGCTTATGCTGACGGTGAGCGCTGTGCTGGATGTGTCGGCAGGTAAGATGGTCGGCGTGGCAACTGTCATGCGGTAGATGTTGTAAGTGGCCATGGCAACCTCACTGTTGTCCCAGCCGTTCAGGATAGCAATGGCTTTGATGGTGTGGTCGCCAACCGTATTCAATACAATAGGCGTGCTGTAAAGCGTGGCATTAGCGTCAGGTGTAGAGCCATCCGTGGTGTAATAAATAGCAGCGTTGGTGTTGGCGCAAGCGATAGCCACTTCAATCAGAGTGTCGGTGGCTCCGGAGGCCGGCGTGAAGGTCGGCGTAGGCAAGGTCACGGTGGCAGTGAGGCTTACTTGAGCGCTTAATGTGTCGCCCGTGATGGTGATAATGCCTGTGGCAGGCTCAGTGCCGTCAAAGGTCACGGTTACGGTGCTGTTGCCATTGGTCAGCGTGTCGTTCGACAGCGTGAAGTGCGGGTTGTTGCAAGCCAGTACGATGGGGCCGTTGATGTATGCGGCACTTACCGTGATGTTGTTGGTGAGTGTGCTGCTGTTGAATGTCAAGGCGGTGGGCGCGACCGTCAGGAAAGCGTCATTCACAATCGTGTAAGTGGCCTCAACCGTTTCAGAGGCATGCCAGTTGCCCTTGAAAGCCTTGGCTTTGATGGTGGTCGTGGCCGTTAAGGTAATAGGGCTTTCGTAGAGTGTGGAGGTTTCTGTCGGCTCAGTACCATCGGTGGTGTAGCGGATGGCGGCAGCCGTGTCGGAGCATGTAATGCTCACAGATACGTTGTCGGTGAACACGCCGCTGGCGGGTGTGAAAGCAGGTGATGCCACTGTCGGTGTGTCAATCACGATAGAGACAGAGGCTACATTGCCGACAATGTAGTTTTCTTTGTAAGCCTTGGCTTTAATGGTACAAGAAGTTGTTACATCGAACGGACCAGTGTATAGTGTGGAATTATATGCACCCTCCGATGGATGGCTGCCGTCGGTGGTGTAGTAGATGGCGGCGTTGTTTTCGGCGGTCATGGATACATGGGCTGTGAAATAATAGTGATTTTCACCTGCTGCTTCCTCACCTGTGACAGTGATGACCGGCATTGGTTGGATGGGAGCATCAACAGTGAAGGTGGTAGTGGCCGTCACAGGCGTAGCCAATGGCAGAGAGTCCAAACCTACTAACGAGACAGTGGCCGTGTTGGTGCCGTAAGGCAGCGGGGAAAAGGCCATGTTCTGTAACATTGCCCATGAAGTGGCATCCAAATAGACAGTATTGCCCATATCAAGCACATATAAAAGATCTGATTCAATCTTCAGCAAGCCGTCCGTGCCAATTTCGAAATTTTCGATTGCCAAATTAATGCGTAATGTATCAAGGGTTAAGTATGTTGATCCATCAGCAGGGGAGATGATGGTGAGGGTGGGTTGTGCTTGCGGAGCACTACTGCTGGTGACCACGATGTCGTCAACCTCCCAAGCGGCAGCCTGGTTAGCTGTGGATGTATAGACAAAAGCAATATAAAGCGGAGCATTTCCGGCAATTACTACATCTCCAGAAGGAGTCCAAGTGAAAGATCCTGTTGACCATGCCGCAGAATCGGTGATGTCGGTCCAGTCGGCTGAAGTGGGATCACCGCTGCCACTGTAGTTGGTGGAATACTTTAGCATGAGATCATTGCCGCTATAGTTCTTGGCGGTGCGGAAAGAGAAGGTTACCCCATCACTGGATGCGGGCGTCAATTGGGGAGTCATTAACCAGTCCTCGTTGACACCTGCATTGTACGCGTTGAGGTTGGCATAGCTGTTTCCACTGTATGTGGCCTTTACCCATACTTTGCTATCGCCGGCCACACTGTATTGCGACATCTGTCCGAGGCCAGTCCCTTCAAAATCTTCTTCAAAAAGAACAGTGACAGTACGAATGGAAATGGTTGTGGAGGCGATTTCACTGTCCGTGAATCCGCTCTTGGTGGCGAAGGCTTTCACGGTACAACTGTTGGTTACGGTAAAGGGGGAGGAGTATAGGGTTGATGATGTGGTTGGCGTTGAGCCGTCAATGGTATAATAAATGGAAGCATCGCTCGTGGTGGTGTTGATGGAAACAGTGGCAGAATTTACATAGTCTGCACCGCTCATCGTGCCTGAAACGTTGATGGTGGGCGTGGCTACCACATTTTCATCAACAGGCGGATAAAAGTTGATCTCCACATCGTCGATAATAAGGCTGTCATTTCCAGATTGTGCTGAGAGGTCTTTAACACCAAAAATAAATTCTCCAATGGAGGTGGATTCGCTTAATGAAACGGTATCAACGAATTGAATGAAAGTTGGGGAATCAATATCTCTCCAATTATTAGTATAATTGTAAGTACTTCCACCATCCGTTACACCCGACATGATTCTGCCATGGCCTTTTACCCAATAGGAGATGGTATATTGCTGATTCGCAAGGATGTTCATGGGTTGCGTGGTGAAACGCTTGTTGGAGCTGACGGTTTTCAACATGCAGGCATAGTTGCCGGTGTGGGCATCGGTAACTTGAACGATGTTGGAAACTGTGATGTTGGATTTGTTACCCTTCCAACCGTTGGGAAGACCGTTTGTCCAGGCTTCAAATCCACCATTGCTGTTGATCTGCGCAAATGCGGTACATGTGATGAATGTCATCAACATGATCATCAGTGATTTAAAGAATAATGTCTTTTTCATGTGGTATAAAATTTAAATGTTTATTGATATATGATTTCTGTAAATTCCACGAATCTTTCATTCCATTCACCCATTCTCTCAACTCTCAACTATAAACTCTAACCCCTCATCTCTACTTACTCGCCTCCCTATAACTCAGCACTGCGCCCGTATTGATGATGACCGCCATGACGGACAAGACGATGGTCTCGGTCATGACGCTCTCGAACGCGCTTCCCTTCAATATGATTTTCTTGATGACTTCTATATAGAATGACATTGGATTCAGGTAGTTGATATGATGGGCCCATTCCGGCATGCCTTCCGTGGGGGTGAATACGCCACTCAGCAGCACGAACACGATGAACAGGAACAGCACGATGAACATGGACTGCAACTGGTTCTCCGAAACGCTGGAGATAAAGAAGCCCAAACCCAGCATGACGAACAGATAGATGGCCGTGATGCCTAACAGTAATGGAATGCTGCCTTGTACAGAAATGCCGAATATGAACTTCATGATGATGAGGCCTGCTATGAACTCGGCTATACCCAGCAGCCAGAATGGAATCATCTTGCCTAGCAGGAACTGCCATTTCCGGATAGGCGTGACGTTCACCTGCTCAATAGTGCCAATCTCCTTCTCGCGCACGAGGTTCAAAGCGGTGACATAACAGCCGATGAGGGTGACCAGAATGACCAGAATGCCTGGCACGATGAGGTTCTTGTAGTTCATCTGCTCGTTGTACCAGTAGATGTTGGAGATGTTGACCTTGGCAGCTGTGTTGGGACGAATGAGGGTGGAAGGCATAGCTGGCATCTGTTTGCGGTCGCCCTTGCGTTGCATCATGCTCATGCTGCTGGATGACACCAGGCCTTGCATGTTGGAAGGCGTGTGCAAGGCAGCGAAATCCTGCATGTATCCACCGATAATCTCTTGCACATATCCTGTGCCTATGCCCGCCTTCACGCTGTTGATGGCGTTGGCGGTGACGGCTATCTGGGTGTGTTCATTGTTGTATAGTCTGTTTTCAAAATTGCTCGGGATTTCTATCAGCAAATCTATTTTATCATGTTTCATCATCTCATCAGCCTCCTCTTTGTTGTCCAATAACCCTTTGGATACAAAGATTTCCGAGGAATTGAAGCTGTGGATGATGTCTTTGGATATCTGAGAGCGGTCGTTGTCGATGAAGGCGATGTTCAGCACCTTGATCTCATAGTCGGCGCAGAAGGGGAATATCATGAACTCCACTAAAGGAGCTACCACGAGGATGCTCAGCAACAGGGGATTCCGGAATACCTGCAGAAATTCTTTCTTTATCAATATCAATATCGTCCGCATGGCTAATTCCTTTTATCTAAACGTGAAAGACTGAAAATGATGAAAACCACGGCCATCACAAAAAGGATGAGCAGGTACAGCCAGATGTCGAAGAATCCGGAACCTTTGATCATCACATCTTTGATGGCCAGGATGAACCATTTGGCTGGGAATATGTTGGCCAGCACTTGGAATACCATCGGCATGCTGTTCAGCGGGAACAGGAACCCTGACAGCAGCACGGTGGGCAGGAAAAGTCCCATCATGGTGATCATCATGGCATCCACCTGCGTGCGGCTGATGGAGGAGATGAGCATGCCGAAAGAGGCTGCCGTGAGCATGAAGATGATACACAGGAACAGCAACATCAGCAGACTGCCGTTGATGGGCATCTTGAACACGGTGACGCTGATGACCAAAATGGCGATGGTGCTGATGAAGGAGATGATCATGTACGGGATGACCTTTCCGATGATAATGTAAATCTTCTTTACAGGCGTGATCAGCAACATTCGCATGGTGCCCGTCTCCTTCTCGCGCGCCAGCGTAATGGAACTTAGCAGGGCGGTCACCAGCACCATGATCAGGGTGATAATGCCCGGCACGAACATATAGACACTGTTGGACTCGGGGTTGTAAAGCATCTTGACGGTGATGTCGAATGCGCTGCCCCGGGAACTGTTGTCATTATAGTTTGAAATGTAATTTTGCACTACGGCCCGCACATAGTTGTTCAGGATGGAGGCCACATTCAAGTCGGAGACGTCGTTGATGACTTGCAGCGTGGCGCTCCCTTCTTTGGAAAGATTTCCCTCAAAGTTGGGCGGAATGATGACTGCCAGCTTGATGCCCTTGTTCTTGAAGTCGTTGTCAATCTCCAGCTCGTTGTGCGGGTAGGAGACTACCTGGAAGTATCCGGAGGCGGACAGCTGGTTGACCAGCGTTTTGGATTGTGTGTCCTTCGACTGGTCCAGAACGGAGATTTTTGCGTTGCGGATGTCGGTGCTGATGGTGAAGCCGAAGAGGAGCACCAACGCGATGGGCATGGCGAGCACCAGGGCCAGGGTGATGGTATCCCGGAAGATGTGGATGAACTCCTTTTTCAATATCATTCTCAGCTCTTTCATCTTCCTCCGCTATCTTTTTACAAATTTGACAAATACATCGTTGATGGTGCTGACTCCCATCTGTTGTTTCAGCTCGTCTGGCGTGCCGATGAGCTTGATCTGCCCCTCGGACATGATGGAGATGCGGTTGCAGTACTCCGCTTCGTCCATGTAGTGGGTGGTGACCAATATGGTAACGCCCTTGGAGGCGGCCAAGTAGATCAGTTTCCAGAATTCACGGCGCACAATCGGGTCCACGCCGGAGGTGGGCTCGTCCAAAAACACGATTTTGGGACGATGCAAAATAGCCGTGGCGAATGCCAACTTCTGCTTCCAGCCTAACGGGATAGAGTCCACTAACGTGTCGGCCTGCTTCTCCATGTCCAGCTCGCGCAAACTGCTCATGATCCGATCTTTCAGCTCTTTGCGCGGTATCTTGTAAATGGTGCCGAATAACTGCATGTTTTCAAATACGGTCAAGTCCCCATACAGCGAGAACTTCTGGCTCATGTAGCCGATGTTGCGCTTGATGAGTTTTGACTGTGTCCGTATATCATACCCCGCAATCATGGCCGTGCCCGAGGTGGGCAGCAACAGGCCGCTCATCATCTTGATGGCAGTGGTCTTGCCCGCACCGTTGGCCCCCAAAAAGCCGAATATCTCCCCCTCGTTCACCTGGAAACTGATGTGATCCACAGCGGTGAACGTTCCGAATTGCTTGGTTAGTTGGTTGGCTTCGATGCTATACATTTTAGAAATTGGTGATCAGTGAACAGTGAATAGGGTTTAGAGTTTAGAGTTTAGAGTGGGGGGGTCTAAAGTCATCAGTCTTTGGTCTTCGGTCTTTGGTCTTCAGTCTCAATTCGCGTGTGTGACAATCTCGATGAAGCAGTCTTCCACCGACGGGTCGATGGGGGTGATGGCTTCGTGCGTCTGATGGTGCTCTTGGAGGAAAGCCTCGAATTTGGGCAAGGCTTCCTGCATGTCTTCGTAAAAGGCCACGTGGCAGTGTTCCCCGTAGGGATAGTAGTTGCAGTTGAGCGGACACTGCTCCATGACTTTCAGCAGGGAGAAGATGTCTTCGCTCTTGAAGGTATATAGTTTTCCTTTGAAATTGTTGACGAAAGTCTGTGGCGGGTTCACGCCGATGATTTTTCCGTCCTGGATCAGCGCGATGCGGTCGCAGCGGGTAGCCTCGTCCATGTAGGGCGTGGAGACCACCACGGTGATTTTCTGCTGGCGGATGGATTTGAGGATGTCCCAGAACTCTTTTCGGGAAACCGGATCGACACCGGTGGTGGGCTCGTCGAGGAACAGGATGCGCGGGCGATGGATCAGCGCGCAGCACAAGGCCAGCTTCTGCTTCATGCCGCCGGACAATTTGCCCGCTTTGCGGTCCTTGAACGGGGAAATCTGCTTCCAGATGGGTTCTATCAGGCTCATGTTCTCCTCAATGCTGCTTTTGTACATCACGGCGAAGAAGTCCAGATTCTCCTGCACGCTGAGGTCAGGATACAGGGAGAATGTGCCGGGCAGGTAGCCGATGATTTGTCGGATGGATTTGTAGTCGCGTACAGCATCCATCAAAAAGACTTTGATTTGGCCGGAGTCGGGCAGCAGCAGCGTGGTGAGGATGTTGAACAAAGTGGATTTGCCCGCGCCGTCAGGACCTACCAAACCGAAAACCTCGCCCTCTTCCACCTCCAAATTGATGTCTTTCAGGGCTTCGATTTTACCTTCGTAGGTTTTGTTGACTCCTTGTATGCTGATGACGCTCACGATATAAAGGGTAAAATGGGTAAAGTGGGTGATATGGGTGAAAGAGTAATAGAGTAATTGTTAGTTGGTGGAAATTAATCAAAGGCCAATAGCCAATGGCCAGTATTTATTTGAATATCACGTCTCCCGGCATGCCGATTTTGGCGGAACCGTCGTTTTTGAAACTGATCTTGACGGCGTACACAAGGTTGGCGCGCTCGTTCTTGGTCTGAATCATCTTGGGCGTGAACTCAGCTTTCGGGGAAATCCAGCTGATGGTGCCCTCCAGTTTGATAGGCTTGCCGTCTTTGTTGTCCAACCGCACGATGGCTCTCTGTCCCAGCTTGATGGAAGACAAGGCATCTTCCGTGATGTAAACCTTGATGAACATATTGGTAAGGTCAGCCATCTTGAACAGCGGCTTGCCTTGGTAGGCCAATTCGTTTTCCTCAATGTATTTGTTGATGATGGTGCCGGTGATAGGGGCCTTGATGTGGCAACTTTCCAGTGCGTGTTGCAGTTGCTGCAGCTGGAAGCGCATGGACTCCACTTCGCCCAACAGGGATTGGTCTTGTGTGGAGAGAGTGGATTTGGTAGCTGCCAGTTGGCTCTTGGTGATGTTGATCTCGGCCTGAATGTCATCCATTTGCTTGGTGGAAGCGGCGTTGGCTTCAATCAGGTTGTGGACGCGCTTTTTCTCTTTCTCCAGCGTGGTCAGCTTGTCCTCCAGCACCCGGATCTGGGAGCCTGTGTTCGGACGGCGGGCCAGCACTGCGTTGATGGAAGATTCCAATTGCTTGATCTGCATGTAGGTCTGGAAAGTGTCGATGCAACCGAGGTCGTCGCCCTCTTGATAGGTCTCTCCCTCTTGGATGTTAAACGACAGCATCTTGCCGTTGCTTTCCGAAGAGACGATGATTTCCGTGGCTTCGCACACGCCGTACGCATCCGCATCGCCTTTGTTTTTCCGGCAACCGGAAGAGAGAATCATACAAGTGGACAAAAGAAGATAAATGCCCAATTTGGTCACATTCATGCCAGAGTAGATCTTTTTCATATCTGATTTTTTAGACAATATACTAGCTATCTTATTGGTTAATCGTGGTTTACATTGTTTGTAAACTAGATACCCCAATAAGGCTGCAAATATAGTCTTTTTTTATTTAGTAAACAACGGGTTGTTGAAAACTAAACTGAATCAGAACAGGGGAAGGCCCAGGATGGTGGCGAACAGCGAGCCCAGATAAGTGCCGATGGCATAGCCCACCAGACCGATGGCGATACCGCTGATGAGCACTTTGCGATTGCCCAATGCTTCCACGATGGGCGGCACGAACGGGGGAGAGCAGAGCAGGCTGATGTGGCCCACCGTGAAGAGATCGCCGCTGACCTTGCAAACTTTGCAGAAAATCAGGTGCAACACGATGGAGGTGACCATCACGAAGAGGATGAACCACATGATGTTCAGCGAGGAGCTGTCAATCTTCGTCAGGTCGAACATGGATGCCACGACCACACTGAAAATGAGGATGAAGAACATGCCTAACTCGAAAGTCTTGGGCAATTCTCTGATTTTCTTGCTGAAGGAAGCAATAATGGCCAACGTGGTGATGGTAAGGATGACTACTAACTCGTTGATTTTGCCCACGATTAGCAGGGAAAGACCGACGCCAATGCCGAGCATGACAATGGAGAGCAGCAATCCGAGCATCATCTTGCCGAAGGTTTTCAACTTCAGCATTCCGCGATAGTTTTCGAAGGTGCTTTCCACCAGTGCGTTATGATCGATATCTTCATCTACGGAAGTTTCATCCTTGAAGGGTAGGAATTTGCGGAACAGTTTGTAACCGCCCGCCAGAATGAAGATGATGAACGGCAGGGTGACGATCTCCTCAAACGCGAGTGTGATGCTGATGGTGTTCGGGTCGGCGTGCACCATCTCACCCAGCGCGGCGAAATTCAGTGTGCCGCCGGTGTAGATACCCGTCATCATCACTGCCACTTTCTTGAACTCCTCGGCAGAGCCGAAATCCTTCGAACGGAAAATGAAATAGCCTGCCACCAAAGCAATTGCGACAGAAATGACGCCGCCCACCAGTACGGCCAGCGTTTTGGGCAGCGACTTGGTCCAGAGCTTGAAGTCGGAGTTGAACAGCATGAGCGGGATGGCCAGCGGCACGCACACGCTCATGAGGTTCTTTTGCACAGTGGTGAGCAGCTCTGCGCCGGCTTCACCGTCGGCAGGCAGGAACCCGAACGCGGTGTTGAGCAAGGCTACGATGATACCGGCAGCATACGCCAAAATCACGGTGCCGATTTTCTGCGCCCAACGGTATTGGTTGAACAATAAAATGATGATGATGGGGAAAATGAAATATCCTGCAATGAGTAAATATGTACCAAGCATAAGCATTAAGTTTGATTTTTTTCACTAAAAAGTTTGCAAAAATATAAAAAATGTGAATAATTGGCCATTAGCTATTAGCTGTTCGCATTATCATACCCCATTTACCCCATTCACCCTGTACCTTTTACCGTGTACCCTGCACCTTTTTCTCTCAACTCTCAACCCTCAACTCTCAACTTTTTTTGTATCTTTGCCCCTCATTAAAAATTGAAACATGTCAACAGTATCGATTTTTTGCATTACCTTAAACAAGAGTCTGGAGGTTCCGTATGGAACCACGTTGCAAGACGTTATAAAAGAATATAAAATCAAGCTCGAAACGGAAGTGTTGGGCGCCCTGGTGAACAACAAGGTGCGCGACTTGACATACAAGGTTCACAAACCTGCTATCATAGATTTCTTTGATTATTATTCCACATACGGGCACGACATGTACGTGCGTTCTCTCTATTTCCTGCTCTGCAAGGCGGTGGATGATCTGTTGCCGCGCAGCGTGAAGCTTCACATCAAGCACTCCATCTCAGGGGGCAAATTTTGCACCATCACTCATATGGAACAGCCGCTGGATGAGGAATTGGTGGACCGGCTGAATGCGCAAATGCGCAAGATCGTGGAGCGCAATATCCCGTTTGTGCGCAAGGGCATGCTTACTCCTGACGCCATCCGTTCTTTCCAGGAACACGGGCTGGAGGATAAATATGAGCTTTTCAAGGACCGCGACCGGATTTACACGTCTGTGTATGCGCTTGAGGATACGGTCAACTATTATTATGGTTTCATGGTGCCCTCCACAGGCTACCTCAAGATGTTCGGGTTGGAGAAATACGAGAATGGCATGCTGCTCAAGGTGCCGTCATCCAAGAACATCAATGTGATACCCAAGACGCGTCGTTTCCCGAAACTGTTTTCCGTTTACCAGCGGCAAAAAGAGTGGGCCGAGCAGATGGGGGTGCCATATGTCTGTGATATGAATCGTCTGGTAACGGAAAATAAGGCACTTGACACGATTCTCATGGCCGAGGCATTCCAGGAAAAGCGCATCGCTTCGGTGGCAGACGCCATCCAAAACCGGCCGGAAGTGAAGATGGTGCTGATTAGTGGCCCGTCAAGTTCCGGAAAGACAACCACTTGCAAGCGTCTATCCGTGCAACTCGGCGTGCTCGGTTACCATCCCGTGCAGATTTCCGTGGATGACTTTTTTGTGGAGCGTGAAGAGACCCCGAAAGACAAGAACGGCAAGTACGACTTTGAGGCACTCGAGGCGGTGGATTTGCCGCTGTTCAATAAAACCCTGTCAGATTTGATAGCCGGCAAGCGCGTGGAACTGCCCACCTTCGATTTCGCGAAGGGCACGAAGCTGTGGACGGGCAAATCCATCCAACTGGATGAGAAGTCCATCATGGTGATTGAGGGCATCCACTGCCTGAATCCCAAGCTCACCGAGCAGGTCCCGGATGAGGTGAAGTACAAGATTTTCGTTTCCGCGCTTACGTGTATTTCCATTGACAGACAGAACCCCATTCCAACAACGGATAACCGATTGATTAGAAGAATTGTAAGGGACTATAACTACAGAGGTTATTCAGCTGTGGAAACGCTGCGTCGCTGGCGAAGTGTGCGCAATGGAGAGGAGAAAAATATTTTCCCGTTCCAGGAGAATGCAGACGAGATGATCAACACTTCGCTGATTTTCGAGTTGGGCGTGCTGAAACCATACGCAACCCCCATCTTGAACGAAGTGCCTGAAAATTGTGTGGAATACGCGGAGGCTACCCGCCTGCTCAAGTTTTTGTCGTTTTTCAAGTCCATCCCCGAAAGCGCAATTCCGGGAACCTCCATTTTGCGCGAGTTCGTCGGTGGCAGTAAATTCAATTACTGATGATTGCATTGATTGGTGCTGGAAATGTGGCCACATGGGTGGCGTCGAAACTGGCTGATTCCAAGGAATTTGCCATAGGACAGGTGTATAGCCGTACTCTTGGTCACGCGCGAGCGCTGGCGGACAGGGTGGGGGCGGAAGCCATTGATGACCTCCGGCGGCTGAATCCGGCCTGCGATATCTTCCTGTTCGCCTTGAGAGATGACGCCTATCCGGACATCCTGCGGGAAGTGCCTTTCAAGATGCCTCTGGCCCTGCATACGGCGGGCTCAGTGTCGCAGCAAATTTTCAAGGACTATGCCGAGACTTACGGTGTGGTCTATCCGTTGCAGACCTTTTCAAAGACGATGGATATTTCCGCGATGAAAGTGCCGTTGTGTGTGGAAAGCGACCACTTAGGCGATAATCGGGACAAGGTGATGCACTTGGTGGCGGAGTTGTCCGACCTGCATTGCGAGATGACTGAAAAGCAGCGTGCAGTGGCCCATCTGGCTGCGGTGTTTGCCTGCAATTTCAGCAACGCGCTGTGCGGCATCGCGGATGAGCTGTTGCAAAAGGAAGGCTTTTCTTTGGATTTGATCATGCCATTGATGGAGCAGACCTCGGCAAAACTGAAAACCATGTCTCCCGCGGAAGCCCAGACCGGCCCCGCCGCACGCCGTGACACGGTGGTGATGGGCAGGCAGATGATGTCGCTTACTGATCCCCGTATGCGCGATGTTTATGAGGCCCTTTCCGCCTACATCATGGAGCGGATTGTTTGAGCCTGAGGCGGTTTTTCATATTAACAATCTATGTGAATTTCTTTTTGGGAAGGTGCTGGTAGAAGTCAGAAAAAATGCTACCTTTGCACCGCTTTCACCGCCAGATGAAAGTTTAAAGTACAAATCTTAAAATCAATACAATATGCAAAAAAAAGGTAATAAATACGGTACCCACCGTGTGATTGAACCCAAAGGTGTTCTCCCACAACCCGCTAATAAGATCGATAACAACATGGACGAAATCTACGACAACGAGATTTTGATCGATGTCCAGACCCTGAATATTGACTCCGCTTCTTTCACAGACATCCACAACTACGCCAAACAGCAAGCTGGCGAAGGCGCAAGCGAAGAGGCTATCATGGAAGAAGTGAAGAAAGAGATGTTCTTGAACGTTGAGTTGCAGGGCAAACACCGCAACCGTCGTACCGGCTCCGGTGGTATGCTCCTCGGCAAGGTTGAGAAGATCGGTGACGCGCTGAAGGGCAAGATCGACCTCAAAGAGGGCGACCGCATCGCCACCCTCGTCAGCCTCTCCCTGACCCCGCTGCGTATCGATGAGATTCTGGAAATCCGTCCCGATGTTGACCAAGTCGATATCAAGGGTAAGGCTATCCTCTTCGAGAGCGGTATCTACGCCAAGATTCCGACCGACATGCCCGAGAAACTCGCTTTGTCCGCTTTGGACGTGGCTGGCGCTCCAGCACAAACTGCCAAACTGTGCCAATATGGCCAGACCGTCCTCATCCTCGGCGCTGGTGGCAAGAGCGGTATGCTCTGCTGCTACGAAGCCAAGAAGCGCGTCGGTGTCACCGGTAAGGTTATCGGTATCGCCAACAGCCCCAAGAGCACACAGCGCATCAAAGATCTCGGCTTCTGCGACGTCGTGGAGTCAGCCGCCGGCATGACCCCCGTGCAGGTCTATGAACTCGTTGAAAAACTCACCGACGGCAAGATGGCCGACGTTACCATCAACTGTGTCAATGTTCCTGATCAGGAGATGACCGCCGTGCTCTGTACCAAAGACGATGGTATTGTCTATTTCTTCTCCATGGCCACCAGCTTCACAAAAGCCAGTCTCGGTGCCGAAGGTATCGGAAGCGATGTGAACATGATCATGGGTAACGGCTATACGAAAGGTCATGCCGAGTTCACTTTGCAAGAACTGCGCGAAAGCCCCGAGCTGCGCAAGATCTTCGAAGAGCTCTACGCATAACCAACCCCATATAGTAATAATTTTGACGATGAAAAGCGAGGCTGAACACCTCGCTTTTTTTTATTATCTTTGCAACTCAAATTAATATAATATGTATAAGAGACTTATTTTGTCAACATTCTTGGCTTTCCTGCTGGCCTTGGCGGTTGTTCCCGTGCAGGCGCAAGAACTGGTCATATTGCATACTAATGACACCCACAGCCAGATTGAGCCCTATACGTACAAGGCCGATACCAATGTGGGCGGTTTCCTGCGCCGCGAGGCCTATATTCGCGAAGTGCGCAGCCAGCACCCCAATGTGCTGCTCTTCGATGCCGGCGACTTCTCCCAAGGCACGCCCTATTTCAATTTTTTCAAAGGCTACACCGAAATCTATCTGATGAATGCGATGCACTACGATGCCGTCACGCTTGGCAACCACGAGTTTGACAACGGTTGCGGAGCCTTGGCCAAGCGCATCAAGAAGGCCAATTTCCCGTTCCTGTGCGCGAATTACGTGTTTCACAACAAGGCACTGGCCAAAGTGGTAAGACCCTGTATGATTGTTGAAAAGGGCGGCTACAAGGTCGGTGTGTTCGGTCTCACCGTTGACCTGCAGGCCCTCATCGCTCCAAGCACATACAAACAGCTGCAGTATCTTGACCCTGTGGAGGTTTCCAAAAAGATGGTTGACTTCCTCAAGAGCCAGAATTGCGATCTGATTGTTTGTCTCTCACATTTGGGCGTGGAGAAGGACCAAATGAATGACTACCAGCTTGCCAAGGAGGTGCCCGGCATTGACATCATCATCGGCGGACACTCTCATTATGAGATGAAAGAACCCACTGTGATAGGAAATACTCACATCTATCAGATGGCGAATAAAGGGAAGTGCATCGGAGAAATTACGGTAAACGGTGAACGGTGAAAGATACCCTGTATCTCTAAACTATAAACTCTAAACTAAAAATCATGTCCAAAATTCTAGTTACCGGCGGTTGTGGTTACATAGGCTCCCACACCATTATTGAATTGATTGAAAGTGGCCGATATGATGTGATTTCCGTGGATAGTTGTGTGCGCAGCACACCGGAGACCATGGACCGTGTGGAGAAAATCACGGGGGTTAAGGTGAAGAACTATCGCGTGGATATTTGTGACAAAGAGGCTTTTTTCAAGGTCTTTGAAGAGAACCCCGACGTAGTGGGCATCATTCATTTTGCCGCATACAAGGCTGTTGGCGAGTCGGTGGAGCAGCCGCTGATGTATTATCGGAATAATTTGGGCGCTTTGGCCAACGTGTTGGAAGCCTGTCAGCAATTTGGTGTTCCTAATCTGCTGTTTTCTTCTTCCTGCTCGGTTTACGGTGACGTGGAGCATTTGCCCGTGAGCGAGGCCACTCCGATGGGGCAGGCTATGTGCCCGTACGCGCACACAAAGCAGATAGGGGAGGGCATGATCCAGAGCATGGCGGTTGCCAACCCTGGCACACATTCGCTTATCCTGCGCTATTTCAACCCCGTGGGTGCGCATATTTCCGGCATGAACGGAGAACTGTCGCCCGACAAACCCAACAACCTCATTCCCATCATCATGCGCGTGGCCAGTGGCAAACAGCCGCAGATGACCGTCTTTGGCACCGACTACGATACCCGCGACGGCTCCTGCATTCGCGACTATCTGCACGTGTCTGACATCGCGGATGCACACGTGAAAGCTATGGATTATCTGGTCGAGGGTCGCAACAAAGAAGTGTGCGAGGTGTTCAACCTGGGCAGTGGCAATGGCGTGTCTGTGCTGGAGATGCTCGATGCCACAGAGAAGGTGATTGGACGAAAACTGAACTATGTGCTTGGAGATCGCCGTCCAGGGGATATTCCCGCCATCTATGGTGATAGCCGCCGCGCCAACGAACTGCTCCACTGGCATTGCAAATTCAATGTGGATGACATGATTGCCTCCGCATGGAAGTGGGAAAACTACTTGGATAATAATGAGAAATAACCCTGTATAATATTTTATGGCTGAAAACTTAAAACTTGTTTCCGATCTTGCCCTGATTCTGATATCAGCGGGCATCACCACCATTATCTTCAAACTCCTGCGTCAACCTTTGGTGTTGGGCTATATCGTAGCCGGCTTCTTGGTGGGGCCGCACCTCAACATATTTCCTACCGTGGCCGACATTGCCAACATCGAAGTCTGGTCCGAAATTGGTATTATCTTTCTTTTGTTCGGATTGGGATTGGAGTTCAGTTTTAAAAAGCTCTTTACGGTAGGCAGCAAAGCCTTTGTGACTGCATTGTTGGAAATCGTGGCCATGATAGCCGTCGGTGTGCTGCTGGGCTTTATCATGGGATGGAGTGTGATGGAGAGCATCTTCCTGGGCGGTATGCTCGCCATGTCATCTACCACTATCATTATCAAGGCGTTTGAGGATCTGAACCTCAAAGACGAGCCGTTTGTGGATTTGACTATGGTGGTGCTCATTATCCAGGATGTGGTGGCCGTGGTGATGATGGTACTCCTGTCAACAGCCGCCGCCAGTAAGCAGTCGGCAGGCATGGAAATGCTGATGAGCATTGTGAAACTGGTGTTTTTCCTCATTCTTTGGTTTGTGGTGGGCATTTATGTGATCCCAACCTTCTTTAAAAAGGCAAAAAAATACATCAATGATGAAACGCTGCTGATTATCTCCATAGGCTTGTGTTTCGGTATGGTGATCATCGCCAACAACGTGGGTTTCTCCTCCGCTTTGGGTGCCTTTGTGATAGGTTCCATTCTGTCTGAAACAATTGAAAGTGAGCGTATTATTGATTTGACTAAAAGTATCAAGGACCTTTTCGGGGCCATCTTTTTTGTGTCGGTCGGTATGATGATTGACCCTCAGATTCTGGTACAATACTGGAAGTTGATTCTGTCGTTGGTGATTATCACGTTGGTTATCAAGGCGTTGGTTTCCTCCGGAGCCGCTCTTGTCGCAGGTGCTTCGTTGGAGGATTCTCTTAAGACAGGTTTCACTTTGTCGCAGGTCGGTGAGTTTGCCTTCATCATCGCTTCCGTCGGCGTTACGCTTGGCGTGATGCCCAAGCATATCTATCCGGTTGTCATTGCTGCGTCTGTGATCACCACATTTACAACACCATATTGGATAAAAGCGGCTACGCCAATATATCTGTTCCTGAACAAGCGCATTCCGGCACAAACCAAGGCTCGTATGGATGAATACTGTCTTATGGGCAAGAAATCGGGCAATAAGAATTGGGGAAGCGTTATTTTCAGTACACTGCCCCGAGTGCTGATTTTCTTTGTGCTCAGTTTTGCCGCCATGGTGCTCATGTTCGACTATTTGTGGCCTTTTGTGAAGCAGTTGGAGATCGGTCAGTTCCTGCCCCAGTGGCTATACAATACGATATTGGCCACCATTTCGCTGTTGGTGATTTTGCCGTTCCTGTATGGCATGGTGCACAATAAACCCAAAACGCGTCAGATGTACGTGGATCTGATTCAGGAGAACAAGGCCAATACCATTGCCGTGGTGTTCTGGACCCTTTTCCGATTCATTCTGGCCGGTTTATTCGTGTTCTCTATCTTGGTTAACTTCTTTAAATACACCAAATGGGTGGTTATTCTGATTACCATAGCCATTATTCTGATTATGATGTTCTCCGGGCGCACGTTGCGGCGACTCTCCTTCCTGGAAAACAAATTCATGGAGAATCTGAATGCGAAACAGGAAGTCAAGCACTAAGCGAATTTTACAAATTCTCGTTAAATAACATTTTAATAACTGTTTCTTAATAAAATATGTAATATCTGAATAGAGAGACAGTTGTGCGTAAATGTCTGTTTGATATTCTGTTAATTATCTTTAAATTATGCAGTTGCCTCTTGACAACTGTAAAAATGGTTGTATCTTTGCTGCCGGAAACAAAACACAACAGTATGATAACAATAGAAATCGCCATCTCGTGTCATATCATAGTTTGCTATGTTGGGATTTTTTTTTCTTAAATATTTTGTTTTCATGGTTTAATATATTTTTAGTCATTCATTTTGTTTTCATAGATGTTCGATATGCACGAGAAAAAAAGGCTGCCCGATTGGGCAGCCTTTTTGTTGTTAAAGATATAAATGTGATAGATGATTCGGTTTAGTACATGCCACCCATGCCAGGGTTCATGCCTGCGCCCATAGGAGCGGCAGGAGTCTCTTCCTTGATCTCGGCGAGCACGCATTCAGTCGTCAGCAACATGCCGGCGATGGAAGCGGCATTCTCGAGAGCCACACGGGAAACCTTGGTCGGGTCGATGACACCAGCCTCAATCATGTTGACGAATTGGTCGGTGCGGGCGTTGTATCCATAGTCGCCTTTGCCTTTCATCACGGCGTTGACGATGACGGAACCCTCTTTGCCAGCGTTGGCGGCAATTTGGCGAAGCGGCTCTTCCAGTGCTCTGCGCACGATGTCGATACCAATCTTCTGGTCCTCATTCTCGCCCTTGAGGCTCTTCAGGCTGCTGATGGAACGGATGTAAGCCACACCGCCGCCAGGGATGATACCCTCTTCTATAGCAGCGCGGGTAGCGTGCAAAGCGTCGTCGTAACGGTCTTTCTTCTCTTTCATCTCCACTTCAGATGCAGCGCCCACGTAGATGACTGCCACGCCACCGGCCAGCTTGGCCAGACGCTCTTGCAGTTTCTCGCGGTCGTAGTCGGAGGTGGTCTTTTCGATTTGAGCCTTGATCATGGCGATACGGCCTGCGATGGCATCCTTGTCGCCCTTGCCGCTAACGATGGTGGTGTTCTCTTTGTCCACCGTGATCTTTTCGGCAGTACCCAGCATTTCAATGCCGGCATCCTCCAGCTTGAAGCCTTTTTCTTCGGAAATGACAGTACCACCGGTCAGGATGGCGATGTCTTCCAACATCTCTTTTCTTCTGTCGCCGAAGCCCGGAGCCTTCACGGCCACGATCTTCAGGCCACCGCGCAGTCTGTTGACCACCAATGTGGCCAATGCTTCGCTATCCACATCCTCGGAAATCACCAGCATAGGACGGCCGCTTTGGACAACCTTCTCCAGGATCGGGAGGAACTCCTTCATGTTGCTGATTTTCTTGTCGTAGATCAGGATGTAAGGATTGTCATAGACGGCTTCCATCTTTTCTGCATCCGTCACGAAATACGGGGAGATGTAGCCTCTGTCAAACTGCATACCTTCCACGATTTTCACCGTGGTGTCGGTGCCTTTGGCTTCCTCTATGGTGATGACACCCTCTTTTTTCACTTTCTGCATGGCCTCAGCAATCACTTTGCCCACAGCGCTGTCGTTGTTGGCGGAGATGGTGGCCACTTGCTCGATCTTTTCGTGGCTGTCGTTGATTTCCACGGATTGGCCTTTCAGATTCTCCACGATGGTGGCCACGGCCTTGTCGATACCGCGTTTCAGTTCCATCGGGTTGGCACCGGCGGTCACGTTCTTCAAACCCGTGTTGAAAATGGCTTGGGCCAAAACGGTAGCGGTGGTGGTACCATCGCCGGCCTGGTCGTTGGTCTTGGAAGCGACTTCCTTCACCATTTGGGCACCCATGTTCTCGATAGCCTCTTTCAATTCGATTTCTTTAGCTACGGTGACACCGTCCTTCGTGATTTGCGGTGCGCCGAATTTCTTGTCAATGATGACGTTGCGGCCTTTCGGGCCAAGGGTTACTTTCACGGCGTTTGCCAAAGCGTCAACACCTTTTTTCAAGCCTTCGCGGGCTTCCCAGTTATATTTAATGTCTTTTGCCATTTTTTTTTGATTTTTTTATGTTCGTTATTATTGATGGATTGGAGACTGAAGACTGGAGACTGTAGACTGAAGACTATAAATTCTAAAGACTTTGGTCTCTGGTCTCAAGTCTAATTAGCAAATCGCGTAGATATCGCTTTCCTTCATGATGAGGTAGGTCTCACCGTCGAGTTGGAGTTCCGTGCCGGAGTATTTGCCATAGAGCACAGTGTCGTTCACCTTGACGGTCATGGGTTCGTCCTTTTTGCCAGGACCCACAGCGATGACGGTGCCTTTTTGCGGTTTTTCTTTGGCAGTATCGGGGATGATGATGCCGCCGGCAGTTTTTTGTTCAGCTTCAGCAGGTTTTACTAAAACTCTGTCTGCTAAAGGTTTAATGTTGCATTTCATAATAATAGTTTTTAGTTTGTTATTAATTATTGTCTTGATCAAAATGAAAACACGGCCTTCGTTTTGCAAAATCTGTGCCAAAAAAAAGACTGACATTGTGTCAGTCTTTTTTTTGTGGGCGAAACGTTGGAGGTTCCGAATGGCTCTGCCATTCCACCGCCATCGGCGGCGGAATCCCCACCGTTAACCGTGTAACTTTGCTATGGCTCAAACTTTTTTGTATATTTGCCACCCCGAAAAATATTATTAACCTTAAATATCGTTGACATGAACGAAGAAATGCTGAATCTCAAACCTTCAAAGGTTTTCTATTATTTCAATGAAATCACCAAGATTCCGCGCCCGTCCAAGAAAGAGGAGAAAATCTCCGCTTGGCTGGAGCAGACCGGCAAGGCCATGGGCCTGCTCACCAAACGCGACAAGGTGGGCAATGTGCTGATCTCCAAACCCGCCACTCCCGGTAAGGAAAATGTCACCCCCGTGATCTTCCAGGCCCACATGGACATGGTGTGCGAGAAGAACAATGACACCAATTTCGACTTCGAGAAAGACGCTATCCAAACTTACGTGGACGGCGAGTGGCTCAAGGCCAAAGGTACCACCCTCGGCGCTGACGACGGCATCGGCGTGGCCATGGCATTGGCTATCCTCGATGACAAGGAACTGCAACATGGCCCTATTGAGTGCCTCTTCACTATTGACGAGGAGACTGGCCTCACTGGCGCCAAAGCCCTCGAAGCTGGCTTCATGACGGGCAAGATGCTCATCAACCTCGACTCTGAGGACGAAGGTCAGTTCTTCATCGGCTGTGCGGGCGGCAAGGACACTGTGGCTACGCTGGAATGCGAGTATGAAGATGTGAAGGACCTTGAAGAAGATGAGTACAGCTTCTATAAGGTCACTGTGAAAGGCTTGCAGGGCGGTCATTCCGGCGATGATATCAACAAGGGCCGCGGCAATGCTGTGAAATTGCTCACTCGCGTGCTGTGGAACGCCTATTGCGACTACGGTGCACGTGTGGTGGACATCCAAGCTGGCAACCTGCGCAATGCCATCGCCCGCGAGGGCTTCGCCGTGATTGCAGTGCCCGCTGTGAATGTAGAATCTATACAATCCTACGTTAAGGAAATGGATGCTACCTACAAATCTGAGTTCCATACCACGGATGCAGGTGTGACCGTTACCATCGAAGATGCTCCTGCTGCCGAGAAGGTGCTGGAAGAGACGTTCCAGATTGACGTGCTGAACGCCCTGCTCGTGTGCCCGCATGGCGTGCAAGCTATGTCTCAGGACATTCCGGGCTTTGTGGAGACTTCCACCAACTTGGCTTCTGTCAAGAAAGATGGTGACAAGATTATCATTACTACCAGCCAGCGCAGCTCCGTGGAGTCGCGCAAGCAGGCCATCGTGGACAAGGTATCTACTACCTTCTGGATGGTTGGCGCGGATGTGGTTTCCGGCGACGGCTACCCAGGCTGGAACCCCAACCCGGATTCTGAAGTGCTTCGCGTGCTCGTGGACGCCTACAAGAACCTCTTTAAGAAGGATCCGCAAGTGCTGGCTATCCATGCCGGTCTGGAGTGCGGACTCTTCTCGGAGAAATACCCGGGCTTGGATATGGTTTCCATCGGACCGACCCTGCGCGGTGTCCACTCTCCTGATGAGAAACTGGAAATAAAGACCGTCCAGATGTGCTGGGACCTTCTGATAGAGTTTTTCAGACTTCTGAAGTAAACAAAAAAAGCGAGGGCGTCGCCCTCGCTTTTTTATCTCTAATCTCTAATCTCTAATCCCTCATTTCTCATCATTCAACATATGTAGTATATTCCCATCTTTATAGTACATATCCTCCCTGTATTGAATAATCCCATCGTCGCCCACGAAGCAGGTGTTGTACTCGATGAACAGGGGCATTCTTTGCTTTAACATGACGGAAGATGGGCGCAACTTACGGTAGAATTGTTTCTGCTCATCCGACAGCTTTTCATAATACTCGGCCTCCTTCTCTTCCATTTTCTCCAGATACTTCTCGCCCTTCTTGGTGGTCGGCTCCTGACCCACGAGCATACCCAATCGCTCCAGCTCCCATTCGTCGAACTCGTTGAGGCGATAGAGCACATCTACAAGGTCGAAGGGATTCTCCACGCGCACACAGCCGTGGCTGAAAGTGCGCACTCTGCGCTTGAACGCGCCCTTGTTGTTGGTGTCGTGCAAATATACCGACTCCGGGTTGGCAAAGTCGAACTTGACCATTCCCAAGGCGTTGTGTCGTCCGGAACTCTGGAACATGCGGTAGGGGATGTTGTTTCGGTTTACCTTGGTCCAATCGATGGACTCCGGAACCACGTACTTGCCGGTCCGTGTGTCTATGATGTACAGTTTTTCCTTGTTAACTACCGCCGTGTTGCTCTTGCAGAGTTTGGGATAGTATTCGTTTTTCAGGATATCGTACGGGATGTTCCATTCGGGGTTGAGCACGATTCTTCGTATCTCACTGTGCAACAGTGGCGTCTCGGCCTTGAAGGCACGGGTGATGCCATTGCGCACGCGCGACGGATTGCCGGCGGGATTCTGCGTCTTGCCGCAGCAGATCTTGGTGAACACCTCCCGTTTGTTGTGCAGGAATGCCTGCAGGGTGAAGTCGGGGAGGTTGACCACGATGCGGTTTTCTCCCTTCACGGCTTTGGTCTTCCAACGCAGGCGTTCCATGTTGGCACTTAGTTTGTCCACATAGTACGATACCGGTCGGTTGAGCTTCTCGATGGTCTCTTTGCCTATTGAATCGCACACAGGAATGTTGTTGGCGGCGCGGAAAGTGTTGATGCCCGCCAAGACCTTTGGTGTCAGCCGGTTGGTGTCCGGAAAGCTCTCGGCCAGTTCTCCAGTGATGCGAAGGCGTTGGCAAATCAACGGGATGATGTCGCTGCTCTGGCCCGATTTGACAGACTTTATCGGGATGGTCTTGCAGATGGTGTCTTTCAAGGGATAGAGGCGCAACAATTCGTGTTGCAGTTGCACATAGTTGCTGTCGTTGGGTTGCAGGGCCTCCAAGGTGGTGTTGATATCCGTGATGCCAGAGGCTAGCTTTTTATAGAATGTGCTGTCGGGATAGGTCATCTCGTACAGCCATTTGCCTCCGTTGACCACTTTGGGGTCGGTGGCTCCGTATTGCAGCGCCTGCGCATATTTCACGTATGCCATGCTCAGCGATTGCTCCAGATTGAATAGCACAGGATAGATGCTGTCGTTGTTGGGGAATACGTGGTCGTGGAGTTGCCGAATGGTCTCCACCAAGCTGTCATACCCGAAAAAGGAAGACGGGATGCCATGCTCGTAGGAATGCATCAGGAAATCCAGCAGTTCTTGCGTCTTGTGCTCCTGAAAGCCGTTGGTGGTCCAAATGGGGGATGGATTGCTGCCATATAGCCAATTGGTGTACGGCGCCTGCGCAAACAGACTGTCATTCTCCATCCTGTTCAGGAAGTAGGTCTGATAGTCATGGTTGTTGAAAGCACTGTAATACTTGAACCAATGCGGCTTCGGCTCCACCTTGCTGCGGAGCTTGGAGCATCCAAACAGGCATAAAATGCAGATGCAAAGGAGAATGGCTCTTGAAAGGGTGCTGTGATGAGACATGGCGATGATGGTGTTTGGCCGATTTTGTTATGAATGTTTGATTTTAAGCTTCTTGTTGAAAGTCGCCCCGTTGTTCAGTGCTCCGGAGGCAGTGACAGAGTGTTCGGACTTGTCATTGCGCCATCTTACAGAGATGGTCTGTTCGCGGCAACCTGTGATGAAACCGCCTTGCACTTTCCAGCTCAAGGATTTTACATTGGGGTTGACGATGGAGAACTCGGACGGGTTCTGCTTGTCGTAAGCGATGGCAGTGTTTCCGCTCAGCTCATGCAGGAAGAATGCCTGTATTTTGTTTTGGATGAAATAGTAAAGGGAATTGATACTGCCGTCGGAATCGGTGAAGGGCGAGTGCCCTTTGTCTTCTATGGGGTAGAAGTCGTTGTGGATGCGCAGCTTGTCCATCTGCTCGTGAATGGCCTTGGAACCATACATCTTATCGAACAACATCTCACCGATGTCGCTTTTCATGGAGGAGAAAGGGAATCCTTCATCGTAAGGGACGATATTGTCGGCAGTGCCATGGAAGGAAATGATGGGGATACGTTTGTCCTTCAAGACAGACAGGTCGTATAAAGCGCCCCACATGTTGGCCACAGCTTTGATTTTGAAGGAGTTGGTGAGGTTGTTGCCAGAACGGTCAATGGTGCCGAGTTTTTTGTCCAAATGATGCTCTTTCACAAAAGCGGGACAAGTGTTGTTGGTCAGGAAGGCCACATTGAGGGCTGTAATGGCTCCGGCGCTCGTGCCTGCCACAAAAATGGCGGTGGTGTCGATGCCGTACTCTTGGGCATGCGCCACCAGATAACGGATGGCCGCATGGGCATCTTGAATGGCCATGTACCCGCAACGCTGTATGGAAGCCTTAGTGAACTGGAATCCCAACCGGTAGTTGATGGAGGCAGTAACATAGCCTGCTTTGGCAAAATGCTGACACCATAGCGACATGGTTTGAGCCCCTTTATCTCCAAAATAGAAAGCACCGCCGTGTAAGAACATGATGAGCGGATGCGACGCCATGGTGTCTCCTTCGGGCATGTAGATGTCCATGTCCAAATCCAGATTCTTGAGTGAGGCGGTCTTGATGATGGTCTTGGTGAGCATCTTGAGGTATTTGGAGTCGTTCATCGGGTAGGAGGTCCAGTAGCCTTTGGCCTTGCCGTAAACCACATTGTTTAGAACCTTTACCGGAAAAACATCCCCTTGGAATCGTTTCGAGCGGTACTCGGTATAGGGAGGTTCTGCGTACGGTTCAAAGAAAAAGGAATGAGTCTTGAGCCCCGCGGGGTCTGTGGCATATTCTCCAGAAATAGAAGCGGTGTCCACGACAATCTTGAATCGGATTTCCTTATCGTTACCGTTTGCCCGGAAATGATAATTCTTGTTGTCGAAAACGATGGAAAAGGGCACTGACTCCAGCCAGACAGATTTGCCGACCGGATAGTAGTGCCCTGAAATGGAATTCTTGCTTGTTTTGCTTATCTTGAAATAGAAACAGCTGTCTTCCACCATGCCATAGTAATAGTGTACCGTGTCCAACAGTTGCAAAGGAACATTGATGGGGTCCTTGTCGGATACAGTCACGGCTTCCGAGGAGGGTTGGCTTCCCTTGATTTTCTCGCTGGCTGCGTCTTTTTTACGGTTGCATGAAGCGAAAAACAGGATTACAACCCCCAGAAGGAGAACGGTAATATGCCGGATTGACAGTTGTCTCATAATTTATTCAGCATCGCTGACGCTCAGCACTTCAATGTCGAATACAAGCGGGGAGAATGGCGGGATGGCGTAGTTGCCTCTTTCGCCGTATGCAAAGTCTGAAGGGATAAGCACGGTGGCCTTCTCGCCCACATGCATCTTGGAAACGGCGACTTCCCAACCCGGGATGACCTGTCTGGCGCCCAACATGAAAGAGAAGGGCTCGCCACGTTTCACGGAGCTGTCGAATACGGTGCCGTCCAGGAGTTTGCCAGTGTAGTGCACGGTGACGGTCTGCATGGGTTGCGGTTGTGCGCCGGTGCCTTTCTTGGTGGTGACAATGTAGATGCCTTCCGGAGTGGGTTCGACTTTGATTTTGTTGTCAGCCACATATTTTTTGATGCTTTCAACTTCTTCAGCCTGTTTTTCCATCATCATTTTCTCATACTCTGCACGCATTTGCTGGAATTGGGCAGCGGGCATCTGGCCGTACAGTTTTACGTCGAAATAGAGGGGATCTTTGCCGAAAGGATAGACTGTGTCTTGCATGAAATGCTTGAAGAACTCAGGTCCGTCCAGGATGAAGGAAGCGGAGTCACCCACATGCATCATGCGGATGGCGGCGAAAATATCACCTTCATAAAGGGAGTCCATCAGCATCTCGTTAGGGCTCATCGGGATGAGCAGGGAGTCGCCGGCGCGTAGGGAGAACAGGATGCCAACCAGGTCGCCCGTCTTGGGCATGGCGGCGGTGTCATGGATTTCGCCGAAGAACTGGTAGTAGATACCCGTGGTGCGGTCCTTCTTGTAACCTTTGTATTTGCTGCATCCGCCGGTAAGACAGTATATCAGGGCTGCCACGGCCAACACGCCTAACACGATGGCGAGGATGATCCAAAGTTTCTTTCTTGATTTCGGAGCTTCAGGTTGAATCTCATTCGTTGTAACGATTTCTTCTTGTTCAATTTTTTCTTCTTCCATAAAATTATTTGGTTTATAAAGTTTGTAATGTTCGTAAAGTTATAAAGTTTTTAATGTTTCAGTCTCCAATCTTCAGTCTCCAGTCTCTTACTTCTCACAGCATTCTATCATCATCGCAACCGGCATGCGTCCGTTGATTTTGTTGCCGTCGCCGCTCACACCGTAGGCGAGGTGGGAGGGGATGACGAGGCGGGCTTTGGCGCCGGGGCGCAGTAGAGTGGCCATCTCGTGCAATGCCACAATCTCTTCGGAACGGGCCACCTTGAAGGTTTTCAGCCCGTCGCTTTCGGAGTCATAGATTCGCTCACCGCTCAGCAGGAAAGTGCGGTACTTGAGTGTAACGGTGTCACCCTCATGAAACAGATTGCCGTGCCCCGGGGATAGAATCTGATAGTACAATCCCGTGCCACTGCGTTCCATTTTCCAGCCGTATCGTTTGATAAACAGTTCCATCTCTTCCTGCTCCAGCCGCATGATCTCCTTGTTGCCTTCGATGTAGGGCTGTTCTGCGTCCTCCTTGGAAGTCTGGCTAGAACTCACCACTTTGCCTGTTTCCCGGTTGTGGCATCCAGCAATCGTCAGGGCGCCCAATAGCAGGCACGTGAAAACAATATGTTTGAGGTTCAGGATCACTTATTTGCTTTTGTTTCTTGCCTTTTTGGCAGGTTTAACTTCTGCCTTGACGGAGTTTACAAAATGTTGGATGGCCTCTTCCACGGTTCCGTCGAAAAATGCGCCGGCTGCGTTGTGGTGGCCACCGCCGTTGAAGTATTTGCGGGCGAACAGGTTCACGTCCACTTTCCCCTTCGAGCGGAAGGAGAATCGGATGCGGTTCTCGCGCTCCAGGAAGAAAGCCGTGAAATGCACCGTATTGAGGGAAAGACCGTAGTTGACAAACCCTTCTGTGTCGCCAATCTGGAAATTGTTGTCTTTGAGATCCTGCTTGGTCAGGTACATGTAAGATGCCCCGTAGTCGGCCATCACGGTCAGCCGTTGCGACAGAGCGAGGCCCAGGAGCTTCATGCGGCTTTCGGTGTAGTTGTCATAGACTTTCCGGTGAATCTCTTCCCCGTTGATGCCGGAGGCGATGAGCTTGCGCAGCACGTCGTATGTGCTGGGGTGGTCGCAAGAGTAGGCCACGGAGCCCGTGTCGGTGATGATGCCCACGTAGAGCGCTTCGGCGATAGGACGCGTGAACTTGCGCTTGGGGGTGAGATAGCGGTACAGGAAGTGATATACCAGCTCGCTGGCAGAGCTCGTCTGCGCGGTGGAGTACATCACATCACAATCCAGCTCGGGTTGCACATGGTGGTCGATGAGCACCTTGAAACCTTTGGACTTGGCAATCGCGTATTGGAGGTCCTGTCCGGCGCGGTGCGGCGCGTTCATGTCCACTACAAACAGCATGTCCGCTTCCTTGATGGCCTTGCGGGCCTTCGTCAGGTTCCCCTGCGCAATGATGATCTGGTCGCTGCCCTTCATCCAGTGCAGGAAACTCGGGAATGGGTTGGGGGAGACCACAGACACCTCGTATCCGTCATCCTTGAAATAATGATACAACGCTAATGCGCTACCTACCGCGTCACCATCAGGATTGAAGTGGAAAACGATGGAAATCCGCTTGGTATGCTGCAGGGCGTCTTTAACCTTTTGAATGTCTTGCTTCTTCAATTCATATTAAATTTTAGCCTGCAAAGATACAAAAATGTCTTGTTGCTGACATAATATTATCAACAATTATAAAAATATTTATTGGCAATATTTCACTGCTTTTTTGTTAAAAAAATGTATTTTTGCAGGTTTTATAAAATACGAATATTATCAGTCTTTCTGTATGAAGAAATTTTACCTGCTCACGATATCTATCTTATTGTCTTTTAGTCTGTTCGCGCAGAATGTCGTAACCATAGACCAGTGCCAGCAGTGGGCCGTGGCCCAAACTTCCGCCAATGTGCAAAAAGAACTGAATGAGCAGATTTTGCAGACAAGTCTTCACAATGCGGCTTCCCATCTCTATCCGCAACTCTCCATTAACGGCCGCTTTTCATACCAGTCTGCCGATGCTCCGATGTTGGATGTCAACTCCCTGCTTCCCCCATTTGAGGAAACGCCGTCCTTGTCCAGGATGCAATATCATATCGGCTTGGACTTGGAACAAGTGCTGTTTGAGGGTGCCAAGACGTTCTACGGACGCCAGTATGCGCGCCTGCAAAATGATGCTGAAATCTACAAGATTGAACTGTCTATCAATGAGATAAAATCCAATGTGATTTCCCTGTACCTGAATCTCCTCATTGTGGATAAGCAGATGGAAATCATTGAAAATGTGCAGAGTACGTTCGATGATCAAATCAACCAGCTCAAGGTGCTGTTGAAAGAAGGCGTGATTCCGCAGAACACCCTTTCACAACTGGAATTGGAAGCTTTGAAGATGCAACAGAACCACGACGAGTTGAATTCCCGTCGCGAGTCCATCATCTCCTCACTTTCCATTTTGACAGGCAAGGATTTGAGCAACATGGAATTTGAGATTCCTGCCGTCCCGGTTACCGATGATCTGGGTCCCTCGCACCGACTTGAGTTTGCCATCTTCGAAAACCAGTCCAAACAGATGGACTTCCAACGGAAGTTGCACCTCTCCAACAGCCTTCCCAAACTTTCCCTGTTCGCCACTGGCGGTTATGGCCGTCCCGACTACCAGTTCTATTTCAGCAGGCCGGATTGGTACTACATGGCAGGTGTGAACTTGAGAGTGCCGCTCATCGACTGGGCTAGAACCACTGGCGTGGGCAAAGTGATTGACATTCAGAAAAGTATCCTGAAAAGCCAGGAGGAGGACTTCAGGAAATCCAACCAGATTGCCATCCAGGATAAGTTGAACGAAATCAACCGTATAGAGAAACTGCTGATTTTGGACAAGTCGATTGCCGAAAAGTACAAATCGCTGACCAAAACCTATTCCAGCCAGCTGATGAACGGCACGATTACTGTTATTGACTATATCCGTCAGCACAACGATGAGATGCAGTCGTTGATGAATCAGGAGTTGCATGGCATTCAGTTGCTGAAGGCCAAGTACGAGCTGTTGGCGTTGAAAGGGCAATTGTAGGGAGATGAGAAATTACAGTTTAGAGTTTAGAGATTAATGGGAATTTTAAATGTCTGAAATTAAATAAACAATATACAAATGAACAGATTATTAAATGTTTCCGGTTCGCCGCACGTCCACAGTGATGATTCTGTGCAGAAGATCATGTGGTCGGTGGTGATTGCGTTAATGCCGGCATTTTTGGTGTCCATTTACTATTTTGGACTGCCGGTGATTATTTTAACCTTGGTGTCTGTTGGCTGTTGTGTGCTGTTCGAGTACCTCATCCAGCGTTTCATTATGAAGGTGAAGCCCACCATCAGCGACGGTTCTGCCGTGGTGACGGGTGTGCTTTTGGCTTTCAACGTGCCCGCTAATCTTCCCATCTGGATGATGGTGGTGGGTGCCATTGTGGCCATCGGCATTGCCAAGATGCCCTTCGGCGGTTTGGGACACAACCCCTTCAACCCCGCTTTGGTGGCTCGTGTCTTCCTGCTCATCGCCTTCCCGGTGGCTATGACCTCCTGGCCGGTGCCGACCCCGATCTGGGGATTCACTGACGCCATCACTGGTCCCACGCCGCTCGGAATCCTGAAAGAGGGTGCCAACGTGGAGATGCCCACGTACATGAACATGCTGGTGGGCCAGATGGGCGGCAGCTTCGGAGAGGTGTCCGCCATCGCCCTGCTTATCGGCGCCATTTTCCTGCTGATCCGCAAAGTCATCACCTGGCATATCCCGGTTTCATTTATCCTGACGGTGTTCGTCTTCTCGGGCATCTTCTGGCTGATTGATCCTGCCCAATATGCCAACCCGTTCTTCCATGTACTCGCCGGTGGTCTCATCCTCGGCGCCTGCTTCATGGCCACGGATATGGTGACCTCCCCGATGACCCCTTGGGGCATGATTGTGTTCGGCTGTGGTTGCGGTCTGTTCACCATCATCATCCGTATGTTCGGTGCGTACCCCGAAGGCGTCTCCTTCTCCATTTTGATTATGAATGCGCTTGTGCCGCTCATCAACAGAGCCTTCAAGCCGAAAACGTATGCTAAATAACCCTAAAACAAGACGACTATGGCACAGAAAAAAGAAGCATCATTGATAAAACTGGTGGTCGTGCTGACTGCCATCGCCTTGGTGGCGGGGTTGGCCCTGACGGGTGTGTATGCCCTTGCCAAAGGCCCTATTGAGCTCTCCCAGAAACAGAAAAAAGAGAAAGCCCTGAACGATGTGCTGCCTGGATTTGAAGGCAACATTACGGATACCGTCGTGAACTACGAGGGTGAGGACATTCTCGTTCACAAAGCTATTAACAAAGACGGCACCCTGTTCGGCGCGGGCGTGGAAACCTTTACCAAAAAGGCTTTCGCAGGCCGCTTCGACCTGATGGTCGGATTTGACGCGGACGGCGTGATTTTGAATACGGAAGTCATCAAGGCGGGCGAGACACCCGGCTTGGGCGACAAAATCAACAAGAGCAAGAGCAATTTCGCCAAGCAGTTCAACAATCAGGATCCTGCGCAGTACAAGTTGCAGGTGACCAAAGACGGAGGCGATGTGGATGCCATCACCGCAGCTACTATCTCTTCGCGTGCATACTGCGATGCGGTGCAGAGAGCTTATAATGTTTTTAAGACAGTAAAGGAGGAATGCCATGAGTAAAGTTAAGATTTTAACCAAAGGTTTCTTTAAGGAGAACCCGAGCCTTATTCTGGTGCTCGGTATGTGTCCAACGCTGGCCGTGACCACCTCTGTGAACAACGCCCTCGGTATGGGCGCTGCCACCACGTTTGTGTTGCTCATGTCCAACATCATCATTTCCCTGTTGAAGAATGTGATTCCCGACAAGGTGCGCATTCCGTGCTTTATCGTCATCATTGCCACGTTTGTGAGCATGGTCGATTTGATCATCCAAGGCTTTGTGCCGGCGTTGTCCGAGAGTCTGGGTGTGTTCATCCCGTTGATTGTGGTGAACTGTATCGTGTTGGGCCGTGCGGAGGCTTTTGCCAGCAAGAACGGTGTGTTTGATTCCATTCTGGATGGTCTGGGCATGGGTATCGGTTTCACAATCTCCTTGGTGCTCATCGCTACCGTGCGTGAAATCCTCGGTGCTGGTTCGTTCATGGGCCATCAGTTCATCCCGTCGGAATACAACATTTTGATATTTGTGCTGGCGCCTGGTGCCTTCCTCGTGCTCGGTTTCATCATGGCCCTGATGCGCCATATCATCAACCGTATGGAGGCCAAACGGAAAAATAAAATGTGTGCCGCGAAATAGATAGTAAAGACGCACGGCCGTGCGTCTCAACAAAAACCAACCGGAAAAAATTGAGATTATGGAATATATATTATTGTTAATCGGAGCTGTACTGGTCAACAACATCATTTTAGTGCAGTTCCTCGGTATTTGTCCGTTTTTGGGCGTTTCCAGCAAAGTCAACACCGCTTTGGGTATGGGTGTGGCCGTCATCTTTGTGATGGCGTTGGCCACGCTGGTGACCTCTGCCCTTCAGAAATATGTCTTGGTTCCGTTGAACATCACATTCTTGCAGACCATCGTCTTCATTCTGGTGATTGCCTCATTGGTGCAGATGGTGGAGATCATGCTGAAAAAGATGAGCCCGTCGTTGTACAGGGCTTTGGGCGTGTATTTGCCGTTGATCACCACGAACTGTGCGGTGTTGGGTATTGCCATCAAGGTCACGGAGCAGCCGCTCATCGCTGCCCATGGTTTCTCAGTCATTGACAGCACCATTTACTCGGTGTTCATCGCCATCGGTTTCACGCTGGCCATCGTCATTTTCGCGGGCTTGCGCGAGCAGATGGAGTTAGTGGAGATTCCCAAAGGCATGAGAGGCGTGCCAATCGCCCTCATTACGGCCGGCATCCTGGCCATGGCCTTCATGGGGTTCTCGAATTTGGTGTAAAGGAACGATTGAATCGGTCTCTTTCCAGCAACCGCATTGTTTCTGATGTATGCAGCAATGCGGTTTAATTTGCTTGTGTCGCGGATGATGTGATCATGGAATCGTGTCTTCCACTTCTCCATTTCCCTGCCTATTGATTATTTAATTTTTTATTGTATTTTTGCAAAATTTAAATTAATCACGGTGGGGTATGCTCCCATGTCACAATCATTAACCAAAACAAATATAATCATGAATGAAAGTATGTTGCCACAACAGGAATTGCCCACATGGGCTGAATTGAAGACCATGATTCTCGCGCACTCGGAGCAGATGCGGGAAACTGAGCGGCAGATAAAGGAAATGCAGGAGAAAACCGACCGTCAGATGCGGGATACTGATAACAGGATGAAGGACCTGCAGGGCCTCTTCACCACCCAGTGGGGAAAGCTGGTGGAGGCGTTGTGCCGTCCTGCCGCCCTCAAACTGTTCCAAGAAAAAGGCATCAAAATAGACCAGATATACAAGGAGGCACGGCACGACAAATATCTCGAAAACGAAATGGAGGTGGACGTCATCTTGTGCAACACCACCGAGGCAGTGGCCGTGGAGGTGAAGACCACCTGCAAGAAAAAGGATGTGGACTACTTCCTGAAGAAGATGCGGCAGTTCAAGAAGATTTTCCACCATTTTGAATGTTGCACCGTGTATCCGGCCATTGCTGCATTGAAATTCGACAACTGCTCTGACATATACGCCCTCAAGAAAGGGCTCTTCGTGATGCGCGCCACGGGCGAAGGCGTCTTCAGCCTGACCGAACCTAAGAAAAGAGAGTGCTTCTGATGCTCCGAATAGTTTTTATCTAAGAAAAAGCGGGATTACCTCTCAAACATCTTCTCCTCAAAGTTGATGAGGTACACGTTGCTGGTGCTGCGCGTGACGGCAGTGTAGAGCCAGCGCAGGTACTCCTTGTCAAGATTCTCTTCGGTTAGATACCCCTGGTCAATGAGCACGTGCTTCCATTGGCCACCCTGCGTCTTGTGGCACGTGAGTGAGTAGGCGAACTTCACCTGCACCGCGTTGAGGTACGGGCTGTTCTTGATTTTCAAAAATCGGGCCCGCTTGTTGGGGATGTCCTCAAAGTCCTCCGCAATGGCCTGGTACAACCGCTGGTTGTCCTCGTATGGCAACGAAGGACCTTCCACCTCCAGACTCTCCAAGATGATCTTGATGTCGATGTCGGGATAGTTGGGGTAGTCGCACAGCCGCACCGTCACATCCGCGAAATTGAACCCGTAGATTTCCTGCTGCTTGTGGATGGCCATCACCTCCATGATGTCGCCGTTGGCGATGAACCCGATTTCGGAGGCCTCGTCCAGCCAATAGTAGTTGTTCTTTACGGCCATCAGGTAGTCGCCGGTGGTGATGCGGTTCTCGCGAAACAGGATGCGGCTGCGGATCTCGTTGTTGAAGAGCCACGCCCGCTTGTTGGAGCGCGTGATGGCCACAATTTCGTCGCAGTCGTTTTGGTTGTACAGGCTGTTGAGCAGCTCCTCCAGCTCGCCGCCTGGCACGCGCGTGAAATCGTCAAAGGGCTGTTTGCTGAAGAAAGGGAAGGAGATGTCGTCCTGGTTCAGCTTGTCGCGCAGGCGCGTGGCGTTGAACAGGATGCCCGAGTCCAGTGTCTGCCTGACCACATCGGTGAGGCGACTGCCCCGGATGTTGAGGTGGTAGGCGTGTTGCAAGTACTCGGCGTTCAACGCGGGACTCTCCGTGGCGTGCACGGGCGGCAATTGCGCGTCGTCACCGATGAACAGCAGGCGGTTGTGACGTGCCGAGAATACGTATTCGATCAGGTCGTCCAACAGGCTGCTCATGCCCGGAAGCTCGCCCAAAGTGGATTCCGCCGATATCATGGAGGCCTCATCGACTATGAATAACGTGTGGCTGTACTTGTTTTCCCTGCGGAAGAACTGCCGTATGCCATTCCTCACGCCCAATCGGTAAATCCACTTGTGGATGGTGTAAGCCTTGTGCCCGGCATATTGCGAGATCACCTTTGCTGCGCGGCCTGTTGGGGCCAGGATGACGGTCTGCACGCCTACCTCTTCCAGCGTACGGATCAGCGCGCTCACCAGACTGGTTTTGCCCGTGCCCGCATACCCCTGCAGGATGAACAGGAAGTTCTCGCCCTTCTCGTAGATGAACGAGGACAGAGCCTGCATCGCTTCCTGCTGGCTCAGCGTGGGCTCGAAGCCGAAGTGCTGCTGTAATCGTTGGTGAAAGGCGGACTGGGTCATAGAAGGGGTGAATGAGGTGAATGAGGTAAAAGGGGTAAATGAGGATATTTGTGGAGAGTAGTGTTAAAAGACTGCAAAGGTAAGCTTTTTCGCGGTAGAATGCAGGGTGTAATATGTTTTTATGATAAGATATGGAATTTGAGGTTTTTTTATGTTGGGAGTTGTTGAATACAGAAAAATAGTGTATATTTGCACGGCGATATAATTAACATTGAGGTGTTGAAAAATGATGTGTTTTGGTGTAATTATATGAAATTTAGTAATATGGTTTATTTCTCATTTGATAACTAAGCATCGATGTTGTGAAGGGCTGCCTATGAATAAAGTCATATTCTCCATATTCGTGTGTTGGCTGTGTGTGACATCCAGTTGTCTGGCGCAAACGGTCAGGGAAAAGATGGATGCCAACCAAAATGTTTTTGAGTTGGTGGATACCTATGCCGACAATGCGAACCTGACCGACCGCTATTCCCAAAAAGTCAGTATATTCCGAAATCTTTTCGAAAGTCAGAATACCATGGTTTATATGGACCATATCAATTGGTTTAATAATTCCAATCGAAAAGATACGACCACTGTGTCCAATTATTGTACTTTCTATGAATCTCAGCAGGGTACATTGAAGGATTTTGTCATTTCTGATGCACAAATAGACTGTAAGAACATATCGAATGGTCTGGGATACTATTCCGCGGAGCTGACCAAGCAATATTGTACATTAACGGATAATACTCCAGTTATAAGCCGGTTGGTATTGTATATAGAGTATAGTTTTGCTCGCAAGACGGCAAAGATAGTCCGGATAGAGTGTGTACGTGCCGACGGTCGGATGAAACCGCATATTTTGGCCAACTATGTGAAGAATTCCAAAGCATTGTACATTCCTAGAACTTTGAAGGTGAAGGAAATCGGAGGCACCACGACTCGTCTGGATAGCCGGGTACAACCCTTATCCGCGGAAGTGTACAAGCAGCTTTCCGAAAGGAATTGCGCTACATACCAGTATGTGTTCACCTCACATAACGACACACTTCGTTACCATACCATTTCTGTTAATACTGTAAAGAATGCTGTAGGTTTGGAAATGGGTTTATCACAACCGTTGGGATCCAATAAACTAATTGATCCATTTGGAGCCAATTTTGATTCCACCGTCATGAAAAGTACCACTTTCCATATTGGAGCAAACTATTTGCGCCAGATTTTCGCTGTCGGCAGGCATCGTCTCTCTTTCGAAACGGGTGTTGCCCTTGAATATCAAAGTCGCAGATTCAACACAAACAATTACGAAGACCGATACGATACCAGTGACCTCGGCGGTGACAACTACAATCGTCAGATTAGTATTAATGATTACCACGAGAAATGCAACAGCGTGTCTCTCACCATTCCTGCCATGCTCCGTTATGATTATTACGTGCTTCCAGATTTTTCGGTTTATGTATCTTTGGGACTTTGCGGGACCATGGTATCGATCCTTCCGGCCAGGGCATCATTCAAAGGGTATTATGCTGGTCAATATGGAGAAGAGTACTTCAATGTGCTGATTGATCAGAACGGATACTATGATTTCGGTACATCAGACTGCAGCAATCTTCCGGAAAATAACCAGAATAAGACCACTGATTGGCATATCGATGCTCTTGCGAGGATTGGTGCGCAATACTTCTTTACTTCAGACAAACGCTGGTCTTTGGATTTTTCTGTTGGATACCGATATAGTTTTTTTACCACGGCCACGGAGAAACCAGGTGTGTTCCATCTCTCAACCCAAAAAGATGAGTTTAGTTCAGTGTGCCGTAATCTTTGGGTGCAGCCGATCCACTTCCTGGATTTCCAACTTGGTGTTAAATACAATTTTTAATCTGAAGGATTATGCGAAAGACTATAGTGATAATATTGATGTTGTTGGCGGGATATGTGTCGCATGCCCAGAACTATTATTTTTTCTGCATTAATCTCTGTGGTCAATCGGACGGTAACTATATTGCGAATGTTGTGGACAATGCCTTGCAGGGTATTGGACAACAGGATGAGTTTATGATATATATTCGTGGCGGTGTGAACAAGGAAGGCAAGGTTTTTGAGGCAGTAAAAATTAGCACAAGGTCGGAGTGGAATGAGGCTAAGGATTTGCTGGACTACATTGACCGTTGTTCTGTGCTCCCTGCTTCAGAGGTGGATATGCTATGTCGTACTTTTCAGAATCTGTATTCTTTTGAGGATCAAAAACTCAAACCGATAAAGCCTATTACCGTTTACTGGTTCGGCGATGAACAGTATTATCGTGAATACGGAAAATCATTGCTTTTACCCTTCTATTTCACCGTAGAGGGAGAGAGAACGTGGCGGAATGCCTATCTGTATGGCGACAGCAAGCAGATGAAAGTTGTTGCAGCCAAAGAACTGTTGGGAACTTCCCGGTATTTGATAAATAATTTGACAATAAAATAGACGATTATGATATGTAAATTTTGTGGACTGAACAATGCCGATGACGCTACCTTTTGTAGTCGTTGTGGCTCACCTTTAAGAGAAAACCGCAAACCTGCAGCTCCTGCCTCATCTAATGCAATTGCCATGGATGATGACAAGAAAACCATGCGGATGGAAACCCGCCCAAACAAACCCAAAGAGGGTGGTGTGGTTATGCATAGCTGTGGATACCCGCTACTTCCGGGCATGACAGTGTGCCCAAATTGTCATTGCAAGATAGGTGGTGAGAGCTCAGACATGGGCAAGCAGATCGAAATGAAACAGGTTGTCGAAGACAAGGGCGGATCTTTAGAGAAGAAAACAGAGCGTTTTGTGGCTCAAGACCAAAATCTTTCCAATGCCAAAAAAACAGAACGTTTTGTGGCTCAAGATTCGAATCTTTCCAATGCCAAGAAAACGGAGCGTTTTGTAGCTCAGGCCCAGAATGCTTCTAATGAAAAGAAAACGGAGCGTTTTGTCAAAGCCGTAGATCAGGGAGAGGTGGTTAACAAAAAAACCGTTGATATCCGTCGAATGCAGACACCTGTCGCTAATAAACCTGAGCCGGAATTGCCTCCTCACTGCTCTTTGCGACCGGTGGCGCGTGAGAATGAGGATGCAGCGAAAATGGTAAAGCAGGAGTTTGAATCTGCGGAGGTTGTTTTGAACCGACAGAACACAGATCCGGAAAACTATACCATTACTTCGCAGCAACAGGCATTATTGATATACGAGAATGGCAAATGGTACATAGAGGACCGAAGTGCCTATAAGAGCACCTACGTTCGTGCGACCCGCCGTATTGAGCTTCAAGACGGTGATATCGTGGCTATGGGTGACCGTGAGTTTGAATTTACCATTTAAATGATTTTCGAACATGGCTGAGGACTACTTTGCGGAAAAATGTGATTTCAAGGCTGGCCAGTACGTCAACGGACGCTACCGTGTGGAAAAGACGTTAGGCGAAGGCAGCTTCGGGATGGTGTTCAAAGTGTTGGATGCCCGTAACCAGCCGTATGCGCTGAAAATTCTTCCGTTGTGGAAACGTACTAACGAGGAGAGAGCAGAGTTGGTGCAGCGTTTTAAGATGGAGTTTGAGACAGGTCGTATCAATAGTTCCTATTTGGTACATTCCATCGAATACGATAAGGTGATGGGAAATCCTTATATCGTGATGGAGTATTGTCAAAAAGGGAATCTGTACAATCTTGTGGAGGCAGGATCTCCCAATTACGAGCGTATAGCCTGTGAAATCCTCTATGGTTTGCAATCATTGCACCGCAGCGGCAAGGTACATCGGGATCTTAAGCCAGAGAATATTCTGGTGAAGAGTGATGGCAAGGTGGCCCTCTCCGACTTCGGTACTGCCGGAGCCATTGCCGCTATTCCATTTTGGAAGAGAGTTACCAAAAATGTGGATATTTTCGGCACATTTGCCTATATGGCCCCGGAGCAAACCCGCCCTAAAAAGGCCAAGGCAACGGTATTGCCTACCACAGACATCTTTTCTTTTGGCGTGGTGATGTATGAAATCCTCTTCCGTGAGTTGCCGTATGGCAAGTTGGAAGGCGAATCTGATTTGGAACCTTATATTGACAAGGCTGTAAACGGACAATGGAATCGAAACAACCTTCGGGCAAAACCGCATCTGAGCCACTGGGAAACCGTGTTGAAAGGATGCTTGGATCCCAACTATGAGACACGATACCAGAGTGTGGATGAGGTCCTGGCGCACATACCCAACCAGCATGAACAGCCGCGTATCGTGGCTCCTGCTCCTGACTTCAATACCAACATCAGCAGAGGACTGGTTCTGAAAGTGACTCAAGGCGAGGAGTATGACAAGCGCTATAATCTCAATGACTTCTTGCGAAATGATCAATACTTGGTAACGGGTGGACGATTTAGCAAGCATATCACGAATGATATTAGTATTAAGGACTTTAACACGAGCTACATTTCACGCCGGCACTTCACACTGGAGTACAATCCCGTGCAACAGAGCTGGTACTTGCGTGATGGCCAGTTCTGTGATGGCAAGTGGGAGAACTCGCTCAACGGCACGTACGTCAATTCACGCGAACTGCAAGGACTTGATGGCGTGGAGCTGAAGGCTGGCGATATTATCTCCATCGGCGAGGTGAAGATGCGTGTAGAGGGTGCATGAAATTCAATAAGAAACAATAACAATTCATTATAAATAAACTTAAACACAATTAAATTATTCCATTATGGCAAATGACACTACACAATTCAAGAGAACGGTTTCCGGAACCATCAACTCCGGTATGCGCTCCGTATTCGGCGGAGATGGCAGACGCTTTTTTATCATTGAACATAAGGACGACTCGGCGTTGCACCGCCGTGGTGAACAGCAGAAGATGATTATCGATGAGGTTTTCATCGGACGTGATAAGAAGTGCCAAGTGCTTATCGACGAGCAGTTTGGCATGGTAAGCCGCGAGCACGCTGTCATTGTTCGTTCAGGTGACCAGTGGAAGCTTATCCACCGCTCACAAACCAACGATACACTGGTTAACGGCCAGCGCGTGATGGGCGAACAGATGCTGCAAAATGGTGACGAGATTCAACTCTCCTACAATGGCCCGCGTCTCGGCTTCATCGTTCCGCAAGGTGACCAATCCTTCGTTAAATCCATCGGAATGACAGCTCGTCTGAATCTCTTCCGTCAGCAGGCATTGAGACCTTATAAGAAAGCCCTTACCCTGTTAACCATCATCTTCTGTCTCGCCATCGCTGGCTTGATTGCCGGATTGCTGTTGGCAAACAAGGAAACAAGATATGCCAAGGCTGAGGCTAAAGCAGCTATGGAGCAGACTCAAGAGGCTATGGAACAGACCAAAGAGGCCCAAAAAGAAGTTGCAGGCCTTCGTAACCTTGTCAATAGACTTAGAGGTAGCCGCACCCATAGCAATAATGTTATTCCTGCAACTCCTGACATGCCGAGCAATATTGCCGTATCAGGTGATCTGACTGCTTTTGAACCGTATGTCTATTTCGTGAAGATGACCAAGTTTACCATCTCCGCACCTAAGAACTCTGATGCATACGACATCATCGGCGATGATCCGTGGGAGTATTACTTCGTAGGCGACGAAACACCCTTGGCAACAGGGTTTATCACCAGCGACGGTTACTTCATTACCGCTCGTCACGTTGTGGAGCCGTGGGCTTACTGGGCTAATATTGACGAAGGCAATTCCTTTACCGTGGCCAATGTCCTGTCACAAAAGGGTGCTATCATTGATGCCACCATCGTGGCCGAAAGTAAAACAGGTGACCAGCGCACATTCCACTATACTGACTTCAATGTCAGCCGTAGAAATGACAAGACTATGGATATCGGCGGCGGCCTTACTATCTATTTGGCTAATGGTAGCGATTATGCTTACCGTAAGATTAATGTTCACAGCAACATTGTTCCCGATGCACAACTGTCAAAGAGTCTTCCTGCAGGTGCACGTTTGGAGGTGCTGGGATTCCCGTATGGTAGAGGTGGCGACAAAAACGATATCCGTCCGCAATACACTTACGCTACCACTTCCAACAATGGCCTATTACACGGCGTGATTCCGGTGACTGGTGCCAACTATGAAAATGGTAACAGCGGCGGTCCTGTGTTCTACAAACAAAATGGTAAATACTATTTGGTGGGTCTGGTTTCCACTCGTCATGGCAATAACTCAGGTAGCATAGTTCCTATTTCTGCTATAACGCATTAAAATTTTAAGACGATGAAAAGAATTAGTATTGTAATTTTGCTTTTATCGGTCATTCTGTTCGGAAATGCCCAGAATAATGTGCCCAGTCTGCGGGGTAATAAGCAAAATAAATCAAATACAGAGCAGACCCAGCAAGACAATAAGGAACAGACTGAAAAGAGGACCGAGGCTGAAGAAACAACTGCAGAGCCGGTGAATCGCGAGGTTCCTTCCCTGAATCCACAAGCTCCCAGTGCAGCCAAGACCTCCGCAAGAGAGAACCGCATTTTGGAAAGTGCAGTTGAGAATGCTTTCCTTGTGGTGAGAGCTGACTACAACATTCGTGACAAAGAAAATGGCACCAATATTTCCGGAAATGAATTTTTCGGTACGGTATATAGCGTTGTCCCACTCCTGGCCTATGGCTATGGAGTGGACAACCGCTTCCTTAACCCGTGGAAGTCGGATCCGAATTATGATGCCAATAAGTATGGTGAGAATTTAGTGTCCGTGGACAAGCTTCAATACAGAAGGCTGAAAGACAAAGATTTCATTCCTTTTGATATGAATAAGACCACAAGTGAGACTTTGGCTTCTGGATTCTATAATGTGTTGGATACCACGTTCCATAACCAAGGGTTGGGTATTGAACTCGGCAATGGCATGAAGTCCGGCTTTATGGTATGGTTTTATGCAGATGAATCAGGAGAGACGAGCCAAACGATTATTCCTACGACCATCACATTCAATGAGAACACCATTTTCAATGTCCGTCAGCCTGCTGACGCAACCAATGTCATCGGAGGTGCTTTCCTGAATATGAACGTGGATGAACCCGGATGCATCCGTCTCAACCTTATGGGAATTGCCCGTATGGATCCATACGGGACTGGCAAATGGGAATTGGTGAAGATGTTGGCCCAGCCCGCAAATTCTGCCAATGCTGATGCTTCCTCTAACGATAAGAAATCCGGAGAGGATGACGCTATCATTCCTGATAAGGACAACAAGAATGATAAAGGCAAATCCAAAAAAGAGAAGTCAAAATAGAATACTGAGTAATGAGTGTTGAAACAAAACTGGCAATAGTTGCACAGTGTGATAGGGCAGCCCGTGACGGCGCCAATGAGGACAATTGCCTCGTGATGTCGGAAGTGGGTTGCGTCAACCCTACAGTGAATCATTTTGGAGATGTGACAGCTAAGGAACTCTCCAAAATGATTCCCCTGCGGGGTAAAGGATCTTTGCTGGTGGTTGCCGATGGTATGGGAGGTATGAACGCTGGAGAGGTGGCTTCCCAAATAGCCGTCACCACCATAGCCAAATGCTTTAGTGAGGCAAATATGAGGAACCTTGAGATGACTGAATCTGCCATCAAGAAGTTTCTCCGCAAGTCTATTGTGGCTGCCGACGATGCCATAAAGAAAGCTGCCTCCAAGGACAAGGAGAAAGATGGTATGGGCACTACAGTGGCCATGTTGTGGATGCTATCCAACAACACTGCTTATTATGCATGGTGCGGCGATAGCCGTATCTATGGCTATTCTCCCAAGCAGGGCCTGAGGATGTTGTCACGTGACCACTCATACGTGATGGAAGTACTCAATCTTACCGAGGAAGAGGCTTTCGAGCACCCAAACAACAATATCATCACCCGTAGCCTTGGAAATCCATCAGAGAGAGCAAATCCTGATGTGGAAGGTCCTATAAACCTCTATAAGGATGATCTTTTCCTGCTTTGCAGCGACGGCCTTTGCGGTGTGTTGCGTTCTGAAGAAATCCAAACTATCATGGGAAACATTCCGGATGCAAACCATCTGGCTGAAGGTATAGACATGCTATGGAGTGAAGCAGCTGCCGCACAATGGCATGACAATGTTACCACGTTGCTCTGTCAGGTGGCATCAGGCCCAGAACGACCCCAACCGAAGGTTAACCCTGTTAGTAGCACACAGAAAAACAGCGAGATTATCAAGAAAACAGCTAATGGGAAACCCAAAGACAAAAATGCTCATTCCAAAAAGTCGGTCTTGATTTCACTGTTGGTAACAGTTGCGGTTGTGTCAGGCATTATAGTTTTTTTGTTTTTAAAAACCATAGATAATAAGGCGGACAATCCGGCTGAACAAAAAGCTGCTACACCTTCAAGTATGTCAAGCACAGCTTCTCCTATTGCAGCTGAGGGAGATGCACCGTCAAATTCGGTAAAGCCTAATCCTCAACCGGCCAATTCGGTACCTCAGGTAAAGGATGACCCAACCAAGGCCCAATCCTCACGGACAAACAAGGCTCCCCAGGAAGCTAACAACACCTCTGACAATACGGTATCCCCGGAAGCTTCTAATGCCTCAACTTCTCCCGCAAACAATACGATACCTACGCTCACTGGGAACAAAAGGGACAAGCAAAAGGAGATGAACAAAACACAAGATAATGGTACCAGCCTATTGAGAAAAGGAGGAGAAAACCAACGGGCAAACGAGAGACAGACTCAACCTAAGACCAATGAATAAGGATTTTTAACCATAATACGCTGAATCAATGGCACTATTGCAACAAGATTTCCTGTTTGATGATCGCTATCGACTACTTCGGAAGCTCGGCGAAGGAGGATATTCGGAGGTGTGGTTGGTCGAAGATACCAAGGCACGCATTACCTTAGTGTTGAAAATATTCCTTCCTACAGCACAATTGGACGATTCGGCAGTGGAAATTTTCCGCAAAGAATTCTCCTTGGTGTATAACATCAATCATCCCAATCTGTTAAAATACAGCTTTTTTGACATTTGTGTGGGCTATCCTTATTTGGTAATGCCATACTATAGTGACGGATCAGCTGAAGAATTGATAGGACGTTGCAATGAAAGTACGGCATGGAGATATCTCCGTGATGTGGCAGCTGGTCTGGCGTGTCTGCACAAACATCACCCTGCAATTATTCACCAGGATATCAAGCCCGCCAACGTTTTGTTAGACGACTCCAATTTCATCATTACAGACTTTGGTATCAGTTCCAGTGTGCATAGCCTATTTATGCGGACGGAAGAAGGTGAACATTCCATACAGGGTACCCGTGCTTATATGCCGCCGGAGAAGTTCCTGGAGAACCCTCAGTTACTGGTTGAGAATGATATTTGGTCATTGGGGGCCTCTCTTTATGAACTCCTCACAGGCAAATTGCCATTTGGAGGCAAAGGCGGTCAATGCCAGCTGGAAGGCATGAATATTCCATCTCTGCCCTCCTCTTATTCTAACGATTTGCAGTATGTGATTCGAAAATGCTTGTCCCAGAATCCGTGGCATCGTCCTTCAGCCAAGGAGTTGTCAAAATATGCTGATAAAATGCTGTCAGAAGGCAGACCAGCACATGTTGTCCATGCAGTTCCAACATCCACGCCACCTCCAACACCGACATCTCCTCCACCAACTCAAATCTATGATTCTCAGTACGATTACAACTCCATTCATAAGTCATCAAATACAAAGGATTCAAATAATTACTTTAGATGGCTTATTGCGGCTGTTAGTATAGTAGGTATAGCGGTATTGGCTATTGTATTCTACTTCATTTCCCGCGATGATGATACGGATGCAATTTTTGGCAGTATCGTGAAGACAGAACAAACAGATCAAATCGATCAAACCGATCAAACCGGGAAAACGGATCCCCCGGTTACTAAAAATTCCGGGGTGAAATCCAATAAAGCAAAAAAAGTTAAAGGCAATAAAGGGTCAATATTTTTAGAAACCAATAATTCAGCAGATGAAGAACCCGGCGTTGAAGAAAGAGTTTACCAACATGCTAAATCAACGAAGGGCAATACATCTGTCAGTACTTCCTATCAAAGCTATGATGGAGAAGATTATTAATAACGAAATCAATCGAAATACAATATAGCATATGTCAAGATTACAGAAAGATTACTTGTTTGATAGCCGCTACAAACTCTTGAAAAAACTCGGCGAAGGCGGCTTTTCTGAGGTTTGGTTGGTGGAGGATACTTCGGCGCAGCTGACCTTGGTGCTGAAGGTTTTCCTACCCTCCTCCCAATTGGATGAGTCAGGCATTGAGATGTTTCGTCAAGAGTTTGCTTTAGTATATAACTTGAATCACCCTAATCTGTTAAAATACACATATTTCGGCGTTTGCGTGGGCCATCCTTATCTAGTGATGCCCTATTACAACTCCGGTTCTGCAGAGGACTTGCTCGGGAATTGCAGCGAACGCAAAGCTTGGCAATTTCTACATGACGTTTCCTCAGGATTGGCTTGCATGCACGAACATCAGCCGCCAATCATCCACCAGGATATCAAGCCTGCCAATGTACTGTTAGATGGCAGTAGCTATATTATTACCGATTTCGGTATCAGTTCCAATGTGAGGCACATGTTGGGCGAGGGTGGTGAAGGTAAATCAACGGTCCAGGGCACACGGCCGTATATGCCCCCAGAAAAATTTCAGCAGGAGTCCATTCCATTGGTAGCCAGTGATATATGGGCTTTGGGTGCTTCGCTTTACGAAATGATCACTGGCCGTTTGCCCTTCGGAGGCAAAGGTGGCCAAGCCCAACTTGCAGGCGAAGAAGTCCCACCTATGCCTGCCAACTACTCCGATGATCTTAAAGAGATTATCATGCAGTGCTTGTCGCCCATACCTGGGAATCGTCCCTTTGCCACTGATTTGGAACGATTTGCAGCCGAACATTTGGCCCAGCTTCCCTATACCACGGGCTCCATACACCCATCAAATGCCCCCGTTACCAATTCTTCCATTCGCGTGAGAAGTCATGATAATGCTGTCCCACCTACCTCTTTCCCCCTCTCCAAAGGGTTGGTTAAGAAAGTTGGCATAGGAGCTTGTGCCCTTGTGGTTGTTTTGGCAGTCGTGTTATTCGGCATTAAAGGCTACAAATCTAAAAAGAATGTCATGGATTTGTATAACCACGGTGTTGAAACATACCAATGGGGTATGGATCACACAGAGGGGCAGCTTGACACGTTTAAGCGTGCCATAGCTTTGTTCGACGACGCTAAGGCATGCAAGAATTCCAGATTCAGCAAGTTAGGGTATATAGACAGTATAAATGTGATGCGCAAAAACATTTATGATTATTGCCTTTCTACTGCCAAACAAACCTATTCAATTGCTTTTCTTAATGAAGAAGAACGCCAGCATGTCCTTGGATATCTGGAAGTTGCCAAAGAGCTCGATCCCACTGACGAAGAAGTGAACAGCCTTATTGACTCCTTAAAGTTTGACTATAGATCTATTAATTGATATGAAGAAGATAGCTGTTATTTTACTGCTGGCATTATGTATGCCATTGTTTTCTGTGCAGGCCCAAGATTGCTCCGATCGTCTCCAATCGGCTGGTAAGTTGTACGATCAATACAAAAAGACAAAAGATACAAAGTACCTTGACGCGGCCCGTACCCTGTTAACGAACATTGTCAAAACATCAAGCAATCCCGAAAAATGCCGCACGGCAGCGGCAAACATGCTGAAGTCTTTCAATGCAGGTTCCAATTCCAATACATCTTCCTCGTCAACTTCATCCTCCTCTTCTGGAGGTGGCGGTGGCCATTCGCGTGTGGTGTACAATCAGCAGTCGTCATCGGATTTTATTTATGGCTCGGAAGTGTTGTTTGATTCGGATGGCGGCAATTGTTCTGAGGTTCGGGTGACGTGCAAGAGTTGGTTTTCCCAACCTAATGATAATTGTGATTGGTTGACGATTTCCGATAATGGCTATTATTTATTTTTAAATTGTGCTCCCAACCCAAATCCAGGGAAAAGAAGTTGCAGTATTAGCATTATTTGCAGCGATGAAACAGGAACCAGTATAGGCAAGGTGGTGGTGGAACAAAAGGGAAATAGAGGAAAGTCCAAAGAACAAGGACAAACAAATGAGGAAACCATTGTGAAGATCACCTTTGAAAGTGGAAAAACAACCCCTGTTTTTGAAAATGTGGGGAGCATTTTAAAGTTGTTGGATGAAAACAAGAATCTGGGACTGCAAATAGAGGTTCCGTTGTGTAAAAACCAATCTTGGTTCAAAAACTTGTTTGCTCCGTTGGTTGTCAACAAACGAATCAAAAAGATTACGAATTATTTTGTGGCTGCTGGTATCGATAAAGACAGAATATCCAAAAACGTCATTTGGATTGAAAAAGGTAGAACAGGTGTGGACTGTGATTGTGCATACGCAAAAATCATAGATATACCAAAAGAGAATCAAAAATAATTTTTCCAGAATACTGGACTTTGAATTTTGAACTTCAAAGAAACGCTATCTCCTTGAACCCACACACAAACTGCTCTCCGGTGCGGGTTTCTAGCGCCAACCGCCCGTATGCGTCCACGCCGGTGATTTTGGCTTCGGTAGGTGTTCCTTGGATGCTGTAGTGGTGAAAGGTGTTGAATAGATACAAATTGTTGAGATATTGCTCGTTGAGATAATCTGCTTGGGAAATGTCGCAAAGATTCCAGCGGTCATAAAGCGTTTGCCAATACTCCTCCAGCAACTCGGTAACATCCCATTCATGTCCTGTCTCAAGTAACAGCGAGGTGGGGTGGGGGATGTTATCGGGAAAATGCTCCTGATTGATGTTGATGCCGATGCCGGCGATGGTGTGCTGTAACTTGTCGCCTCGGAGCACGTGCTCGATCAGGATGCCGGCAATCTTCTTGCCGTCCACGTAGATGTCGTTAGGCCATTTGATAAGAACTTGCGGGATTCTTCTCCGAATGAATTCCAGTGTGGCGAGTGCAAAGTACTGGTTGAAAATGAATTGCCGAGCAGCGGGAATGTCGGATTCAAAATAGAAACTCACGAGCAGGTTTTTTTCCGGCTCGCTGAACCAGGTGTTGGTGCCCATGCCATGCCCGTCAGATTGGAAGTCGGTGCACAACGCGAAAAACGGCGCGACAGCCTCCCCCGATTGCGATGCATTGTCCGCCATGGTTAATAGTAACTTGTTGGTGGATGGGATGTTAGGCTTAAAATGTATCAATGCGTTTTTCATTCGGCAAAAATAAGTATCTTTGCGCACAAATTTTACAAAATGATGAAGAAAATTCAAATCTTATGCCTTGCTGTTTTGAGCATGGTGTTTTTCAGCTCTTGTAAAGACGACTCCGGTATCTACGCTGGACAATTGTTTACCAACAGTGAAAAGTCTGCTGCCATCAAAGCGTGCCTGAATTCTTCGTTGGACACAGCGGTGGCTCACCTTTGCACTTCCGGCGGCTTTTCAGAGTATAATGACGGCCTTTATAAGCTGGATTTCAGCGCCAACCAGGCTATGATGGACACCTTGGCCGCCCATGGCTTTGGCAATCTTTCCGATTCTTTGATCCTCCACACCAACCGTATGGCCGAAAGCTGTTATACGGTAGTGAAAAGTAGCGTTGGCGATGCTATCGACAATCTGGTGGTATATGATTATGATGCGCTGATTAATGGCGGCGACTATGCCATTACCGATTATTTTGCAGAGACGAAAGGCAATGCGATCAAGGAGGCTATGAGAAGCCAAGTGCAGATCCGAATGAGTGTTTTCGGTGTGGATAACATATGGAATGATATGGTCGGTAAGTACTATTCCATTACAAATCAGCCTGTTAACTATGATTTGCAGGGATATGTTCTCACCAAGATGCTGAATGGTATTTTGGAGGAGATGCGCAATGAAGAGTATATGATCCGCTATGATGAATTCCATCGCGTGTCGGCGGATTCCCTTTTAGGATTGTAATTTTCAAGAATAATCATAAAATTTATTAGATATGAAACCAGACAAACTGTTTAAAGGCAAGACATTAGCTATTCTTTCCGGTGGTGGTGACACGCCGGCCATCAATTCCAGCATCGAGTGTGTGCGCAACAGAGCCTCTATGCTCGGTTTCAAGGTTTACGGCATCCTGCGCGGATGGAAGGGCCTGCTCGGCGATGGCGACGTCGTTGACCTGACCAATATCCCCTATAATGGCATCTACGGCGGAACTGCTTTGCTTTCCTCCCGTACCAACCCATTCCCCAGCAAGAAGAATCCAGAGGACCGTTCGCAACAGATTCTCCGCAACATCGAACGTTATAAGATTGACGTTTTGGTTACCATCGGCGGTGACGATACCAACGGTGCGGCTAAGAAGATGTACGAAACCTACGGCATCCCCGTGATCGGATTCCCGAAGACCATCGATAACGACTTAAGAACTCATACTTGGCATCATTATAACGGCCAGCAGCATGAAACGGTGTTGTGCCCTGGTTTTGCATCTGGCGCCATGGCTATCAAGAAACTCACCAGCAAGTTGCATACCACCAACGAGTCACACCAGCGCATCATGGTGCTGGAGGTGATGGGACGTGACGCGGGCTGGCTCACCGGTTCTGCCATTTTTGGCGGTGCCCAGATGGCCCTTGTTCCGGAAGTGGAGATGACCAAGGAACGCAAGGAGTTCTTCTTTGAATCTGTAAAAGAAAACTACATGCGCTCTCCGAAACACAGCCTCATCATCGCCGTCTCCGAAGGCGTGCGCTGGTGGGATGACGAGAAACAGGAACTCGGTATGGTGTATGCTTCCTCCGATTTGGACGAATATGGCCACCCGCGCTTCGGCGGCGTGAGCGGTGTCATCGCTTCTGAAATCAACAAACGGCTCGGCGTTGAGGCCCGTGGCCAAATTTCCGGTTACATCCCGCGCTCTGGCAAGTGCTATGAGTACGACCGTCGCCTCACTTCCACTTTGGCTGACAAGGTGGTCGATTTGCTGCTCCGCGAAGACTACGGCAAGATGGCCGTTATGCGTGACATCGTGCCCTACGAGGAACTGGAAGAGTTCCACGCAGCCGAGATTGACATGGGCAATGTGGGCAATTTCCCGCTGCCAGCAGCCTACTACGATCCCAACAAGTTCATGTTCACCGACCAATACGTGGATTTCCTGACCAACATCATCGGTGCCCCGTACCGCATGGAGTTCGATCAGCATTTCCCGATTGTCATTCCGGAATAAAAGTTTAGAGTTGAGAGTCTAGAGTTTAGAGTTTAGAGGGAAAGTAAAAAGTCATCATGTCAGAGTTTATCATAGAAGGCGGTCATAAGTTGCATGGCGAGATAGTCCCGCAGGGCGCGAAGAACGAGGCTTTGCAGGTGCTGTCGGCGATTTTGCTCACATTGGAGCCTGTGACCATCTCCAACTTGCCGGACATTCGCGATACCCAGCGTTACATGGACATCCTGTCGCTGATGGGAGTCAAAATTACCAAACTCAATAAGGATACCTACACCTTCCAGGCAGACGATGTGAATCTGGAGGTGTTGGCGACGCCGGAATTCAGCAAATTGTCGGCTTCCATACGCGCCTCCATCATGGTGCTGGGCCCGCTGTTGGCGCGTTTTGGCAAGGCGTACGCCGGTCGTCCCGGCGGAGATCAGATTGGCCGCCGCCCGCTGACCACCCACTTTGAGGGCTTTGAGAATCTTGGCGCGACCATCCATCTTTCCGAGAACGGCAACTTCTTCCAGCTGGAGGCCGACCATCTCAAAGGCACGTACATGCTGCTGAATGAGGCTTCTGTGACGGGTACGGCCAACATTGTGATGGCTGCCGTGCTGGCGGAGGGCAAGACCACCATCTTCAACGCCGCCTGCGAGCCCTATCTCTACCAGCTTTGTACGATGTTGAACAAGATGGGTGCCAAAATCACCGGCATTGGCTCCAACCTGCTCACCATCGAAGGTGTGGAGAAGCTGCATGGCTGCGAGCATCGCATCCTGCCCGACATGATTGAAATCGGCAGCTTCATTGGCATGGCCGCATTAACTCAGTCGGCCCTTACCATCAAAGAATGTGCATGCGAGCATCTGGGCATTATCCCTTATACCTTCAGAAAACTTGGCATCGACTTTGAGCAGAAAGGTGACGACATCGTCATCCACGAGCAGGATTGCTATGAGGTGGAGACCAATATGGACGGTTCCATCCTCACCATTGCGGACGCTCCGTGGCCAGGCTTCACCCCTGACTTGATCAGTATTGCGCTGGTGACAGCCATTCAGGCGCGTGGCAGCGTGCTTATCCATCAGAAGATGTTCGAAAGCCGACTCTTTTTCGTCGATAACCTGCAATCCATGGGTGCGCAGATTACGCTCTGCGACCCGCATCGCGCTATTGTCATCGGGTTGGAGCGCCGCAAACCGCTGCGTGCCACTACCATGTATTCGCCTGATATCCGTGCCGGTGTCTCCCTGCTTATTGCCGCGCTGTCGGCCAACGGCACCAGTGTCATCCAAAATGTGGAGCAAATTGACCGCGGTTACCAGTACATTGTGGAACGTCTCAACGCCCTCGGCGCCGTCATCGAACGCCGCCAATAATCCTCGAATCACACGAATCTACACGAATTATATACCTCCTCCTCTCCTTTACTCTTTTCCTCTCTTCCTCTCTTCCTCTCTTACTCTCTTCCTCATTTACCCCATTCACCCTTCACCCCATTCACCCCTCATGAACATCACCGGCATTATCACCACCTTGAACGAAGAACGCAACATCACCGAATGCGTGCGCTCGTTGCAGCGTGTGTGCGATGAGGTGATTGTGACCGACTCTTACAGCAAGGACAAGACAGTGGAGCTGGCAAAAGCCGCCGGAGCCAAGGTCTATCTGCACGAGTACATCGGCGATGGGCTTCAGAAGAATCTGGCTCTGCCGTATGCCACCCACAACTGGGTGATTAGCATTGACGCCGATGAGCGGTTGTCGGATGAATTAGTGGAGATGATGCAGAAGATGGACTGGGAGCATACGCCTTACGACGGTTTTGCCGTGCGCCGGCGCAACTACATCGGCCAACGCTGGGTGAAGTGCTGTCGGTGGTATCCCGACTATCTGGTGCGCATTTTCCGCAAAGACAAATTGCAGTTCGCCGAGCTCAAGCAGCACGCCTACGTGCCGACGACGAACACGTGCAAGCTGAAAGCCGATTTGATCCATTATCGTTACAAAAACTACGATGAACTCTTTGCCAAGCCCGAACGTAATTATAGCTCCAGAGGGGCCAAGATTCTGTTCCTGAAAGGCAAGAAAGCCAGCGCATTGTCGCCCTTTTTCCATGGCTTTGCCGCATTTTTTGTCAATTATTTCCTTCGGGGCGGCCTGTTTGGCGGCTTGGACGGCTATGTGTTGTCGAAGGCCATTGCTCACAACAGCTTCCTGAAATACGCCAAACTGCGCGAGTTCCATAAGGATCCCTCCGTACGCGACCGCGAGGACTGGACCAGCGTCTGGTAAATGGAAATCAAAATTCAGAATTCAAAATTCATACTTGATACTTGAAACCTTAAACTTTAAACTCTCAACTCTAAACTCTAAACTCTAAACCCTAAACCCTAAACCCTGAATCCCCTAAACCCCAACAATATGAAAAAACACATTTTTACCCTTGTTCTTATCCTGTCAGCCACGTTTGCGATGGCGCAGAATACTGTGCCGAATGGCGGTTTTGAAAACTGGTCTGGCGGTGCGCCGGTGGATTGGACTACAAGTGTTTCAGGCAATGTGATAGTCACAGTACCCTATTTGGGAGACGTTCCCTATCCGCTGAACGCGAATTTCGGCTCGCAGATTACCGATGTCCATTCTGGAAACTATGCACTGAAATTACAAGCATCCATTTTGGGTATTCCGTCAACCAATTACAATATCACGATCCCTGGTATCGCGCAATTGGGTGCTGCCGGCGAATTCAATATCCCGATGAGCACCATCACCGAATTGATGAATGGTGGTGTTGATAGCTTGAATCCGGATAATATTGAGGATTTGGCTACATTCCTGAACGTCGTCGCATCTGGAATGCCCTGCACAAGCACGCCTGATGAATTGGATTTGTGGGTGAAGTATCTGCCCCAGTCGTCAGATACAATGAGAGTTATTGCCTATACAAAATTGGGGGGTGCCCCGGTTTCATACGCGCAGTACGAAAACTCACTTCCGATATCCGATTATACGAAGCTTAAGATTTACTTTGATAATCCTAATGCTGCTTGCGATTCCATCTGCATCATGATTATCTCCGGAGGCATGAGCACGAATACCGGTACTGAGCTCTATGTGGATGATGTGGAATTGGTCTATAATACGGGCGTTTCAGATTTTGGGACCCTGAAAGTCAATATTTACCCTAACCCCACCTCGGATTATCTGTTCATTGCTCCGACCGACAATGATGGATATCAGTATGAGTTGATGGATATGACAGGTCGTCGGGTGGCCGTGGGTCGCAACAAATCCGGCGTCAGCGAAGTGGACCTTCGTGCATGTCCTCCGGGCGTCTATATGCTCTATCTGGAGCAGAAAAACCAGACGCTGACCAAGAAAGTGGTGGTCCGGTAGCATGAAAATCTGGCTGGCTCCGCTGCACGGGATTACGAACTACATGTTCCGCAATAGTCTATATCGTCACTTCGGCGGTATAGACTATTGTGTTACTCCCTTTTTGCCTGTACAGGAAACCGCCAAACTGAATATCAAGAATTGGAAGGATATTTGGCCGAAAAACAACACGGAGGTGCCCACTATCCCGCAGCTGATGGGCAACAAGCCCGCGCACTTCGTGGATACGATGAAAGCGGTACACGACGAGTATGGCTACGAGGCCTTCAACTGGAACATTGGCTGTCCCGTGGCGCAGGTCGTGCGCCGGCGCAGAGGTTGTGGCATCATGCCCGATCCGGAGACAGTGGAAGAGGTGGTGCGCACTGTAACTTCGCAAATCCCGTATCGCTTCTCGGTGAAGATGCGGTTGGGATTGCACAATCCCGCCGAAGGACTGGCTATTCTGGAACGCCTGGAACATTATCCCCTTGATTTTATCGTGATCCATCCCCGTCTGGGCGTGCAGATGTACGAAGGCTCCCCGGATTTGGAACAGATGGATGTTTTTTATCAACATACATCCCACAAACTAATCTACAGTGGTGATTTGAATTCTATTCAGGATTACGAAAGATTCAAGAAACGATATCCTCGGATTGACGATTGGATGCTGGGGCGCGGTCTGCTCCAAAACCCGTTTCTGGCTGAGCAACTGAAAGGATTGGATACAGGAAACCAACGGCAGCGTTTTTCCAAATATTACCAACTTTGGACGCGGGAGATGTTGGATGCCGTGAAAGAGAAAAGCACGCTGGCAAAATTGAAGGAATTGTGGCATTACTATGCCGTGTTTTTCCAGATTGATCCGCCTCAGCTGCAGCAATTGCTGCGAATCAATGATTTTGAGGCTTTTTATGACCAGACATTGTCAATAATAAGTGCGTAGCAAAAAAAAGACGGGGCCAACGCCCCGTCTTTTCGTTATGTGGAATAGGATGACTATTCGAAAGAAAGAATTGCTTCTTTGATCTTCGCGATGGCATCGCGAAGTTCCTCCTCGGTGATGACCAATGGGGGAGCGAAGCGGATGATGTGCTGGTGGGTCGGTTTGGCGAGCACGCCCAGCTCTTTCATCTTCACGCACACATCCCAAGCCTCTTTGCCGTTGGTGGGTTGGATGATGATGGCGTTGAGGAGGCCCTTGCCGCGCACTTGCTTGATGAGCGGGCTGTTCACCTTGTTCATCTCGTCGCGGAAGATCTTGCCGAGGTATTCGGCGCGTTCGGCGAGTTTTTCCTCTTTCACCACTTCGAGAGCTGCGATACCCACGCGGCAGGCAATCGGGTTGCCGCCGAAGGTGGAACCGTGCTCACCCGGCTTGATGTTCAGCATGATGTCGTCGTCGGCCAGCACTGCAGAAACAGGCATGGTACCGCCAGAGAGGGCCTTGCCGAGGATGAGGATGTCAGGACGCACACCTTCGTGGTCGCAGGCCAGCATCTTACCTGTACGGGCGATACCGGTTTGCACCTCATCAGCCATGAACAGCACGTTGTGTGCCTTGCAGAGGTCGTAGCATTTCTTAAGGTAACCCTCATCGGGTACATACACGCCAGCCTCGCCTTGGATGGGCTCCACGAGGAAACCGCACACCATGGGATCTTCAAGAGCTTTTGCAAGAGCATCTACATCGTTGTACGGGATTTTGATGAAACCAGGGGTGAACGGACCGAAACCTGCGTAAGCGTCAGGATCGATGGAGAGGGAGATGATGGTGATGGTACGGCCGTGGAAGTTGCCTTCGCAGACGATGATCTTGGCCTGGTTCTCAGGCAGACCTTTCTTGTCGTAACCCCAGCGGCGGGCGAGCTTCAAAGCGGTCTCGTCAGCCTCTGCACCGGAGTTCATCGGCAGAACCTTGTCGTAACCGAAAGTCTCGGTGACGTATTTTTCGAACGGTCCCAGACAGTCGTTATAGAAAGCACGGGAGGTCAGACAAACCTTCTGGCACTGATCCATCATGGCACCCACGATCTTCGGGTGGCAATGACCTTGGTTGACAGCAGAATAAGCAGAAAGGAAGTCATAGTACTTCTTGCCTTCCACGTCCCATACGAACGGACCTTGGCCACGGGAGATGACCACGTCTAACGGATGATAGTTATGGGCGCCGTATCTGGCTTCCATGTCGATTGCCTGCTGGCTGGATGTAATTTTTTCTACCATAGTAATAGTGTTTTAGATTATAATTGTTGTTGTTTGAATTCCAAATGAGGGCGCAAATATAGAAAAAATTTCATAAATGAAAAACACCGGAAAACGCAATTGTGATTTTTTGTATCTTTGCCCGCTTAATTAAAATATGGTTATTATGAAAAAATATTTTCTCTTCCTTGCAATAGCCGCAATGGTCGCGATGACCTTCTCTTCTTGCAAACCTGATGATGAGATTTATAACCCCAAATGCAAGATCAGCAAGATTTGGTATTATAGCAACAGTGATTGGGAGAATCCCGATGTGAAGTTTGTGTACACCAAGAAAGGCGTGTTGGACAGCGTTTGCCTGAAGGAAAGCACCGCGTTTGCATTTGAATACAACAAGGACAAGACTGTTTCTAAGATCATCAGCGACGATCCTTCGTGTGTTGAGGTAATAGAATTGAGCTATACCGACCGTCTGGTGGACAAGATGGTCTATTCTGTGGATGGCCAAGTACGCAAGGAGATCACTTTCAAGCGTGACGAGGAGACGACCCGCATCACCGACATTGAGGAAGTGTATGACAAGGAATTTTATGAGGGCCTCCTGTACCAGAAAAAGAGCCGTCTGTACAACACCTTCCTGGGAGATGCAGATGCTGCCCACGAATGGATCCAGCGCGTGCCGACAAAAGATCTAACCGTGCGCTGCACCAAGAAAGTGAAATATGAACCTATCAAGAAAAATAAATATCTGAATATTGCTGAGGTTGTGGAGTATTATCCTAACCTGAATCAAGAAATCCTGCATACCTATACGTACGATTTGGAAACCTATAATCCTTACTACGGGCTGCAATATGCTTACGCTGACCTTGCCGGTTATTATGTCAACAATGTGAAGAAAGAAACTCAGACCGTGAAGACCAACGGCGCGCAGACCAAATACGTGGAAATTACGTACGACTATTCGGGAGAGAATTTCATCAACAACAAGAAATATCCTCGCCAGTTTACGAAGACTTCCAGCGAGAATAACATCCCGAGAAACATTTATATCCTATACGTCAAGTAATTAGCGAGTTATGAAATTTCACGAGGCAGGAAGGGTCAGCATTTCCGTTTGCATACTGGTAGTAGTCCTACTCACGGTATGTTACGTGCTGTTTCTGGCCAACTTGTGGTGGGTGAACCTCATTTTCTATGCCTTGATGCTGATTGTTGCAGGAATTGTCATCCGTTTTTTCAGGATACCCTACCGTATCATCAACAAAGTGGAAGACGGAGTGCTTGCTCCTGCGGATGGCACCATCGTGTTTGTAGGCCCTGCCTTCGAATACGAGTATTTCAGGGATGAACGTATCAAGATTTCGATATTCATGTCCATCAACAACGTGCATGTTAACAGCTATCCCATTGACGGCACGATAGAGTATATGGCTTACCATCCGGGCAAGTACCTGTTGGCAAAGCGTCCCAAGTCTTCAGTGGACAACGAACACAACACGATTGTGGTGGCGAAAAATGAGCACGAAAAGGTACTTTTCCGCCAGATTGCCGGCTTTGTGGCCAGGCGCATTATCAGTTACCCTGAGGTGGGTGACATGGTGAAACAGGGCGAAGAGGTCGGCATGATTAAGTTCGGCTCCCGCGTGGATGTGTTTCTCCCGCTCGGCGCTCAGGTGTCGGTGAAGAAAGGGGATAAGGTGGTGTCGAAGAAAACTGTCTTGGCTTACTTTTAGAGCATTATGAAGCTGAGTGTCATCATTGTGAACTATAACGTAGCCCACTTTCTGGAGCAGGCTCTGAACTCTGTGTTCAAAGCCCTGAAGAATGTGGATGGCGAGGTGTTTGTAGTGGACAACAACTCAGTGGATGGCTCCGTGGCGATGGTGCAGGCCAAGTTTCCGCAGGTGCACCTGATTGCCAATAAGGATAATGTGGGCTTCTCGAAAGCCAACAATCAGGCTATTCGCCTTTCGCAAGGCGAATATGTGCTTTTGCTCAACCCCGATACTGTGGTGGAGGAGGATACCTTTGAAAAATGCGTGCGCTTCATGGATGAGACTCCCGATGCGGGTGGCCTCGGCGTGAAGATGGTGAACGGCAAGGGCGAGTTTCTACCGGAATCCAAGCGTGGCATTCCGCTCCCCTCCGTGGCTTTTTACAAACTGTTCGGACTCTCCAAACTCTTTCCGAACTCTCGCAAATTCGGTTCCTATCATCTGACCTATCTCGATGAGAATGAAATCCATTCGGTAGAGGTGCTGGCCGGTGCATTCATGATGCTCCGCAAAAGCGTGCTTGACGAAGTCGGCTTGCTGGATGAGGACTATTTCATGTATGGCGAAGACATCGATCTCTCGTACCGCATCCTCAAGGGCGGCTACAAGAATTATTATTTTCCCGAAACCCGTATCATCCATTACAAAGGGGAAAGCACCAAGACGGGCAGCCTCAACTATGTGCATGTCTTTTACAAGGCCATGCAGATTTTCGCCCAAAAGCATTTTTCACAGAAGAATGCCCGTCTGTTCAACGCATTGATTAACTGTGCGATATGGTTCCGGGCTTCGTTGGCGGCGCTCAAGCGCATTTTCAGTCGCCTGCTGTTGCCGTTGATAGACTTTGTCTTTATCTACGCTGGCCTGTTCGCGCTGTCGCAGTATTGGGACCGCAATATTCTCGCGGCGCGCAATAGCTCGTTTCCCGATTACTACTATTACCTCATCATCCCGATATACATCCTGGTGTGGCTGGTCTCCATGGCATTCTGCAAGGGCTATCGCAAGCCCGCGCGCCTGGCGAATGTCAACAAGGGCATTCTTATCGGAACGGTGGTCATCCTGCTAGTGTACGCCCTGTTGCCGGAAACCCTGCGCTTTTCCCGCGCAGTGGTGCTCATGGGCACGATGTGGACGGTTATCATCGTGAACCTGATCCGCTACGTGATGGGCAGGCTGCACCTCAAGGGTGGCGGCCTCACGACCGACAGCGGTCGGCGCCTTGCCGTGGTGGGTACAACGGAAGAGGCTGAGCGCGTGCTGGGCCTCGTGCGCATGATGGAGGTAAAGAGCAATTTCGCCGCCATCATTACCGTGGAAGAAGAAAACAATCCTTCATCGGCAGTGATTGGCCATTTGCAACAGATTTCTGACCTGATACCGTTGTATCACCTTAACGAGGTCATCTTCTGCTCCCGCGACATGGCCGCCGACCAGATTATTGACTGGATGTGCCGCTTGCGCACGTTCCAGCTGGAGTATAAGATTGCGCCGGAGGACAGCCTCGCGGTTATTGGCAGTGACTCCATTTTCGCTTCGGAGGATATCTATACCATACCGGTTCACGCCATCGTGCAGAAAGAGAACTTGCGCCGTAAACGGCTGTTTGATATCGCGATGTCGCTGTGCCTGCTCCTCCTGTTGCCGCTGGATATCTGGTTCGTGGAGAACAAGGGCGGTTTCGTGCGCAACATCTTCCATGTCCTGACGGGTAAAAACAGCTGGGTGGGTTGCCAGCTCAAACATCATGATGCAGTAGCTGATGTCCTGCGCCCAGGCGTGCTCTATCCGTCGGATGCATTTACCGGCCACTCCTTTTCGGAGGAGATGATTGCCACCGCTGACCGGCTATATACCCAGGATTACAAGGTGAAGACAGACTTCGTGACGATGATGAAGGGATTCCGTTTTTTAGGAAGATGAGAGTTGAGAGATAGAGATGAGAGTTTAGAGTTTAGAGTTGAGAGTTTAGAGATATTAGTAAGAACATAAAATTATAAGACAATGAATTTTATTGAGCAAATTATTGAAGAAGACATTCAGAACCGAAAGAACGATGCGAAAGTACACACCCGCTTCCCGCCGGAGCCGAATGGCTATCTGCATATAGGTCACGCCAAGTCCATTTGTTTGAACTTCGGTATGGCAAAAAAATATAATGGATTGTGCAATTTGCGTTTTGATGATACCAACCCGGTGAAGGAGGACACCGAATACGTGGACTCCATTCGCGAGGATATCAACTGGCTGGGCTTCCAGTGGGCTGAGGAGCACTATGCTTCCGACTATTTTGACCAGCTGTATGCTTGGGCCGAGCAGTTGATCAACGAAGGCTTGGCGTACGTGGATGACCAGACGCAGGAAGAGATCAGCAAGGGCAGGGGAGTGCCCACCGCGCCGGGTGTGGAGAGTCCGTACCGCAACCGCACCGTGGAGGAGAATCTCGACTTGTTCCGTCGCATGCGCGCGGGCGAGTTCCCGGATGGCTCACGTGTGCTGCGCGCCAAGATCGATATGGCATCGCCCAACATGCACTTCCGTGATCCCATCATGTACCGCATCCTGCACGCCACGCACCACCGTACGGGCGACAAGTGGTGTATCTATCCGATGTACGACTTTGCGCACGGCCAAAGCGACTCCATCGAGGGCATCACACACTCCATCTGCACATTGGAGTTTGAGGTGCACCGTCCGCTTTACGACTGGTTCTGCGAGGCGCTGCGCATCCATCATCCGCAGCAGATTGAGTTTGCCCGTCTGAATCTCAATTACACCATCATGAGCAAGCGCAAACTGCTCCAACTGGTGAAAGAAAACTATGTGAATGGTTGGGACGACCCGCGTATGCCGACCATCTGTGGTTTGCGCCGTCGTGGCTATACGCCTGCTGCCATCCGCAACTTTGCCGAGACCGTGGGTGTGGCCAAGCGCGACAATATCATCGATGTCTCCTTGCTGGAGTTCTGCGCACGCGAGGATCTCAACAAGACTGCCATCCGCACCATGGCCGTGCTTGACCCGGTGAAGCTCATCATCGACAACTATCCCGATGACCAGGTGGAGGAGATGGACGCCGTGAACAATCCTGAAGATCCCGAAGCTGGTACGCGCAAGGTTCCGTTCTCCAAGGAACTCTGGATTGAACGCGCCGATTTCCGCGAGAATGCTGACAAGAAGTTCTTCCGCCTCACCATTGACCGTGAGGTGCGCTTGAAATATGCCTATATCATCAAATGTACCCATGTGGTGAAGGACGATGCGGGCAATATCACCGAGATTCACTGTACCTACGATCCGATGACCAAGAGCGGTATGCCCGAGAGCAATCGCAAGGTGAAGGCCACGATCCACTGGGCTTCCGTGAAACATGCTAAGAAGGCTGAAATCCGCCTCTTCGACCGCCTGTTCAGCGTGCCCGATCCTGACAATTGCGAAGAGGGCCAGACATTCCTCGACCACCTCAACCCGAACTCCTTGGTTGTCCAAGAGGGCTGGATTGAGCCGTCGCTCACTTTGGAGAAAGCCATGGCCATCAAACACTTCCAGTTCGAGCGCCTCGGCTATTTCTACGCCGATCCTGACTCCACAGAAGAGAAGCTGGTGTTCAACAAAACCGTCAGCCTCAAACAATAGTATAAGGGCGGACCTATGTGTCCGCCCCTGCCTGAAGGCGGACACTCAGGTCCGCCCCGACAAGCTCTCAACTATAAACTCTAAACTTTCTCCCATGCATTGCCTCACCGACTACGACACGAAGATCCTTATCGCCTTCAACATGAGTTTGCAGGGCGACAAGAAGTTCAGTGAGTTCCTGATGCATAATGGGTTCCCGGAGTTGGAGGCGCTGGCCGAGGCTATCCATTCCAACATACAGGCGTTGGAGTGGTTGGCCAAGAACGGTTATCCTGAATTTGCTGTGTTGAGCAATGCCATTGACGACGAACCTGAGGCGATAGCGTGGCTGGAGAAGTATCATTGCGATTTTCTCTCCAGGTTTGCTGCTGCTTGTCGCAAGGACCCGAGAGCCATGAAGTGGTTCGCCGACAATGATTTGAAGTTGTTTATCATGATGATAGCCAATATCCAGAATATTTTGATGTACCAGTCGTGGGACGCCTCGGATATTCACAAATTCCGCCGTTCGTGATGAATTGGTAAATGAGGTAAAAGAGGTGAATGTGGTAAAAGGGGGTGTAGAGACGCACCATGGCACGTCTCGAATGAAATGAATATAGTATGCAGCAATATGTTGTGATTATTTTTATGGTCGTTGTGGCCTTGCTTCTCCCCCGAATTCCGGTGGTGGGCAAGTTCTTCAACATCATCAACACGGGCTTGCACGAGTTGGGGCACGCGCTGATGGCGTTGCTGTTGGACGGCGAGGTGCGTAAAATCGAGTTGTTCAAGGACACGTCGGGCACTACGGTGACGCAGACCAAGCACAAGTGGGAGGCTGTATTGGTGTCGCTGGCGGGCTATCCGTTTGCGGCTTCGGTGGGTTGGTTGTCGTTTTACCTGATTCAGCACGGGGCGGATACAGGGCTGCTCATCGGACTGTCGGTGCTGTTTGTCATCATGCTGCTCTTTTGGATTCGCAACTGGTACGGCGCCCTGTGGGTGGTGCTGTTCACAACGATCAATGCCTTGCTCATCTATTTCCAAAAGCCACAATGTATTGAATATGCTGCCCTGTTTTATGCCGTGATGATACTCACGGAGTCGGTGGTGTCGTCGTTTGTGCTGCTGGTGTTGTCGTTCAAAGATTCGTCCAAAGCTGGCGATGCTACGAACTTGGAGACTGTGACGCACATACCGGCGGCTATCTGGAGCCTCCTGTTCCTCGCGTTCACCTTATGGGTGGTATATCGTGTGGTAGTGATGATGATATAATTTTTTCTATTTTTGCACCCTTCAAATTCTTAAGAATATGTCACAATATCTTACAGAGAATATTAGCAAAATCACGACCAATACCCTGCAGCGCATGCGCGACCAGGGCGAACGCATTGCCATGCTGACGGCATACGACTATTCCGTTGCCACGTTGCTCGACATGGCGAAGATAGATGTCATTTTGGTGGGCGACTCTGCCGCCAATGTCATGGCTGGCTACAAGACTACTCTGCCTATCACCTTGGATGAGATGATCTATCACGCCTCTTCCGTGGTGCGAGCCGTGAACCGTGCGCTCGTCGTGGTGGATATGCCATTCGGCACCTATCAGGGCAACTCCAAAATAGCCCTCAACTCCGCCATCCGCATCATGAAAGAATCAGGCGCGGATGCCATCAAATTGGAAGGCGGTGCCGAAGTCATTGAGTCGGTGGATCGTATTCTGAGCGCTGGTATCCCGGTGATGGGCCACTTGGGCCTTACGCCGCAGTCTATTAATAAATTCGGTACGTATGCGGTGCGTGCTACCACCGAAGATGAGGCTGCTGTGTTGCTAGAAAACGCCAAATTGCTGGATCAGCACGGCTGTTTTGCGCTGGTTCTGGAGAAGATTCCGGCAACCTTGGCCAAGAAAGTCACAGAGTCCATCCACATCCCCACCATCGGTATTGGTGCCGGTGGCGCGACCAGTGGGCAGGTGCTCGTGTTCCACGACATGACGGGCATGACTCAGCAGTTTTCGCCGCGCTTTCTGCGTCGCTATCTCAATTTGAGTGAAGAGATTGTGGGCGCGGTGGAGCATTATATTGATGATGTGAAGAACGGTAGTTTTCCGAATGAGTCCGAACAATACTGATCCGATTCTTTCTTTGCAAGACCGTATTCTGTACGAAGACAACCACCTGCTGATAGTCAACAAACGGGCAGGGGAGATTGTGCAGGGCGACCAAACGGGCGACAAACCATTGCTGGAGCTGGTGCGCGACTACATCCGCGTGAAGGGAAACAAGCCCGGCAATGTGTTCTGTGGCTTGGTACACCGCATTGACCGGCCCGTGAGTGGTGCGGTCATCTATGCCAAAACCTCCAAGGCACTGTCGCGTATGTGCGAGATGGTGAAGAACCGTGCCGTGCGTAAGATTTACTGGGCCATTGTCGAGGGTGTGGCTCCGGAGCAAGGGCGTCTGGTGCATTACATGCAGAAGAACGAGCGGTTGAACAAGAGTTTTGTCTCCGAAACTGAGAAATCCGGCATGCAGCGTGCCGAACTGGAATTTCGCCGGATAGGAGCTTCGGAGCGCTATTCGCTCCTTGAAATCGAGTTGCACACGGGCCGTCATCATCAGATTCGGGCGCAGCTGTCGGCCATTGGACACCCCATCAAAGGCGATTTGAAGTACGGTGCGCGCCGCTCCAACGAAGATGGCTCCATCTCTTTGCACGCCAGCAGGCTGGTTTTTGAACATCCTGTCAGCCACCAAATCATTGATATTACGGCAGAACCAGTCTCTCCATTGTTCCGGAAAATGTGCGCGAAATAATTTTTTCCGAGCAAATGAAAAAAAGTGTATTTTTGCAGCCTCAAAAACGGCGGGGTAGCTCAGTCGGTTAGAGCGTCGGATTCATAACCCGGAGGTCACGAGTTCAATTCCCGTTCCCGCCACCAAAATACACAGACATCGTCTGTGTATTTTTTTTATATTTGCAGCGCGAACGATTTTGGACTGTTGTGGCAGCGTGTGACGGTCGGCAATGATGGAAGTCCGGCTTTTTTGGAAAAAATGAGAGGCTGGCGTGCAACAGAACAAGGTGAGGTTTCGTTATGAAAATAGTTTGCAAGAGTAATAATCAATCTTTTGAAATTATGAAACGTAGTGTTTTTTCTTTGATGATAGTATGCGCCTGTGCGTTCCTGCTGTCTGCCGTGTCCGAATCCAAGGCCCAGACAGGCTACACGTACACTCCATGGCGCGAGACTGACGTGCTTCCCAATGGCCAGCCGGCACCACTGGATTTTATGACATTGGGAGACCAGGATCACAAGTACGTTCGCTGTCGTTACGGTACTGATGGGCGGGACTATAAAACGCACAATGGTGTTACAGGCTCTGGCCTGAATACCAGCCACGCACTCATTACCCGAACGGGGTCATACGCGAATAATCCAAACGATCCATGCAGGTGTTATCAGAATGGAAGTTCCTATACCCATGAGAAGTTTTTCCCCCAGTCATGGGATGGTGTTCCGGGACATGAATTGGACAAGATCATTAGGCTCGGATGCTACGGTACCCATAGTTCTTCCCCGTGCATGCATAGTCAAGAAATAGAGTATTGGTTTTATCCGCCGAAGGACTCCAGCGTGTTGCTGGTCTATTTTACCTTTGCAGAAGAGGATGTGAGTTGGCATAACACGAAAGAGAATCCGAAATTCTTTATTGAAATCCTGGATGGTACTAACGCTAATACAGAGACCTTGGTGCCAAGTGAATGCTACAGAAACAGACAAATTTTCGGGCCGGATCCGGATTGCTCTCCAACGGGAACCCCCAATCCGAATTGGCCCTATAATCGATTTTTGGCGTCTCCTAGCGGGGAAGATTACAGCCAGGAACATCGTTGCGGGCCTGATGATGTAACAGGAATATATACCTATTATTGGCCTCAGGAATCTTCCGAATATGGTAATACTTATTACACCTATTCCACTCCGACCACTTTCCCCTATTGGGAATGCCCTACCAATCAAACATCTGGCTATGCCGAACAACCCGTCAAGTGGTTTCAGTACACGCCAGTGGCTTTTGACCTTTCTAACTATGCGGAACTGAATAAGGCTGTGAGACTGCGTGTTCGGGCTGCGGCATGTGAGTATGAAGCACACTGGGCGTATGGCATGTTTGCTGCCAAATTGATACCGGGAAAAATCAAGGTGGATGCTTGCGGCGATGAGTCCATAACCCTGTCTGTGCCCTGGGGCTTTATCCCCGGCAGCTATCAATGGCGTTGCGGCACTGATGCGCAACATGCGAACAGGACTGTGGAAATCGGCGACGAAGGTATTGGAGGTACACCAACCAATCTTGTTCTTGATCCTACCGCTCCGAATGCCAAAGTGTATCCATACTATTGCTGCGATATGACGTCACACACGGGTGTGCCTTTTACTTACGAAGCCTATATCAAAAAATATCTGATCGAGCCTGATTTCACGTATGAACAGATTACCAATCCTGACTATCCTTGTTCCCACATTATCCAGTTGCACAACACGGGTCAAGTGAGTGAGCTTACTCCTAAGTCGGCTGGTGTGGGCTATGATACGTTGCCTCAAACCCCGATTCGTTGTACTGAATGGTATTATAAGAACTCTGCCGGTGAGTATCGGGAAATTCCGGGTAGCCGTGGCCAGTTGAATCCAATGTTTAATGTCACAAATACAGCCGATATTAACCTGAACGATTTCGATTACGGTCCTAATGGTGACTCCATTATGATCAAATACATTTTGCAGGATTCCTTGCGGAAGTGTATTGACAGTGTGGAGATGAATATCGCCTTGGATCCCACTTTTGTGAAAGTAGGCACAAAGGATACTACAGTTTTCGCCTGCAACAGCCAATTGCCCTATTTCTTCGGTCGTGATAAGTATGGCGATGCTTATCGTTGGGATGCCCAAGGTAAAAAAGAATGCCATGTGGGTGAGGATTTTGGCGATAAATCTTGGAATTACTGTGACAGTGTGGTTAACGTGACCCTGGAGGTGATGACTCCCAAGGTGGAAATCATTGATGAGGGTGACTTTTGCGATTCATTCCGTACCACGCTTGCCGTGGTTCCGGCTCCCAATCAGGTTTTCGAGCAAGAAGATATTCATGTGTTAAGCTGGAATGGAGATCAGTATGCTACGGGTACTCATTATTTGGCCGAACATGCCGGTGCCTATTCAGTGGATGTCGCTATCGGAGATGCAGGCTGCAAGACATCTGCCAGCTACAAGATAGCAGCGTGTATGCCGTTCATGAACCTGCCGAATACAATCACGCCTTCCAATCACGATGGAGTCAACGACTATTTCGAGATTCCGCAGAAAAGCTTGGTGCAATCGTTGGAGTTTACGGTCTATAATCGCAATGGAATAGTAGTGTACCAGACTAAAGACGTGAACTTCAAGTGGCGCGGCGCCCGTTTCAGCGACGAATATCCCGAACAAGAACTCACGAACCAAACCTACGTATATACCTTGAAGATGGTGGACTACAACGGAAAACCCTATCCGGTGATAAAAGGTGTCATTGTGGTGCTGTAGTTTATCCATTTCATGATAAATTTTAGATGTAATGCATTGGAAATATTGTAGATTATGCTGGCTGGTGGCCTGTTGCTTGCTGCTGACAGGCTGCCCGAACAAACCCAAAGATAAAACAGTCCAAAAGCCGTCGGTTACGCCGCCGGCTTTTGACGTTGATTCAGCCTACCACTTTGTGAAAGCGCAGACAGACTTCGGTCCGCGTGTGATGGGCAGCGAAGCACATTCCAAATGTGCTCAGTATCTGTTGCTTAAGCTTTCCGAGTTCTGCGACACGGCTTTCGTGCAGTCCTTTACCGCTCGTACGTACGATGGCAAGAGCTGGCCGGCGCAGAATATCATAGGCTCCATTGCTCCCGAAAAGAGTGAACGCGTGGTGCTCTCTTCGCATTGGGACTCCCGGCCGTTTGCCGACCATGATCGCACGCCTGCCAACCGCGACAAGGCCATTGACGGGGCAAACGATGGCGCGTCCGGTGTGGGAGTCCTCTTGGAGGTCGCCCGTCAGCTTCGCCTTGAACGTCCTGACATCGGCATTGATATTGTGCTTTTTGATGCGGAAGACTATGGCCCCAAGGAGGGCGATGATGCACCTTCCGGCGAGTGGTGGGGACTCGGTTCCCAGTATTGGGCACAGCATCTGCACAAACCGGGCTACATGGCTCGCTATGGCATTCTGCTAGACATGGTGGGTACGCCCAATGCGCAGTTCTATCAGGAAAGCTTCTCCGTGCGAGATGCGCAGCCCGTGGTGGCCAAAGTGTGGGCACATGCCTATGACCTCGGTTTTGACAACTATTTTATCAACCAGCCCGGCGGCATCATCACGGATGACCATTACTATGTGAACAAGTACGCTCCCTTCAAGATGATTGATATCATCCATTATGATATGACCTCGGGCTCCGGATTCGATCCCGTCTGGCATACTATGGGCGACAATATCGAGCATATTGATAAAAACACGCTTGGTGTGGTGGGAAAAACCTTGTTGTATGTGATTAAAAACGAGAAATGATGCGCTTCAAAGTCTTCAAGTTCGGCGGTGCATCAGTCAAGGATGCCGCTGCTATAGAGAATCTGCATGATATTCTTCGCCGTTACCCCGACGAACGTCTGGTGGTTGTGATTTCGGCCATGGGCAAGACAACAAACTTTTTGGAGCGGGTGTTGCATGCCTATCACAATGCTCCCGACCAGGTTGAGGGCCTCTTGGCGGAATTGCAACGGCAGCACGAGGATGTGGCCGAGCGCCTCGTTCCCGATCCAGGCTCCATCGTGGACCGTATTCAGGGCCTTTTCGCCCAGCTGCGGGCACGCCTGTTGATGGAACCCTCCGATAACTACGATTTCGATTACGACCAGATTGTGAGCTTTGGTGAGCTTCTGTCCACTACCATCATCTCCACCTACCTGAATCTTACGGGCATTCCCAACACATGGTTGGATGCGCGCAGGTTGGTCCGCACCGACTCCACATATCGTGAGGGACGGGTGGACTGGGATGTTACGGTGCAGCAGGTACGTGATGCCATGTCGGATCAGGAGGGTAGGGTATTCCTTACCCAAGGCTTCATCGGCGGCACGGCCGAAAACCTGACGACCACGTTGGGACGCGAGGGCTCCGACTACTCGGCTTCCATCATGGCCTTTGCCCTGGATGCCGAAAGCGTGACCATCTGGAAAGATGTGCCGGGTCTGCTCAATGCTGATCCCAAACGCTTCCCGGATGCGGTCAAACTGGATAAGATACCCTATGAGGAGGCTGTGGAGTTGTCTTACTACGGCGCGTCCATCATCCATCCCAAAACCTTGAAACCTCTGCAGAATAAGCAGATTCCGCTCTATGTGAAGTCGTTCTTCCAACCCGACGAGCCGGGTAGTGTCATCACCTCCTGCTCGCTGGAAGAGCGCATCCCCTCCATCATCGTCAAAGATCACCAGACTTTGCTGACTGTCTTTCCGAGAGACTTCTCCTTCATTGCGGTGGACAATCTGTCGGAGCTGTTTGCAATCTTCTCACAATACAGAATCCGCGTCAACATGATGCAGAACTCGGCAGTGAGTTTTTCTGTCTGCACGGATGCCGAGCCACAACGCGTCCAGCAGTGTGTGGAAGCATTGCAGAAGAAATACAAAGTGAAATACAATGAGGATGTGGAATTGATCACCATCCGACATTACGACGAACAGACCATCAACAAGGTGCTGGCCGGCCGAACCGCCATTCTGCGCCAAACCAGCCGCGCCACGATACAATTCGTGATAGTTTAGAGTTGAGAGTTTAGAGTTGAGAGATGAACGAAAAAAGAGTAAGAGAGTAGAAGAGGAAAAGAGGAAAGATGCATGATGAACTCTATGAACTAAATAATTCGTGCTAACTTTAAGAACAATACAAACCATATAACCACACAATGAAACATCGTTATTTAATCAGCGGCGGCGGCACGGGAGGCCACATTTTCCCGGCGCTGGCCATTGCCAACAAAATCAGAAAAGAGAACCCCGAAGCGGAAATCCTGTTTATCGGAGCCAGCGACAAAATGGAAATGAAACGCGTTCCTGAAGCAGGGTATGACATTCAGGGACTGACCATCTATGGCATCAGTCGAGATTTGTCTCCCAAAGGAATTTGGAAGAATATCAAGTTGCCATTCGTGCTGATGAAGGCGATGCGGAAGGCGCGTCGCATCATACGGGAATTCAACCCGGATATCGCCATTGGAGTGGGGGGCTTCGCTTCCGGTCCTGCGCTTAAGGTTGCCGACCAGCTGGGAGTGCCCACGCTGTTGCAGGAGCAGAACTCCTATCCGGGCGTTACCAACAAGATGCTGGCCCCGAAGGCCAAGAAGATTTGTGTGGCCTACGAGGGACTGGAAAAGTATTTTCCTGCTGAGAAGATTGTGCAAACGGGCAATCCCATCCGGGCAGAGATTCTGAATTTGAACAGGAAGGATCCCAAAGCATACGAGTTTTTCGGATTCTCTCCGGAGAAGAAGACGGTCTTGGTGGTGGGTGGTAGCTTAGGTGCCCGAACGCTCAATGAGACAATGGCGCGTCATCTGGATGAATTCCGCCAAGCGGATGTCCAGGTGTTGTGGCAGACAGGAGAGCTTTATTACAAGAACATAGACTCCAAGCTGTTGGCAGAGCAGGATGAGCACGTGCGCATTGTGCCGTTTATCCGCAATATGAACGATGCATACAGCATGGCCGACGTAATCGTGTCGCGGGCCGGTGCGCTGGCTATCGCGGAATTGGCCGTCGTCGGAGTGCCGACCATCTTGGTGCCATTCCCGTTTGCTGCAGAGGACCATCAGACCTACAACGCCAAGGCCCTTTCCACTAAAGGAGCTGCAATCCTGATTCCGGACTCCGAGGCAAAAGAGAAGCTGATGCCTTCCCTGATGCATTTGCTGGAGAATCCGCAGGAATGCGAGCAGATGAGCCAGGTGCTGCGCACGTTCGCCCAGCCCGACGCCATCGATCGCATTTATGAACAAATAGAACAAGTGTAAGAATTCTTAATATGCCATTCGAGAAAGACCTGTTAGCGGTGAAACAGACCGAATTCGAACTTGCCTCCGGCAGGATTCTGATTTCGGTGCCCTACTATAACGACACGTTCTTCAATCGCTCGGTAGTTCTGCTGACCGATTACGAAGGAGAGCATGTCGCGGGGCTTATCCTCAACCGCAAACTGCCTTATACGGTCAATCAGATGGTGGACGGCCTGCGCGTGGAAGCTCCCATGTATTTGGGAGGTCCGGTGTTGCCTACGGCATTGTTCTTGATACACTCGTTTGACAGCTGCAAGGAGTCCGCGCGCATTGCACCGGGCATCTATGTCGGCTACGACCAAGTGTTGCTGGCCCTGATTGAACACCATGCCATTCCTGCCCTCAAATATCGTTTTATGATGGGGTATGCTGGATGGAGTCCCGGACAACTGGAACAGGAAATCGCCCGCAACATGTGGGTGGTCGGCAATCCGACACCCGAGTTGATTTTCCATACCGAGGCGGACAAGATGTGGGAAAAAGCGGTGCAGGTGCTCGGAAAGGATTATCGCCATTGGCTCAATGTTCCTGAATATATCAATCTGAACTAACTGGATATGAGAAAGATAACGATATTAGTGTTCTTGATTGCCCTGCTTTTCGGTACAGCACAAGCCCAGCGGTCCACTGCTACCAGCAACTTCAAAGGTGGCGTGCGGGCTGGCTTTACGGCTTCGCAAATCTCCGGCGACAACCTGACCGGTTTCCATAAACTCGGTGCATATGCCGGTGTGTATGCCTGTTACCCTTTGAATGACAAGGGAAATTTGAAAATCCAAGCCGAGATCGACTTCACCATGAAGGGCAGTCATACCTATTATCCGCCCAAACAGAATGTTTCCATGATGAACAAGTATGTGCTCAATATCGGTTATCTGGAAGTGCCGGTGCTGCTACGCTGGCGTTTCGCCCGTCTCACTATCCACGGCAGCAGCGACTTTGAGTTTGAACTCGGTCCCATGTTCGGCGTGAATCTGTATCAGAATGAACGCGATATCTATGGCGTCATCCAGGGACGGCCGCTGTTTCGCAGATTCGAATTTTCGGCATTGGCGGGCATCTCATACATGTTCAACGAGCACCATGGCGTCAGCTTCCGGTATTCTAATTCCATTCTGCATGTCCGGAAGCCGAACTGGGCCGTGAACCAAAGAATCAAATTACAGTACAATTCTGTGATGATGATCAGCTATTTTTATCAATTCTGAAAAATGATATGAAAAATCTTTTGGCATTAATTGGATTGTTGCTGACGCTTTGCACCGTTACTGCTCAGAAAGTGCAAGTGCGCACCGGCGACCTGTTGTTTGTGGGCATACCAGGTGACTATACCATTTTTGATGATTCCATGTCAGGGGCAATTGCTTCTGCCACGGGGAAAGCCAACCAGTTGAACTATATCCATGTGGCCGTTTTGGAGGTGGATTATAAAGGTGCAATATGGATTGTGGATGCTACGCTCAAACATGGTGTGGATCGCCATCCTTTGGATACTTTTCTGGCCGATTTTACTTTGAAGAATGGCGAATATCCCCAGTTGGATGTCATGCGATTGAAGCAGTCCCGCCATGCTGCCCAATATGTTTTGAATACAAGAAAATATTGTGGCGAGGCATACGATCTCTATTTTATGCCGGACAATGACCGGCATTACTGCACGGAGTTGGTATATGACGCGTACATAACCCCGAAGGGCAAGCATCTGTTTCATGCGGCCCCAATGAACTTCAAGGCGGAGGACGGCACTTTTCCTCCTTACTGGATCCAGCTTTTCCAACTGATAAATCAGCCTATTCCGCAGGGCGAGCTGGGTACCAATCCCAATGCCATGGCGAAGGAGAAATGCCTTAAGAAAGTCGGCACGCTGCTATAGTCTCTTTTGCACTCCTAATATCTGGGTACGAGTTTGTTTTTTTTCATTATTTAATGGGATGGACGGTGATCCTTCCGCATTGTATTTTTGCAGCGTTAAATCTGAAGAGAATTTGCGGTTATTAATTATGAATTTAATTTTATAATAAGTTGTTGTTTTAATATTTTGATTAGTTGCTGTGTGGAGGCCTCCTGAGAAGCCTCCACATGGTTTTTTATGGCAATCAATCACAATTTTGTGTATTTTTGCCCGCTTTTTCAAAATGAATACCCTGTTTTTGGATCGGGACGGCGTGGTGAACGTGCAGATTGTGGGCGGATATGTGGAATCCGTGGATCAGTTTGTATTTATTGACCATTTTCTGGAGGCAATGAAGTTGTTGCGTCCAAAGTTCAAACATATTGTGCTGGTGACCAATCAGCAATGCATTGGCAAGAAGATTTGCACACAGGCCCAGGTGGATGCCGTGCACAGCTACATGCAGATGCGCCTGCTCGACCAACACACACCCATGGATGCCATCTATTGCTGTCCACATCTGGCTGCGGAGGAATGCTCCTGCCGCAAACCACAGATTGGTATGGCGTTGCAAGCCAAGGCCGACTTTCCCGACATCGATTTTGCTGATTCCGTGATGGTGGGCGACAGCCTGTCGGACATGCAATTTGCACAGAACGCAGGTCTTCTGCCCGTTCATGTGGGCCCCATCCGCCATCCTGATTTTGATGAAATACTCTCCATAACGAAATACCATTTCGACTCGCTATATGATTTTGCAGAACGATTATCGATAATCGATAATCGATAAACGATAATCCCAATGTTTACCTATTTCCTCATCTGGTTCATCTGTTATCCGCTGGCATTGTTGCCGTTGGCGTTGCTCTATGTGCTGGCGGTACCGCTGTATCTGGTGCTGGCGTTCGTGGTTCGCTATCGGCGCAAGGTGATTGAGGGTAATCTGTCGCGTTCGTTCCCTGAAAAATCCCCCGGCGAGATCCGTAGGCTGACTAATCGCTACTATTGGCATCTGTCGCAGATCGCTGTGGAGATGGTGAAGATGCTGGCGCTGCCGCGCTGCATCTTGCGGAAACGCTATCGCTGCTCGAATCCGGAACTGGTGAACAGGTTTTATGATGAGGGCAAAAGCGTGATTCTGATGTCGTCGCATTACAACAACTGGGAATGGATGATTCTGGCGTTGGACGAGATGTTCAAGCATCACGGCGTGGGGGTAGGGAAGCCCAACTCGGACAAGGTGTTCGAAAAGCTGGTCAATCGCGCACGCACGCGTTACGGCACGGAAGTGGTGTTCGCCGACACGGTGCGTGAGACGTTCGAGCGATATGAGACGGAGCACAAACCTGCCGCCTACATGATGCTCAGCGACCAGTCGCCCAACAGCAAGAGGAAGTGCTATGTGACCGATTTCTTGCACCAGCGCACGGGCGTCATCTTCGGCGCGGAGCATTTCGCCCGTAAGTATGACATTCCGGTGCTCTATTACGAGGTGATAAAGGAGCGCATGGGTAAATACCGTGTGGACGTGCAGGTGATTGCCGAACACCCCAATGACTGTGCAGAATACGAGATCACGCAACGATACGTGGAATTGTTGGAGCAGACGATCCGCCGCAAGCCCGAATACTGGCTGTGGAGCCATCGCCGTTGGAAATTCAAATTTGAGGAATAAAAAAGCGCAATTTCTTTGGAAACTGCGCTTTTTCTTAGTAGCGGGGGCAGGACTCGAACCTGCGGCCTCCGGGTTATGAGCCCGACGAGCTACCACTGCTCTACCCCGCAATGTTTACGGCTGCAAAAATACACTTTTTTTATTATTCGCAAATATTTGAACGAAAAAAATTGAGGTATCAATTATTTTTATATCTTTGCACCCCCAAATTAAAAGAGGCTCTTTAGTTTGGAAATGAAGAAGTTAACCTCATTTAGTAACCTTTTAAAAAAACCTTTTGTCCAGGTTAACAGGACAAATTTTAATGTCAGAAGAAATGATTAACACTCCTGAAGAAGTGGCTGCTCCGGCAGAAAACCAAGTGGAAAATGTTGCGGAAACCGCAGCAGAAGTGGCTGAGAATGTGGCCGAAGTAGTGGAGAATGCTCCTGAAGTGGAAGCTAAACCGCGTCAGAAACGTGATTTCACCAGCGCTTATGGCTCCCTCGAAAATTTTGATTGGGATAAGATTGATGACGACGGTGACAAATACGCCGCCGATGAAAAAGCAAGACTTGAAGATCTTTATACCAAATCTTTCAAATCCGTTGATGAAAACGCCGTTATCATGGGTAAGGTCGTTTCCATCAGCAGCCGTGAGGTGGTTGTCAACATCGGTTTCAAATCCGACGGTGTGATCAACGCTTCCGAGCTCCGTTACAACCCGGATCTCAAAATCGGCGACGAAATCGAAGTCTATGTGGAAAGCCAGGAAGACGCCAACGGCCAACTCCAACTCTCCCACAAACGCGCCCTCATCCTCAAATCATGGCAACGCGTTAACGAGGCTTACGATAACCAAGAAATCATTACCGGTTATGTCAAGGGCAAAACCAAAGGCGGTCTTATCGTGGACGTCTTCGGTATCGAAGCTTTCTTGCCGGGCTCCCAGATCGATGTCAAACCTATCCGCGACTACGACGTGTTTGTTGACAAGACCATGGAGTTCAAAGTGGTGAAGATCAACCACGATTACAAGAACGTGGTCGTTTCCCACAAAGCCCTCATCGAGGCTGAAATCGAAGCTCAGAAGGCTGAAATCATCAGCAAACTCGAAAAGGGTCAGATTCTGGAAGGTACTGTCAAGAACATCACCTCTTACGGTGTGTTCATCGACCTCGGCGGCGTGGATGGTCTTATCCACATCACCGACCTCTCTTGGGGCCGCATCTCCAATCCGGAAGAAGTTGTCCAACTCGACCAGAAGATCAACGTGGTTATCCTTGACTTTGACGAGAGCAAGAAACGTATCGCCCTCGGTCTCAAACAACTCACCCCGCATCCTTGGGATAACCTTGATCCGAACCTTAAGGTGGGTGACAAAGTCAAAGGTAAAGTGGTCGTCATCGCTGACTACGGCGCATTCGTGGAGATTATCCCCGGCGTGGAAGGTCTCATCCACGTTTCCGAAATGTCCTGGTCTCAGCACCTCCGCACCGCTCACGAGTTCCTCAAAGTGGGCGACGAAGTGGAAGCTGTTGTGCTTACCCTCGACCGCGAGGATCGCAAGATGTCTCTGGGTATCAAACAACTCAAACCAGATCCATGGGCAGACATTACGACCAAATATCCTGTCGGTTCCAAACATACCGCTACAGTGCGTAATTTCACCAACTTCGGTATCTTCGTTGAACTCGAAGAAGGTGTTGACGGCCTGATTCACATTTCCGACCTCTCCTGGTCCAAGAAAATCAAACATCCGGCTGAATTCACGAAAGTTGGCGAACCTATCGACGTGGTTGTTCTTGAAGTCGATACCGAGAACCGTCGTCTCAGCTTAGGCCACAAACAACTCGAAGAGAATCCTTGGGATGTGTTCGAGACAGTCTTCACCGTTGGCTCCGTTCACCAGGGTACGATTACCTCTATGAACGACAAGGGTGCTGTGGTGGCTCTGCCTTACGGCATCGAAGGTTTCGCTTTCAACCGCAATCTCATGAAAGAGGACAAGACCACTGCTAAGGTGGACGATGTGCTCGACTTCATGGTGGTTGATTTCTCCAAAGAATCCAAGAAGATCCACTTGTCTCACACCAAGACTTGGCAAGCTACCAAGGAAGATGAGGACAAGCAGAGAGAGGATGAGGCCAGAAAACAGGCCAAGGAAATCGCTAAGATCAACGAAAGCAATGTCGAAAAGGCTACGCTCGGCGATCTTGACGTGCTCCAATCCCTGAAAGAGGATCTTGAGAAAGAAGGTAGATAATCTTCTTTTTTCCGAATAAAGAAGGCATCCTGAAAACGGATGCCTTTTTTTTGTATCTTCGCCGCCGAAATTTTAGAAGATGAAAAAGGTAGTTTTCACTATAGGCTTGGCATTGGTGTTGCTCGCTCCGGCGCACGCGCAGCGCTTCATCGGATACGTGTCCGCTGGCGCCAATTTCTCGCAGATCGAGGGCGACGACGTGCACGGTTTCTACAAGGTGGGCGTGAACGCCGGTCCCGGTGTCATGCTCCCCCTGGGCCGCAAACAGAATATGTCCATCTCCGCAGAACTGCTCTATGTGCAGAAAGGCTCCTATTGTCCCTATAAGTTCGACCCGTTCGACACCGCTCTGTACGCCCCTTCCATGTACACGGATGTGGACCGCAGTGTGCCGTTCAATGGAAAAGTCAAGTGCCGCATAGCTCTGGATTATATCCAAATTCCGGTCATATTCCGGTATGAGGACCTACGCTCCGGCTGTTTCATTGGAGCCGGTTTTGCATGGAGCCGCCTGGTGCGCGCCAAGGAATTGTACAATGGATTCACACGCACCACCAGCATAACGTCGGGTACATACAGGACCAGCGACTGGAATATTCTTGTCGATGCGGGCATACGCCTGTACAAGAACTTGACGCTCAATGTGCGCTGGGAGTATTCGCTCAGACCCATTCGCATCATGGATTACAACATCGGCAAGTATAACGCCTCTGGCGATTTCGAGGTGACTAACCATTGGGTTGGCAAAATGCAAAACCATGTGCTCTCCTGCCGCCTGACCTATTTTATCAATGAGAAATTCGTAAGAAACACCAAAACCAAAAACGACGGAACTCGCATCGGCACACCCTGGGTACGCGAGATTCCGGATTATGACAACTAAAAATCCAATATCATAAGAACTATGCGTGTAAAATCGGCATTTCTGATCCTTTCAGCTATTGTCATGGTGATGATGACCTCCTGTGACAAAAAGTTGAACCTCATGGCGGACTACAAGGATATCTCCTTCTCTTACGCAATCTTAAACCAGAAAGATTCCATACATTATTTTAAAATATACAAGGGCTTCCTGACTGAAGATAATGCTTACGAGGCAGCGTTTGATTGGAACAATATCTATTATCCGGTGGATTCCATTGAAGTCCGCTTGGAAGAACGCTCGGATCAGGGCACGTTGTTAAGAACTGCCATCTTGGATACCACGACAAGAGTGCCAAAACAAAGCGGCTATTTTGCTTATCCCAAGCAGTTGCTGTATTATTCCACGTGGAAACTGAAAGATGACTATACCTATCGTTTGGTGGTCAAGCATGTAAACAGCGGCAAGGAGGTTTATGCCGAAACACCTATTGTGAGTAACTTCTCTGTCAAGAATCCGCAGCAGACCTGGAATATGAATTTGGAAAAGCCCTCCACAATCACGTTTTATGCTGCGAAGAATGCTGCTGCATACGATTTGTATTTGTATTTTTATTACGTCGAAGTGGATAAAACTACAGGAGCAGTGGAACATAAAGTGATCAGCAAGAAACTGAATGCTGATTTTGTCCGCTCTACCACGACTGGCGAGGTGTCATACGTCGGTTTTGTGCCCAAAAACTTCTACACCATCATCGCTCAGAATCTCCAACCTAATGATAAGGTTACCCGCTACATTGATGCAATTGGCGGAGTTGCGTACAACTGCCTTCAATTGCGCGTATGGGCAGCAGGAAAGACGTTCCTGGAATACTATAATGTCTCCCATCCGAACAGCAGCATTGTGCAAAACAGATTGGAATACACCAACTTTGTGTCAGATGATCAGGATGCATACGGCATTCTGACCTCCCGCAATATGTGTTACCGGAATCTGCAATTCAATCCGACGGAACATAATGAGGATACCTTGGTGCAAGGTGCTGTCACCAAAGATCTTGGATTCGATTATTATCGTAACTCACCGTTTTTCCATTCTGGGGAATAACAGCTATTTGTGACAGTTATAACCGGATTTGGTGAGGAACTGTTGGTGATAGGATACCCTGTTGGAGAAATTCTTGAAATCTTTTTTGTCGAGCGGAGTCCAGACGCACTCGGAGAGAGCGCAAAGTCTGGGCAGTAGCATGTATTCTGCCTGCTCGGGCGTGTTGATGAACTCTGTCCAGAGATTGCATTGGCCGCCCAGGATGTGTTTGGCTTGAGCTTCGGTTAACCCATCAGGCATGGGATCGAAACTGTACGCTTTTTCCAAGGTCACTAATCCCGTCATGGCCAGCGGCTCTTTTTCTGGATCGCCTTGGTAGTAGTTGAAATAGCAGTGGCTGGTGGGACAGAGGATGACATCGTTGCCGTGCTTGGCGGCGGTTTTGGCCACCTCAATGCCTTGCCAGCACATGACATCACATTGGTTCACCATGTCATCCGACACGATATCGTCCCACATGATGGCCGTTTTGCCGAACTGTTTCAGATATTGTTCAATTTCATTCATCAGCCATTGTTGTAGGGCAGTCTCGTCGGCCAGATTTTTGTCCTGGATGCGTTGCTGGCATTTGGGACACACCTGCCAGTTGTCGTTGAAAGCCTCGTCGCCGCCGATGTGGATGAGCGGGTAGGGGAATAGCTCGGCCACTTCCTTGAGCACATTTTGGTAGAAGGTGATTACGTCGTCATTGCCCGCGCACATGATGGCCTTCGGCGGCCAGTAGGGACCGACGGCCACGGTGTAAGGATAGTCGTCGCAGGCATACTGCGGGTAGGTGGCGAGTATGGCGCTGCAGTGCCCCGGAATCTCAATCTCGGGGATGATGTCAATGTGTCGTGCGGCGGCGTATTCAACGATGTCTCGGATCTGGGCTTTGGTATAGTAGCCGCCGTAGGTGGCGGGTTCCTCCGGCTGTACGGGATGGAGTGAGTCCCAAGTCTTGCGCTCGGGGCGCCAGGCGCCGATGGTGGTGAGGGCAGGGTATTGGTCGATCTGGATGCGCCAGCCGTGGTCGTCCGTCAGGTGCCAGTGGAATTTGTTGAGCTTGTAGGAAGCCATCAGGTCGATGTAGCGTTTCACAAAATCTGCATTGAAGAAGTGCCGTGACACATCGAGGTGCGCGCCGCGGTAGGCAAAGCGCGGGTAGTCGATGATCTTGGCGCAGGGGATGTGGAACTCTTTGGCGTCTGCAAGCTGGTCAGGATAGGCCATCTGGCGAATGGTCTGGAACGCGTAGAAAAGTCCTGCCGTGGTGTTGGCCTTGGCGATGATATGGTTGCGCTTTACCGTGAGCGTATAGCCTTCTGCACCAATCTTTTTGTCTTCCTTTTGGTTGAGCTCAAAGAGGATATAGTTCTTGCGGCTGCTGCTCTTGTCACCCAAATTGGGCTTTATCTTGAAGGTCTGCTTGTAAGTGTCATGGATGATTTTGGACAATTCGCCGGCCTCTGCCCCCAGGTTCTCGAAACAGAGATAGGTTTCATTGTCGATGGTGAAACTACCGCTCTTGGGCGTGCACTCCACCGGCTCGGGGATGACGACAATGGGTTGGGGCTTGTGGCAACTGCAGACTGACAAAGCGCAGCATGCGATCAACAGAAGACTTTTGATGGATTTCATTGTGATGTTGTTTTAGGCTGCGAAGATACAAAAATTGACAAATGACGGTTAAAAACTATTTCATTTCACGGATAAAACCACAGTTTGATTTCGTATTTTTGCGTTGTTGATTTAGTGTAACGTGCAATATAAACCTCCATTTGGAGTTATTATATCAAATTTTAGAGTCATGAAAAAATTATTTTGTTTCATAATCGGAATGATGGCATGTGTGGCAGCTTTTGCACAGGCCGAGAATGCCAAATACTATATCGAAGGCGACTATGAGATCAGTCGCGGCGACAACAACCAGTTCGTCTATACTTTGTCCAACATTACCTCCAAGGGCATCACCTTTTCCCCGGTCGATAAGATAGTGGGCCATGTGGAAAGCGACGAGTCCATCTCTTTTGCTTTCGAGAAAGCCCAGACCGACTATCCCGGCGGCTTTGCAGAGGGACTCAAGTTCTGGAAATGGCAGTACGACGGCAAGGAGTATAAATGGCAACGCGACAGCGAGGTGAAAGATGCCCAGCAGCAGTTCAAGACTGACGGCGTGATGGTGGTGATGCTCATCCTCGACTGCAGTACATCCCTCGGTGAGGTCAACTTCGCCAAACTGCAGAATGCGGCTATCAAGTTCATCGATGTGATGTACAATGCTTCGCCCAACGGTAGCGTGCGCCTCGGTATTATCGGCTTCAACACGATGAGCAACACCGACAAGATGGTGTACGATATCCAGCCGCTTACCTCCAGCACCAAGTCATCCATGATCCAGTTTATCCATGGTCTTACCTTATACAATAATACTTCTTTGTATTATGCCATGCACAAAGGCTCCGACATGATTGGCAATTATGTCTCAGCCATGAGCTCGGAAGACCGCGAGAAATATGACTATGCTTGCATGGTGTCCTTCACCGACGGCTACGACAACCACTCCGCAGACGAGCGTATCGGCATCCCCGACAAGGGTTTGGATAATCCCTATTTCCAGTATGTCCGCGACAATGTGGTCGATAAATTGATTGGCGGAAAAGAGTTGAAAAGCTATGTGATTGCCATCAAGGGCAATGATGTGGCCGAAGACAACCAGCTTTACCAGGCAGTTTTCAAAGGACTGGCTTCTGACAGTCCGTTCCTGTTGGAGGATTTCTCCCAGTTGGAAGCGCAGTTTGAGAATATGGCCAAGGAGTTGATGAAACGCTGGCAGAATGTCACCTGCTACGTGCCTGCTGCCTACCGCGGCAAGATTCGCTGGACGCTGGGCAACGGCACAGAACCTGCCCCAAAGAAAGCTCCCGTTACGGAGCCAAAGCAAACGCCAGCCCCTGAACCCAAGCCAGTTACACGCACCAAGAAGAACTTCTGGGGCGTGAACGGAGCTGCCGTGTTTGAGTATGCTTCTGCTATGCGGCCCATCTTCTATTTTGGATTGGGCGCTGGTGTTGATTTTGCCATTCCGAAAGAAAAGGCTGCTGTTGGCGGTATGCTCTCCCTCAAATACTGCTTCGGAGGACCCACCCATGTGCATGCCGGCCCGCTGTTCATTTTCGGCGATTATGAGAATAGTACCACCTTTATGCTGGGAACCGCATTGGATTTGCGTTTCCAGACAGCCTCAACCAAATACATGGGCGTCAACAGGAAACTGGCAACCAATTACATGGAGCAGTGGCTTGGCGACAAGTGTGGTGCTGGTGCAACATTGCGTTTAGGCGCTACCACCATTGTGAAGAGACTCTATTTCTTCACGGACCTGACACTCGGTGGCTATAGGGCTAAATATCAAAGTCTTGTGGCAGAGCAGGTGCTGGATCCCAATGGACAACCCATGTTGGATGCAGAGGGTAATGCGGTAATGAGGTATCCAACTGCCTCTCCCACGCACCTCTATTTCAATGTTTCACTTAATGTAGGATATAGGTTCTAGAACGAGAATAGACTATACCAAGAAGGCCGACTGCGCGATGCCGTCGGCGAACCAAAGACCGGTTGCTGTAAGACAGAGCCGGTCTTTTTCTATCTGGTAGTGCTCCGGCGCGACGTGTGTGCGGAAGTGCGCTTCCAGTGCTTCGCGGCGGGCGTCTCCAAAACGGCTGGCTACGGCGCTGAGGTCCACACCCGCGCGCGTGCGCAGGCCCAATAGCAGCGTTTCGTTGTAGAGGTCGTCGTCGGACAGGGCCTCGCGCTCCTCGCAAGGGATTCCTTGGGCTATGTTGTCGCAATATTGCTTGAGATTGGCGGGATTCCACTGGCGGCTGTTGCCGTCAAAGGAGTGCGCCGAAGGACCCAGTCCGAGGTATGGCGTGTGGTTCCAATAGGAGGAGTTGTGCTTTGACTCGAAGCCGGGCACGGCGAAGTTGGAGATTTCGTACTGCTGCAGGGTGGAGTGGGGGAGCATCTCTTGCAGAATATCATACTGTTGTGCCGCGAGGTCGTCATCCACGGGTGCGTGGCTCCGGCGCTCAATCTGCTTGTAGAGGATGGAGTTTTCCTCCGGCGTAAGCGCATAGCAGGAGAGATGGCGAATAGGCAATGAAAGGGCGGTGCGCAGGTCCTGGCGCCAGTGCGCGTTGTCGCGCTCCGAAACCCCGTAAATGAGGTCAATGGAGAGGTTGTCGATGGCGGCGACAGCATTATCTACGGCCTTCTTCGCTTCTTCTGCCGTGTGCCGCCGCCCCATGAAGCGCAGCACGGAGTCCTGGAACGACTGCACCCCGATGCTCAGCCGGTTGAACCCTAGCGCGCGCAGTCCGCGGCAATACTCCGCCGTGAGCTGCTCAGGGTTAGCCTCCAAGGTCATCTCGTGCACTTGGCTCAAATCGAAATAATCACTCAGCAGGCGCAAAATATGCTCCAGCTCACTGACCGAAAGCAGGCTGGGCGTGCCCCCTCCGAAATAGACGGTCCGGACGGGCTTTTCGCCAAGATAACCTTGGCGCAACGCAATTTCTTTTCCCAGCGCGTCCAAATACAATTCTTTTCCATGCAGATTCGCTATGGAATAGAAACCGCAATAGACGCATTTGCTTTTGCAAAAGGGAGTATGCAGGTAGATCATGAGAGATGAGAGATTATAGATTAGAGATGAGAGAATAAATCCCCTTCTATTTTAGAAGGGGTGGCCGAAGGCCGGGGTAGTAATATTGGTGGCCGAAGGCCAGGGTAGTAATATGAATGTAAATGTAAATGCCAGTCATTTTCTCAAAATGAAGAAATGCAAAATTACACAATTTTTTATATTTTTGCAGTTTGTTTAAAAAACGGAATTTATTAACTAAATCTCTTTATATTAATAACTTAAATTTTTACTTATGGAAAACTTAGTAAAGTATGTATGGATCGTGTTTTGCGCATCCATCGTCGCATTGGGTTTTGCGTTCTTCTTCTATCGCAGAATGCTGAAGGAAGATGAAGGTACTCCCACCATGCGCGAAATCGCCTCTCACGTCCGCAAGGGCGCTATGGCTTACCTGAAACAGCAATACAAGGTGGTGAGCATCGTGTTCGTCATCCTCGCCGTGCTGTTCTTGATCATGTCTATTTTCCACCTCCAGAATGGTGTGGTGTGGTTCGCCTTCCTGACCGGCGGTTTCTTCTCCGGTTTGGCCGGCTTCCTCGGCATGAAGACTGCTACCTATGCTTCTGCACGTACCGCCAATGGCGCACGCCAGAGCCTGAACAAAGGCTTGCAGGTGGCTTTCCGCAGTGGCGCCGTCATGGGCTTGACCGTCGTCGGTTTGGCTCTGCTCGACGTTTCCGCTTGGTTCCTGGTACTCTATCATACTGGACTGCTGGAGCTGGTCGGTGAGCATGCTACTTTGACTACCATCACCACCACGATGCTGACTTTCGGTATGGGTGCTTCCACTCAGGCTCTCTTCGCACGTGTGGGCGGCGGTATCTACACCAAGGCTGCTGACGTGGGCGCAGACCTCGTGGGCAAAACTGAATTCAATATCCCTGAGGACGATCCGCGCAACCCCGCTACCATCGCTGATAACGTGGGTGACAATGTGGGTGACGTGGCCGGTATGGGTGCAGACTTGTATGAGTCCTATGCTGGTTCCATCCTCTCCACCATGGCTCTGGGTGCTGCTGCTTTCGCCACTATCGGTGCTGAAATGCAGATGAAGTCCATCCTCGCCCCGATGATGATCGCTGCTGTGGGCGTGATTCTTTCCGTGATCGGTATTTTCATCGTCCGTACGAAAGAAGAAGCCAATATGACCCAATTGCTCAAGGCTTTGAGCCGTGGTACCAATACGGCTGCTATCCTCATCGCTGTGGCTACCTTCGCCATCTTCGCATTGGTGTTCGGCACGCAGGACAACATGTGGTGGCACGTTTCCCTCTCTGTGGTGGTCGGCTTGCTGGCTGGTGTCATCATTGGTAAATCTACGGAATACTACACTTCCCAATCCTTCAAACCCACCCAGAAAGTAGCTGAGTCCTCTCAAACTGGTCCTGCTACTGTGATTATTTCCGGTATCGGTCTGGGTATGATTTCCACCGTGATTCCGGTGCTCACCATCGGTATCGCTATCATTTTGGCTTTCTTGTGTGCTAATGGCTTCCAGATTGCCTTCACGCCGGAGAACCTCTCTCTCGGTCTGTACGGCATCGGTATCGCTGCTGTGGGTATGCTTTCCACACTGGGTATCACGCTGGCTACGGATGCTTACGGTCCTATCGCCGACAACGCTGGTGGTAACGCTGAGATGAGCGGCTTGGATCCTGAGGTCCGCAAACGTACCGACGCTCTCGATGCTCTTGGCAACACTACGGCTGCTACGGGCAAGGGCTTCGCTATCGGTTCTGCCGCTTTGACCGCCCTCGCATTGCTCGCTTCCTACGTGGAGGAAATCAAGATTGCCCTCGTGCGTATCGGTACAGAAACGCTCGACCTTGGCAACCGCGTGGTGGAAACTGCGAATGCTTCTTTGATTGACTTTATGGATTACTACAATGTTTCCCTGATGAACCCGAAAGTGCTCGTGGGTGTCTTCATCGGCTCCATGATGGCCTTCTTGTTCTGCGGTCTCACGATGAACGCTGTGGGTCGCGCTGCACAGAAGATGGTGGAGGAAGTTCGTCGCCAGTTCCACGAGATCAAGGGCATCCTCACTGGTGAGGGTACACCTGATTACGCTCGTTGTGTGGCTATTTCCACCAAGGGTGCTCAGCATGAGATGTTGCTGCCTTCCATCCTCGCCATTTTGGCTCCTATCGTTACAGGTCTGATCCTGGGCGTGGCCGGCGTGCTCGGTCTGCTCGTGGGTGGCCTCGGCGCAGGTTTTGTGCTGGCTATCTTCATGGCCAACGCCGGTGGTGCTTGGGACAATGCCAAGAAGTATGTCGAGGAAGGCCACTTCGGCGGCAAGGGTTCCGACAACCACAAGGCTACTGTGGTGGGTGACACCGTGGGCGATCCTTTCAAGGATACCTCCGGCCCGTCTCTGAACATCCTCATCAAGTTGATGAGCATGGTCTCCATCGTGATGGCTGGTCTTACCGTAGCTTGCCACTTGCTGTAGTAGCAAATACGGTTTCCGAATAAAAAAAAGAGATGCGAAAGCATCTCTTTTTTTGTAAATTAATTTCTAAATAATTGAAAATTTCTAAAGTAAAATTCACGCACTTTTGAGTGTTGAAAAAAAGTGACCTCAATGCAAGTGTTATAGTATATTTTAGTATATTTGTTGTATGAGTTTAGTGCTTCCAATGGAAATGCGTAAACTATTGATTACAGGATATTTACCCCCCCCATTGGGGTTGTTTTAGGGATTTTTTGATGATGATGGCACGGCAAAGTCGCGCTAGAGTTGAGGTTGTCCCATATTTTTTTCTCCTTATGAGTCGGGTGGTGGAGTGTCGAAAAAAAGAAGAAAATTTAACAAATAAAAAATAACATAACTATGAAAAAACTTTTACTGTTTATCGCAATGACAATCGTGTCATTGTCCGTCTGGGCACAAAGCAGCCCTTTTATCAGCTACCAAGCTGTGGTCCGTGACGCCAACAACCGTCTGGTGACCAACGAGGCCATCATGGTGACCATCCAGATTCTTGACAACAGCAATGCTGTGCAGTACACCGAGACAGACGATGTAAACAGCAACGCCAATGGTTTGATTTCCCTGACCGTAGGCGACAATGACCCAGCAGCCTTCGCAACCATCAACTGGGAAGGCGCCAAGTTCAAGACTACTGTCCATGTGAACAGCTCTGGCTATGAGGTGGTGAGCACCTCACCTGTGACTGCCGCTCCGTTGGCACTCTATGCCTCCGACGTGAACCCATCCGGCTCTACAGTCACCGCTGTGTACAACAAAATGCAGGCGGACAGCCTGGCTTTGGCTCAACGTATCACGGCCGACAGCATTGCCTTGCACAAAGCTACCAAAGACTCGGCGACGGTTATTCGCGCCGCTTTGGAGGATACCGCCAGCGCTATCCGCAACAGCATCGGCGACGGCACGCTGACAATTACCTATGGTACGGAAGTTATAACCTTTACGGCTAACCAGAAAACCCCGAGCAGCATTGCCATTTCTGCCCCTACCTCCGCAAACAATGGAGAAATCACCATCACTCGTAATAATGAGCCCATTACAAACGGCAAGTTCACGGTTAACCAGAGCAACGACCAGACCATCGATATTGAAGTGCCCACAAAACTCTCTGATCTGCCCAACGACGGAGGCCATTATGCCAAACGCGACAGCGTGAATGTCTTTACTACTGACAACGATTTTACAGGTGGAAGCATCACGGTGCCCAGCAAATTCGACATCCACAATCCTCCCACAGCGGCTACCTGTACAGACGATGCCGTCAATGTCTGCGACTTGGTTGCAGTATTCGACAGCCTGATGAAACGCGTGGATTCTCTTGCTGATGTGATGAAGGCTACCCAGCAAGAACTCGACGAAATTAAAACGGCTGTTATGCCGGTTCTGGCTTTGAGCTCGAATAAGCCTTTGGATATTAGTGCCGGAGATGGGGAAACAGTAGAAATTAAATACTCGGCTGATATAACGAATTCCAATAAGACGTTTTCCTATAGTTGGTATGTGAATGGAGCTGTTCAAGGAAGTGACAGCAGCAAATTAATCTTCACGGCCAACACCGCTGGCGCCTTCAAAGTGTTGTGCGTGGCAACATCCGGTGCTATTGTCCTTAAGGATAGTATGACCACCACAATATGCATTAGACCTTCTATGGAATACGCTTTTGTCGGAGGTAACTCGGCGGATTTTGGTAAGGTTAATATCATTAGTTCCACCGCAACTGCAGCCAGCTGGCGCGATGAAAACAACATAGAGATTGGTACTTGGAATTCCGGTCTCACCGACATCCTTCCTGTTGGTGAATATACGGTCGTATTAGCATCTGCTGGTGGATGTGATTCAAGCTTGACCATAGAAGTGATTTCCAGCCCGCTGTGCGCAGTGAGCACAGTGAATGCAACAAATGAGACAAGTGTTACAGTAAATGGGCATAATTATGTTACTGCTATTCAAGACCATCAAGGTAATCAGTATAATGTCGTTGAAATTGCAGGTTATTGTTGGACTCGTGAGAATATGCGATGCACCCAATACTATGATGCTGAAACAACTTCTTACATAGATATTCCTGATGGAGGATCTACGGGATCTGCAAGTGTAGCGTACCGTTATGATCCTAATCCTGACATAGCAGGCTCTGTTGATGTTGATGGCTACCTCTATAATTGGACGGCGGCAATAGGGAATAGTGCTTCGAGTATTCCTGCAGGTAACCAATCCGCTTATACCCGTGGTATTTGTCCCGAAGGATGGCATGTTCCTTCTTTATATGAATTTTATTACATGTTTGTTGTACCAGGTGCAATGAATAATGCCGGTCGGGTGGCAGGGTCAGTTCCGCGTGAAACATGGGCGTCCTGTTGTGACGGCACTTCGGCCCCAGGAAATCACAACTACGCGGATCGAAATAGCACCGGCTTCAGTGCACTTTGTTCCGGATATAAAGAAAATGGTGCTACTTATCGGAATTTAGGAGCCTATTTTTGGACATCTTATCACTATAATGGATATAGTGGCAGCATTGCTTTCAGTGTTCAACCCACTGAAAGCAGCACTGTTTACACTTACGTGGTGGGTGAGCATGCTCTGTCCGTCCGTTGCGTACGCGATTAGTATTGGGTAATAATTGTGCGTTTTATAGTTTTTGAATTTTTTTATCGATATAATCATATATCTATGGCTTCATTGAAAAAAGTTTTTTTACTGTTTACGATGTTGATCATGACACTGGCCATCATGGCACAGAACAATGTGATTACATTCCAGGCTGTGGTGCGTGACGCCAACAATCGTCTGGTTCCCAACGAGGCTATCACCGTGACTATCCAGGTGCAGAATATCGGTGGCGATGTCCTTTACACGGAAACCGACAACGTGACTAGCAACGCCAACGGTTTGATTTCCACGCTCATCGGTGACAACAACCCGACAAGCTTTGCGGCCGTCAACTGGAATGATGCCAAGATTAAGACCATCGTGAAAGTGGTCAGCACTGGCTATGAGGTGGAGAGTATCCTGCCGGTGAACGCTGTACCGGTGGCCATCTATTCTTCCGATGTGAGTCCGGCTGGATCAACCATTACAGCAGTGTATAATAAAATGCAGCAGGATAGTCTGGCGTTGGCCCAACGTATTACGGCCGACAGCATTGCCTTGCACAAAGCTACCAAAGACTCGGCAGCGGCCATTAGCACCGCTCTGGCTGACACCGCCAGCGCTATCCGCAACAGCATCGGCGACGGTCTGCTGACCATCACTTACGGTTCGGAGTCTCCAGTGACCTTCTCAGCCAACCAGAAAACCGATGCCAACATTGCGATACCTTCCCAGATCTCTGCAAATAATGGCAAAATTACCATCACCCGGAGCGGTGAATCCATCCCCAATGGCGAGTTTACCCTTAACCAAAGTGATGATCAGACCATTGATATTGAAGTGCCCACCAAACTCTCCGATCTGCCCAACGCCGGAGGTGTGTATGCCAAACGCGACAGCGTGAATGTCTTCACTGCTGCCAACGATTTCACTGGAGGTCGTGCCAAGGTGCCCAGCCAGTTCGATATCAATAATCCTCCAACCACCTGTACGCAAGATGCCATCACTATTTGTAACTTGGTTGCGGTTTTTGACAGTCTGACAAAGCGTATAGACTCTATCTCACAGGCGATTGAGGCGGCTCGGCAGGAAATCGAAGCGATGAAAACCCTCCTCGTAACTACGGACAGCATTCCCGTGAGCACGATTGCGGCCAATACGGCCAAAGCCTACGGCACGGTGGTCTTCGACGGAGGCAAGCCCAATACGGTGCGCGGCATGTTGTATTCCACCTCTGACCTGAATCTGAAGCTCAATGCCACGGGTGTGGATTCAGTGAAAGCTACTGGCACGGGCAAGGGTAGTTATGATTGCATCCTGAAGCAATTAGTCCCGTGTACCCAGTATTATGTTCGTGCTTTTGCCTACAACGATGTGGATACTGCATACGGTGATGTGATGAACTTTACCACGAAGCCATTCACCTGCGGCAACACGCTCACCGATATCGATGGCAATGAATATGGTACTTTGTTGCTCGGCAGCCAATGCTGGATGCAACAGAACCTGCGCACCACCCATTTTGCCGACGGAACCGAAATTCCGCTTGGAGGATCGGGTAATCACAGTGGCGCTCGCCGCTATGCGCCGGATAGCAATCTCGACACATACGGCTATCTCTATAACTGGGATGCCGCAATGAATGGCAGTGCCTCTTCCGAGGCCAATCCGAGTGGTGTTCAAGGTGTATGCCCCGCCGGATGGCACCTGCCGAGCGATGCAGAATGGACACAACTGACCAGCTTCGTTGCTTCTAACAGTGCGAATGTTTGCGGCAACGATCCTGACAACATTGCAGTAGCTTTGGCCTCTACGGAGATGTGGGGCACTTGGGGAACATGCCCCACTAGCAGTTGCTGTATGTGTACAAATCCTGCTTCCAATAACAGCTCACAGTTCTCGGTATTGCCCGCCGGCACATGGAATGTGAATGGATCCGTCGGAGGTGTAACCCCTGGATATTATGATGGTTTAGCCATTTTCAGAACGGCCACGTTATTAGACGCAGGCCATGTCCAGGCTAGAGAGTTCTATCTCGAGAACTCTTATGTGGATGAGACAGCTATTGACAAAACGAACGGTCTCTCGGTACGTTGCGTACTCACCTGTCCAACAGATCTCGCCTATTTGCCCACCGTGTCTGTTGTGAGTTTAAGTCGCACGGGCACTACCGTCAGCATGACGAGCAATGTGCTTTCTGACGGCGGCGCAACGGTGACCGAACGGGGTGTCTGCTGGGGTACCACACAGCATCCTACCACCAGCTCAACCCATAAGGTAGCCACCGGCACGGGCCTTGGAAACTTTACTGTCAGCGAAGACCTTACTCCCGGCACTACCTACTACATAAGAGCTTACGCCATCAATAGTGAAGGTACCGCCTATGGCGGCGAGAAGACCTACGTCACGCCATTCATTCCCACGGTGACTACGAGTGCTGTTTCCAATATTGCAGCCTCCACAGCAACTGCTGGCGGCAATGTGGCCGACGATGAGGGTGGTGCCACTGTGACCGCTCGCGGCGTGTGCTGGAGCACTTCTCAAAATCCGACCGTTAGTGACAGCCACACTACCGATGGCAACGGCACGGGCAGTTTCACCAGCAACATCACGGGGCTCAATGCACTCACAACGTATTACGTGCGTGCGTATGCCACCAATAGTGCGGGCACGACGTATGGTAACCAAGTGAGCTTCACTACCCCGGAGGCAACGCCCATGGTGACCACAAGCGCCGTAAGTAATATCACCCTTGACAACACCACTATCAATGCCACCTGCGGCGGCAATGTAACCGATGAAGGCGCATCCGCTGTCACCGCCCGCGGCGTATGCTGGAGCACTTCAGAAAACCCGACCATTAGCAACAGCCACACAACCGACGGCAGCGGCTTAGGCAGCTTCACCAGCAGCATCACGGGCCTCACATCCGGCGAGACCTATTATGTGCGGGCCTACGCCACCAATAGTGCAGGTACGGCGTATGGAAACCAAGTGAGCCTCACTCTCCCCATGGTGGATGCTAAGTCCTGTCCCTCTGCGCCTACGGTCACCGACCACGAAGGTAACGTGTATGCAACGGTTCAGATCGGCGAACAATGCTGGATGCGTGAAAACCTGCGTACCACCACCTCACCCAAAACCGGAACCTACTTGGTGAACACCGCCAATCGTCCTACTAGTCCCGCCACTGCATCTGCATCATATGGTTCCAAGGTGGCACACTGGTACAGTAACAATCCGACCACCTATGCTTCCTACGGTTTGCTCTATAACTGGTGCGCGGCGATGGACACCGCCAACTCAGAAAACTATATGGAAGTGCCCACTCCAGGCAACGTAAATGGTAATAACGTTTATTTCAGTTTCACATTTACTGGCAACCACAGGGGCATCTGCCCTGTCGGCTGGCACTTGCCGAGCTATTCGGAATGGAATACTCTCAAGACTGCCGCAAACAATACACAATATAACTTGCTTGTCGAGGGTAGTGCTTGGTCGGCATCGGCCACAAACTCCACCGGATTTACGGCACTTCCTGCAGGCATTTTCCAAGGTTCCTATGGTACTTTCCAGGCACAAGACAGGACCTCTTTCTGGAGCTGTACGAATGGTACAAATAGAGCGCAGCAACTGTATATGACCAGCGGACAGGTAAATTTGAGTTTGCGGGATAAATATTGCGGTTTGTCCGTCCGTTGCATAAAGGATTGATAACGATTAGACATTTTATGGCAAAAGGCCGTTCCGATAGGGACGGCCTTTTTTTTGGGGGTAATGGTATAGATGTTGACCCATTGTCCGCACATTAGTGCGGGCACACCGAAACTCCCCTTCTTTTTAAGAAGGGGTGGCCGTAGGCCAGGGTAGTAATATAAAGTATCAGAATTCCATATTAACTACCCCGCCCTTCGGGCACCCCTTCTGGACTCAGAAGGGGACTTAGCTCCTCGCAGCACTGTTTTGCCACAATCATTATTTGCAAAAAAAATACAGATGTCGTTGTCTCAACAGGTCAATATCTATATCATTGCTTTTTGTTTTTGTAGTTCTTGATTTTCCATAAGTGCGTTTATTTTGTTTTTTTTTCTTCTCAACTCGCTTTCAACGCGGCAAAAATAATGAATGTTTTAATATTATAATAATGTTTATGAAAAATATTTTTAAATTCCATTAATCATATTAAGAAAAATGTATCTTTGCGGCGTTAATGAAATATCCATTTTAAATACAAAGAATATGAGAACAAAAGCACATTTTTCGCGGCCATATCCTGATTTCAGGGCTCTGCTGAAATCCGTCATGGAAAGCGGGCGCCGCATGGACGAGAATTACGCACGCTATCTAAAAGAAAAGGAAGAGCGTGAGGCAAAATGGGAGGCTGAGAAAAAAGAACGTGATGCAAAATGGGAACAAGAACGTGACGAGTTTAGGAAACGGATGGATAAGATCAGCGCTGACACCAACATGGCGATCAAGGACATGAAAAACGTGTTTACCACCCAATGGGGCAGACTGGTGGAGGCGTTGTCAAAACCTGCGGCGTTGGCTCTCTTCAAAAAGGAGGGCATCGAAATCGACCGCATCTACGAGGAAGTCCACAAGGCTAAGGTGGACGGGCAGGATGTGATGGAGATTGATGTGGCGTTGTGCGATACTTCGGTAGCGGTGATCGTCGAGGTGAAGACCCGCTGCGGAAGACGTGACATAGACTATTTCCTCAGTCAGATGGAGCACTGTAAGGAGTGGTACAAGGAGTTTGCGGACAAGAAACTTCTTGTGGCAGTGGCGGCCATCAAGTATGACGACGGGGCGGATACGTATGCCCGAAAATGTGGCTTGTATGTGTTGAAACTGACGGGTGAGGAGACCTTTACCATGGCAGTTCCAAAGCGTCCGCTGACGTTTTGACGGTTAAGGTTGGATTCGTGACCTTGCAAGACGAAGTTTGATGTTGCCGTATCGCGAATCGTTTATCGCTCACTTTCCCTCTCTCTTCAATACTATCAAAACCGTATAGATGAGGATTTTGATGTCCATCTGCAACGACATGTTCTCAATGTAGAGCATGTCCCAGCGGAGGCGCTCCAGCATCTCGTCCACATTCTCGGCGTAACCGAATCGGACTTGCCCCCAGGAGGTGAGTCCGGGTTTGATGCCCAACAGGAGAGGGTAGTACGGGGCGCGTTCCACAATCTGGTCGATGTAGAACTGGCGTTCGGGGCGCGGGCCCACTAAAGACATGTCCCCGATGAGCACGTTGTAAAACTGCGGCGTCTCATCTAGCCGGTACTGGCGCATGAACCTGCCAAAGGGTGTGATGCGGGAGTCCTCTTTGGAGGAGAGTGCCGGACCTGCATCCTCGGCATTGACGTACATGGACCTGAACTTGATGATGTTGAAGGGCTTGCCGTGGTAACCAATGCGCTCTTGTTTGTAGAATACAGGCCCCGGAGAGGACTTTTTGACCTTGATGGCAAGGAAAACATAGAGCGGTGAGAGAAGAATCAGCGCGATAAGCGACAGCAGGATGTCCATGCCGCGCTTGACGAAACGTTGCCAGGTGGGCAGATACTCCGGGGAGATGGAAATGAGCGGCTCGTACAGCACCGAGGAGGTCTTTACCTTGCCCATCAGCACGTCTTGCATCTTGGCCGGCATACTGATGGTGATGTTGCGGTTGTCGCGCGCCAGGACGATGATTTTCTCGATGTATTTGCGCTGGCCGTTGTGCAACGCAATGATCAGTTCTTCAATGTGCTTTTGGTTGATAATCTCTTCCAAATGGCTGATGTCGCCCAAACAGGGTAGCTTGTCTTTCATCTCGTCCTCATGGTCGGAATCCACGGTGACGTAGCCGATGAGGAAGTTGCCCGGTGTCGGTTTTTGGTTCATGACCGCCTCGTAGGCCTGTGCCGCAAAGGCATCGCAACCCACAATGATCGTGTTGAAGCCGATTTCTCCGCTGTGGATCTTGCGGTTGATGCGTGTGGTGATGAACAAACGAGGTATGTAGGTGAGGATGAACTGCCAAGCGAAGAGAAACATCATGTATTTCACGTAGTCCTGCGGCTTGGTGACGATGTCGTCCAGTATGAATGCAAAAAAGAATACCAGCACGCCGATGAGCGTGATGCCGAATGTGAGGCCGAGCTCCGATAGTCTCGATTTACGGTAAATCTTGTTGTAGTAGCTCGACAGGGCGTGCAGGAATACCCAATAGACCGGGCACAACAGCATGCCCCAGAAAAACTTGGGATCGTGGCCGACGACTTGCAGAATGCCACCGAAGTTCAGATGCTCACCGACATGTTTTCTGTAGAAGTAAAAACATATCCAGGTGAGGAGGGCGGCTAGAATGTCACATAGGATATAGAGTGCGGTAAGACCTTTTTTGTTCATGAGAGAGTATTAGACGCTGGGTTCGTATAAGATTTTGATGTTGTCGATGTAGAAATTGACGTTTTTGTCCTTTTCGCCAATACCCGTCAGGACGATGGAGGCGGTGGTCCAGCTGCCGCCAGTGTAATGATAGCTGCTGATGACATTGGCCAGGTTGAAATAGATGGTCTTCCATTCCCCGTCGGTGGCGTAAATGCCGCCCAATGGATGGATAGTGTTGGGATGTTGTGCTGTGGACAGTTTCAACCCCACATCCACGTTAGAGTCTATCTTGTATGTTACTTCCAAAAAGACAAAATAGTTACGGGCGGGAAGCGTGATATACGGGGTGGCCACGTCGAAATAATCGTCGGTGGTCATGGAGATTGCCCCCACACTTCTGCCATCATGTTGCTGAGGAATGAAGGTGATGTTGTGCGTGGAGTCCAATGCCGTGAAAGAAGAGCTGTTGATGAAGGTCTCCAGATACGGGCATGTGGCGTATGAACTGTATCTGAAACTGAGCGGATCGGTGGAGATCTGGTAGGTCTCGCCAGGTTTCAACAGCAGTTTTTTCATGAGAACATCGAAGAACGGATAACCCATCACCGTGTTGGACATGCCGGTCATGCGGAAAGCGGGCAGGATGATGACGGAAGCAGAGTCTGTTCCGTTCATGTCCAGTACGGGTATTTTGCAGGGCACTTCCCAGCAGCCCAGATTTTTTCCGTTTACATATACATTCACATGCGTGAAGGTGTGCTGCTGAAAGGCCATCAGTTGTTCGGCATCGTAGTTAACGCCATGCATGTCGTTGTAGTTGCTGACATCCACGCAGTTGTTGATGTCTTCGGCTGTGATTTCGATGTAGGCGGGAGTGAGGTTGGGCTGTTTGCAAGATGCCGCGAGAACCACTGCCCAAATCAGGAGAAGGTAAACGGATTTTTTCATATAAGACAATTTGCTTCTTTTAACGAAAGAAAAGGCTGAATATTGCTTGAACTAAATATTTTATTCATCAGATTATTGTATTGGTTTTTTTGTATTTTTGCACGCTATATTGTTAACAATCGAAAGTTAATTTTAAATATCAAAACAATGAAAAAGATTTACGTTTTATGTATGATTTTGTGTGCTTTCATAGGTTTGAACGCACAAACCGTGGTCCTCAGCGAGGATTTCTCCCGTATTACAGACAGTAGTGGTTACGCTATCTCCAATTTGGATAGCTGTACTCATCTTCCTGGTTGGACTGGCCAAAAGGTGTATCCGAGTACAGCCAAGGTGAAAGTGGGTACGTCATCAGCCGCAGGCTTTATCCAGACTCCTGCACTGAACCTTTCTGCTAATGGTGGTCAATTCACGGTGACCTTTGATGCCAAGATATGGAACGGCGACAATACCAACATGTATGTCTATGTGGATGATGTTCCTTACACCGTCAGCGGTTTGAGTAGCAGTCATTTTACCACATTTTCTCTTCCGCTCACTGGCGGAACTGCCACCACGAATATTAAGTTCCAGAGCTTCGTAAGCAATCGCGGACGTTTCTTCCTTGACAATGTTGTGATTGTCTCCGAAGCTGCCGGTCCGGATGAGGAGCCTCCTTTTGTGGCATCCGTTACCCCGTCCGACAATGCACTTGATGTTACGTTCAACGAAGTTTTGGACGCTACCAGTGCACAGACCGTTGCCAATTATGCTCTTGACAACAACATTTCCGTGACCTCTGCCACGCTGAATGGCCGTGTGGTTACGCTGGCTGTGAATCCTGCTCTTGTTGAAGGCAATACCTATACGCTCATCGTTAACAATATCGCTGATACTGCCGGTAATGTTATGACTACTGCTGACACGGTGGTGTTCACCTACGGTGTTTCTCCAGAATTCAACTGCGCCACTATCGCTGAATTAAGATCCAAAATGGATATTAGCGACCATTCCGGCAGTGTGAATGGCAATGTGGAATACAAATTGACTGGCGATGTGGTGGTGACCGCAGTGGCCGCATATAACCATCAGAAAGTGCTGCAAGATGAAACCGGTGCTATCCTGGTTTACGACCCGGATAACAAACTCGGCAATCTGTATGTCGGTGACAAAGTGAAAAATATTTATGGCACTCTGACTAATTATTGGGGATTCCTCGAACTGAAACCCACACAAGCCTACGGTACGTTGACGGGCATGGGTGTTGATATTGAACCGATGACAATCACACTGTCACAACTCAACGATGCGGATTTCATGATTCAGCATCAGGCTGAGCTGATTAAATTGGATGATGTGACTTTCACGACTGCAGGCCAATTTGCTGTGCTCAACACGTATGAGATTACCCAAAACGGTGTTACGGCAAATGCTGTTTATCCTTATTTCCAAGATGCCGACCTCATTGGTCAGGATATTCCTGCAGGCACGGTCAGTATCACGGGCTTCAACTTCGCCACCAGCAAGATTGGCAACACCAATCCTGACTATAGATACTATATCATTCCCCGCAAAATGGACGACTTTGGCACGGGTATCTACAACTACATGGCCGAGAATGAGGTTTCCGTATCTCCGAATCCTGCTGTCGATATGATGAGAGTTACGGTGAAGAATGACAATTTCCAAGTGCGCAATTTGTATGTCGTTGACATCAACGGTCGCGTGATCTCTTCCATGAAGGTGAATGATAATGACATGCTGCTGAATGTCAGCAATCTGGCATCCGGATGCTATTTCCTCCGTTTGACGGACGGCAAGAGCAATGTCACTACAAAGTTCATCAAGCAATAATCTTGGATGGTGAAAGACAAAAAAGGCCGCAGAAATGCGGTCTTTTTTTTTTACGATTTTTTTTGATGGAGTGAATGAAAAAAAGTGTATTTTTGCGGCCTCAAATCAAGGGTTGTTAGCTCAGTGGTTTAGAGCGCTGCTTTCACACGGCAGAGGTCATAGGTTCAACTCCTATACAACCCACAAAAAAGGACCGATTCGTCGGTCCTTTTTTTTTGATGAGTTGCACCATTCCGCTGCGAACGCAGTGAGCAGCGGAACCCCATGAATCTATTTCGCTCCTCGTTTATCGCTCATCGCTTTTGGCCCTGCTTGTCGTTACCAAATACACTCCTATCAAAATAAGTGCCAATGCAACTGGCTTGTTCCACGTGAAGATGTCCTGTCCCAACGCGATGGCCACGCAGGCGGTGACCAGCGGTTGCAGATTGCTGTACATGCTCACCGTGGTGGGCCTGATGTGGCGTAAAGCTATGGGCAGCAGGAAATAGGAGACCACCGTGGCGAAAATCAGCACGGTGAAAAGGCTGATGTACGCGATGGGGGTGGCTGTGCCGAAGAGTAGGGGACAACTCTCCCGAGACAGGAACGGGATGCCCGCAGGCACACAAATCAAGCTTCCGAACAGAAAGATCCACTTCATCATGGTGATGGGGTTGTAGCGGCTGGAGATGTTGCGTGTGAGCACGAGATAGCCTGCGTAGAACAGGATGTTGACAAGGCAGAGCAAGAGGCCCAGCGCCGTTGCGTTGGCATCATTGCCCCAGGAGAAGAGCACGACCATCAGTGCGCCGCCGATGCCGATGAACACGCCTAACGACTTGTGCACCGAGATGGGCTCCTTGAGGAATAGCGCTGCCATGAGCATCACAATCAACGGGCTGGTGGCTGACACCAGCGAAACATAGCAGGGCGAGGTGTAGCGAAATGCTTCCGAGAAGGCTATCAATGTGCCCGCCAGCACGATGCCGCCCCAGACAAAGATGCGCATGTCGCGCCGGTCAACACGTACACGTTCCTCTTTTGGGGTGCGCAGGGTAATCAGCAGGTCCAATAACCAAAAAGCCGCCGTACCAAATAACATGCGTACGGCGGTGAAAACTTCTGGGGATATGTATTGAGGGACAACGACCTTGGAGCAGTTCGGGTTTATGCCGAAGATGACATAAACTGCCAATGCGGCCAGATGCCCGACCCATTTTCGATTGTTGGTGTTTTGCGACATATTGTACATTGTAGGGACGAATAATCATTCGTCCCTACAATCGGATATCACGTTAATTCTTCAAGGAAGCGATTTCCTTCACGGCGTTGATGCAGGTGTCGATTTCTTCCTCGGTATTGAATGCACCGATACTCAGACGCACAGTGCCATCAACTGGCAAGGTGCCGATGCGTTCGTGTACCAGCGGAGCACATTGCAAACCGGTACGGCAAGCGATGTCGTAGTCCACATCCAGCATGGTGCCCACGTCCATGGCCTCGAAGCCCTTGACGTTGATGGAGAGCACAGGGTTCTGGTTCTCGACGGTGGTGGCGCAATAAACGGTCACACCTTCGATTTCTCTGAGACCGTCGCGGAGTTTCTTCCACAGCTTCATCTCCTGAGCATGGATGTTCTCAATGCCTTTTTCCTCAATCCATTTCACACCTCTGTACAGACCGCTGATGCCGAGCATGTTCATGGTGCCGGCTTCCAGACGGTAGGGGTATTCATCGAGGTGGGTACGCACGGCAGAACGTACGCCCGTGCCACCGAAACGGGTTTGGCGCACTTCCACGCCTTCGGCCACGTAGGAACCGCCGATGCCGGTGGGTCCCATCAGACATTTGTGACCCGTGAATGCGTAAGCGTCAACACCGTATTCTAACATGTTCATCTCCACTGCACCGGCGCCTTGGCTGCCGTCCACCACGAAGATCAGGCCGTTCTCTTTGCAGACTTTGCCGATCTCTTTGATGGGTTGAACCGTGCCGATGACGTTAGAGCATTGCGTGCAGACCACCATCTTGGTGTTGGATTTGATGGCCTTCTTGAAATCGTCAGGATGTACATAACCGGCCTCGTCGAAAGGCAGGTAAGTCACCTCGATGACGCCAGCTTGTTCCAGACAGTAGAGCGGGCGCAACACGGAGTTGTGCTCCAGCATGGTGGTGATGACGTGCATGCCCTTTTGTGCAAGACCCTGGATCAGGATGTTGAGGGAATCGGTGGCGTTGTAGCTGAAGGTCAAGCGACGCTCGTCAACTTTGGCACCTCCATTGAAGAGTTGGGCCAAAAGGCGGCGGGTGTCGGTCAGCAGCTCACCGGTCTCGATACCGGCGTCATAGCCGGCGCGACCCGGACTCACGCCGTGCACGCGATAAAAGTTGTCCATGAAATCGTAAACCTCTTTCGGTTTCGGAAAAGATGTTGCAGAATTATCTAAGTAAATCATATTGAATGTAATTTAACTCTTAACTATTATCTCTAAACTCTCAACCCTAAACTCTAAACTTCTCTCCCAGCACTTTGAGCATATCTTCCGTCATGGAAGTCAAGTCGTACATGGGCTTGAATCCCCATTCCTCGCGGGCGCAGTGGTCGTCCATCTGGTTGGGCCATGAGTCGGCGATACTCTGACGGAGCTCGTCGAATTTGTACTCCATCTTGAAGTCGGGTATGTGCTTTTTGATTTCGTTGTAGATCATCTCCGGCTCAAAACTCATGGCGGTGATGTTGAAGCTGTTGCGGTGCACGAGCTTGCTCGGGTCGGCTTCCATGAGGTCCATGGCTGCCTTGAGTGCGTCGGGCATGTACATCATGTCCATGAATGTGCCTTTGGCGATAGGGCAGGTGAAAGTCTCACCCTTGACGGCTGCGTAATAGATTTCCACAGCGTAGTCGGTGGTGCCGCCGCCAGGCAGGGTGACGTTGGAGATGAGGCCCGGGAAGCGCACTGAACGGGTGTCCACGCCGAAGCGTTTGAAGTAGTAGTCGCTCAGCAACTCGCCAGTCACTTTGGTCACACCGTAGATGGTCTTGGGGCGTTGGATGGTATCTTGCGGAGTCATGTCGTGCGGGGTGTCCGGACCGAAAGCACCGATGGAGCTCGGTGTGAACACGGCGCAACCCATTTCGCGGGCCACTTCCAAGCAGTTGATGAGGGCACCTACGCCCACGTTCCAGCCCAGCATGGGGTTGGCCTCGGCCTTGGCCGACAGGATGGCTGCCAAGTTGTAGATGGCGTCGATGTTGTATTTCTTCACTGCATCGGCAATGTCTTGAGCATTTGTGGCGTCAATCTTGCAAGAAGGTCCGGCTTCGGCCAAATCTCCTTTCAAGGGATAAATCATATCTGCGGCCACTACATTGTCAGTGCCGTATTGTTTACGCAAAGCAGGTGTAAGTTCGGAACCGATTTGTCCACAAGCACCAATAACTAAAATCTTTTTCATTGTTTTAAGAGTTAGATTGTCCTTGTAAAAAAAACGTGCAAAAGTACAAAAAATAATCAAACTCTTCACTATCTTTGCATGTTCAAAAAAATATGAATTTCAGATGATTATCTTTCAGAATGACAATAAGATAGAGATTGATTCCCGAGAAGAGTACGAACGTTTTGCGCAGTCGTACCGGCTGATTCACGCAGCTGGTGGGATAGTATGCAACGAATGTGGCGAAATACTGATGATTTTCCGTCTGGGCCGGTGGGATTTTCCCAAAGGGAAAGTGGAAGAAGGGGAGAGTTACGCGGAAGCAGCCGTGCGCGAGGTGGAGGAGGAGACAGGACTTCGCAATATCATGCTCCGGGAACCGCTCGATAGCACCTTCCATACCTATGAGTTGAACGGGGAACCTGTTCTCAAAGAGACGCACTGGTTCAACATGTTTGCGCACAGCCAGTCATTAGTGCCGCAAACCGTCGAAGATATTACGCAAGCCGTGTGGGTGCCGGAGGAAGAGGTTGACAAAAAGATGCAAGCCTCCTATCCCTCGCTGGCGGATCTTTGGGATAAAATCAAAAAGTAGGATTATTCTTGTAAATCTTTCAATTCTAACTGCCGCTTCAGCTCCCGGATGACGGAGTCCTGCTGGCGGATGGTTTCGTCTTTCTTGTCGATGAGGTCTTCAATGATTGCGTTCTGCTGTTTGATGTCGATGGCTTTACCGGCCGATTGTTTGATGATCAGGTTGGTTTTGGATAACCCGTATTCGTTGTGCAGGATGTTCTGCAGCTGGTAAACCTGAGCCTCATTCAGTGGTTCGCCGAACAGGATGAGCGTGACAGACTGACTGCGGTGGTGGTATTCGCGGTCGGATTTGATGATTTCGGTGTTGGACAGTATTTCATTGTCCTGAATTTCGTTGACGAATTTCTGGCTTTGGGTGTTGAAGGCCGCTTCGCGGATGACGTCGATGCCGAGGTAAATGCTGGGTACCAATACGATAAGCGTGAAAATGGTGATAATCCTCTTGACCTTGCGGCTTCTGCGTTCATCCACATAGCGTGCTTGTGGGAATCCCAGCAGACGCACGGTGACGAAGGTGGCCAGTGCGATGAAGAAAGAGTTGATGAAGAAGAGGTAGAAGGCACCGAGAAAATACCAGATTTGGCCGGTGGCGATGCCGTAACCGGCAGTACAGAGCGGCGGCATCAAGGCGGTGGCGATGGCCACGCCGGAGATAACCGTGATGGACTGCGACTTGCGCGATGTGGCCAATATGCCGGCTAATCCGCCGAAGAAGGCAATGAACACGTCGAAGATGGTGGGCTGCGTACGTGCCAGCAGCTCGGAACGGGCGTTGTTGATGGGAGATAGCAGGAAGTAGAGTGTGGATGCCACGATACTGATGAACACCATGATCACCAGGTTCTTGATGGACTTTCGAAGCAAGGTTTCATCGAATGTGCCGATGGCCAGTCCGACGCCGTTTATAGGTCCCATGAGCGGTGAAATCAACATCGCGCCGATGATGACTGCCGTGGAGTTGACGTTCAATCCGACAGAAGCCACGATGATGGCGAAGAACAGAATCCAGACGTTGAAACCGCGGAATACCACACTCTTGGAGATGGAATCCACGGTAGCTTCGTAGTCCGTGTCCTCCTTGATTTGGGTGTATTCCTTGATTTTGTGCCAGATAATTCTGATTATTCTGATCAATCGGCTCTGCTTGTCGGTTGCCATGGATTATCGGATTTTTTCAATCAGGGCTTCCAAGGACAGCTCTTCTTGTTGTCCAGTGGTCATGTTTTTAAGGGTGAATGTCTTGTTGTTGCGTTCGTTCTCGCCCGCCATGATGACGAACGGGATGGCCTTGTTGTTGGCGTAGGTCATCTGCTTGCCGATCTTGACATGGTCGGGGTAGATTTCGGCGGCGATGCCGGCTTTGCGCACGGCGCGCAGGCCAGTGAGCGCGTAGGGTTCGTCGTTGGCGCTGAAGTTGATGAAAAGGGCTTTCACGGGATTCAGGATCTCAGCCGGGAACAGGTTGAGTTCGTTGAGTACATCGTAGATGCGCTCTGCGCCGTACGAGATGCCCACGCCGGACATGTTCTTGAGTCCGAAAATGCCGGTGAGGTTGTCGTAGCGACCGCCTCCGGAGATGCTGCCCATGGCGGCGTCCTTGGCTTTGACTTCGAAGATGGCTCCGGTATAGTAGTTCAGACCGCGTGCCAAGGTGATGTCAATCTCCACTTCGGTGGTGAGTTCCATGTCCTTGACGTAGTCCAACACCGTGGTCAGTTCTTCGATGCCCTTCATGCCGATTTCGCTGTTGGAGAGCAGGGTGGTGAGGCCGGCCAGCTTTTCAGCGTTGCTTTGGCCGCCGAAGCAGAAGACGGGTTTCAGTTTTTCGATGGCCTCTTGGCAGATGCCACGCTCCAGCATTTCGGCACAAACGGCCTCTTGACCAATTTTGTCCAGCTTGTCCATGGCCACGCACAGGTCGGTCACTTGCTCCGGAGCACCGATCACTTCCGCAATGCCGGAGAGGACCTTGCGGTTGTTGATTTTCATCACCACGGCGATGCCGAACTTGGAGAATATCTCGTCGGTGATCTCAATCAGCTCTGCCTCGTTGATGAGCGAGGTGCTGCCGATGATGTCGGCGTCGCACTGGTAGAATTCACGGTAGCGGCCTTTCTGCGGGCGGTCGGCGCGCCAGACGGGTTGCATCTGGTAACGCTTGAACGGGAATGTGATCTCGTTCTGGTGCTGCACCACAAAACGGGCGAAGGGCACCGTGAGGTCGTAGCGCAAGCCCTTCTCGCAGAGCTTGGTGGCCAGTTTGTTGACTGACATGTCAGGGTCGGAGAAGTTCACGCCGTTGGTGAAATCGCCGGAGTTGAGGATCTTGAACAGCAGCCGGTCGCCCTCTTCGCCATATTTGCCCATCAGGGTGGACAGATTTTCCATGGACGGGGTTTCGATCGGGAGGTAGGCGTGTTTGTAAAATACTGAGCGGATGGTGTCGAAAATATAGTTGCGCCGCATCATTTCGGTGGGCGTGAAATCTCGGGTTCCTTTAGGAATAGAGGGCTTTACGATATTCATATTGATTAGGGTTGAGTTTGAAATCTTTCAGGCGGCAAAGATACGCAAAAATCAGCAAACTATCCGTCAGAACATCACTTCAATGCCGAAGTGAATTTTGCCAGTTTTGAGTGATATAGGATTGCCGAGCTGGCGTCCCAAGGCATATTCCAGATAGAAGATGCCGCTTTTGACGGCCAGATGTACGCCTGCGCCAAAGCCGAACGGCGTGTCGAAACGATACAGTTTGTCCATCTGTTGCTCATACACCCCGCCGTCGAAGAACAGGTTGACAAACGAATTTTTCCCGAAAAGATATCGGAACTCGGCGGAATAGAGCAAGTAGGTGGAGGCGTAGATATCGTTGGGATTGAATCCGCGGATGAGCCCCGGGCCGCCAATCTTGAACAGTTCGTTGAAATAGTGGGGCCCGGCGAGCAGCGACCCTGCTTGTGCTTGCGGGGTGAAGACAAAATGCTTGCCAATGGGCACGTACCCTCGCACGGCGCCGCAGATGCGGTAGGTGCTTCTCACCAAGGTGAGCCTGTCGTAAGCCTCTGCTTCCACGTGTGAGTTGGGGATGATCTTGCGGCGCCCGGCCGACAAGTCCACCCACACGTCCACGCCCTTGCGCGGGTTGAAAAGGTAGTCCAGTTTGCGGAAATGTACCTTCAAACCGTAGAACGTCTTGTTGAAATCGATGAAGCCGGAGTCGCTGTCCAGCTGCAATAGTGCGGGATTCAGGATGCTGGATGAGGTGTAGTCAAAGTACGGCTCGATATAGCTGTTGTTGAGAAATGCGTAGGGCACGCCGATGTGGTAGTTGAGGTTGAGGTAGGAGGTGTCTTTCTTGTCCAGCATGAATGAGCCTTCCACACCGAAACGGGTGCGGAACAGGTAGGGGAATTTGACAGACAGGTCCAGATGCTGGGAGTATCGCTCACTGCTGTACCAGTGCAGGCTGATGCTCTCGCCTTGGCGGAAAATGTTCTGCAGGGCCAATGCCAGGTCACCGCTAACCCCGACTTTGCCAGTCTTTTCGTCGGCGGGCACCAGTCCCACATAGCCGTCAAACTGGTTGGTGCGACGGGTGCCAAGATAGACGTACAGGTAGGCTTTGTCTTTCACGAATGAGACACCGGAGGGCTGAACCACCGTGGCGAAGGGCAATTCCTCCAGTTTTTGGTCCACGGAACGCATGAGCTGTTCATTGTAGGCCATGCCTTTGCGCAAACCTAAGTAAGGATATAGGAAATTCTTGGACAATTTCACATCCCCTTTCAAAACGATGGAATCGAATGTGACGAAAATATTGGAGTCGATGACAATAATCGGGCGCATGTCGCCGTTTTCAGGATCGGCAGTCTGCAATGATACCGTGGCGAAGGGGTAGCCGTGGTTTTCCAGCTGCCGAAGGATTGTTTCGGCGCGGGTGGGGTAGTCGGAAAGCGACGACAAAGGCTCCGACAACAAGGAATTGCGTTGGGCCGCCAAGCTGCTTGTTGTCAGGATGATGATGGATAATATGTTTATAATATTAAATTTCAATTGTTTATAAAATAAGGATTCCCCTGCTTGCCCACACTGTTTTTTACGTATATTTGCACGCTTGAAAAAAGAATAACGAAAATGAAAAAGATTATTGTATTGTTAGCGGTCTTTTTTTTAGGATTGGCGGTGTTTTCCGCATGTGATACACAGCGTAAGTGCGCAGCTTACGGTCACTACTCCTACTACCAGCCACAGGAAACTCCTGAAGAATAATCGTAATGTCCGGCTATGCGCCTGTTTGCGGGATAAAAATCTGGCTTCTGGCATTTCTTTTCGCCGGAGCCTGTCTCAGTGTGGGCGCACAGGAGGTTGGGGAATATTATCACGATGTGACCCTCAAGGAATGGAACGGTGAATTGTTCCTGAATACCGGCGGATTTGGGGTCGGCTTCCAACGCGGACGTACGCCAGATTTATACAACAAACATTTCTGGGAGGTGGAGTTTATGTACAACAAACACCCCAAGTCGGTACGTTCCATCAACGTGCTCTACGAGGGTGTGCGCCCCTGTCGCTATGGGCAACTTTACACTCTGTTCTTCCTGAAAGGCGGCTATGGCTACCAGCGTACGCTGCACACTAAACCCTACTGGGGCGGTGTGCAGATCAAGTACACGCTCTCTGCAGGCCCGTCCGTGGCGTTTGGCATCCCCAACTATGTGGAAGTCATCAACTACAACACCGGATTCTCCGAGGTGGTACGCTACGATCCCGACAAACACAACCTCAACAATGTCATCGGCGGAGCGCCGTTCTATACGGGTATTATGCAGACTATCGTGCGGCCGGGCTTCTATGCCAAGACGGGATTCAATTTCGAATTTGCCAAAAGCGACTATAAAATCCAGGCCCTGGAGGTCGGTCTCAGCATCGATATGGTCTTCCCCTTCATCCAGCAGATGGCATTCAACAAGGCCAAGGCTTTCTATCTCTGCGGATATATTGCGTATGATTTCGGGAAACGGAAAGGATACCATTAACAATTAGAGTTTAGAGTTTTTCCAGTTACCGATTATCAATTTTTAATTCTCAATTCCCCCATGCCGAACTCATCCATCAAACAATTAGCAGGCCAGACCGTGATTTACGGGGCGACCAACATCTTGGGGCGCCTGCTCAATTATCTGCTGGTACCATTGCATACGTATATTTTTGCAGATGCTGCGCAATATGGCGTGGTGGGCGAGCTGTATGCTTGGACCAGTCTCTTCATCGTGATTCTGACCTACGGCATGGAGACGGCTTTTTTCAACTTTTCCAGGGATCAGGAGATTAAGAGCAAGGTATATACGACGATTGTCACCTCGTTGATGGTTACCTCCACACTCTTCATCGTGTTGTGTTCCATCTTTAAGGGAAATATTGCCGGCTGGCTGAAGTATCCTGACCATCCGGAATATATTGTCTGGTTCTCCGTCATTATCGGGGTGGATGCGTTGACCTCCATTTTCTTCGCCCAGCTGCGGCAACAGAACAAGGCCATGAAATTCGCGGCGGTGAAAATTATCAACATTGTTGTCAACGTATTGTTCAATCTTTTCTTCCTGCTGCTTTGTCCGTATTTGCTCAAACAGTGTCCCGATTCTTCGTTCATTCGTGCTATCTATAACCCTGAAATTGGGGTGGGGTACATCTTCATTGCCAACCTCATCGCCTCTGTGGTAACACTACTGATGCTGTTTCCGAGCATTTTTAAGCAAAAGTATGTCTTTGACTGGGCGTTGTGGAAGAAAATGTTCGCATACGCTTTCCCTCTGTTGATATTCGGATTGGCTGGCATTGTGAATGAGACGATGGACCGTGTGTTGCTGAAGTATTTCTCCACGCAACCCGACCCGCAGGCCTCTGTGGGTATCTACAGTGCTTGTTACAAGATATCCATCATGATGACCATCTTCGTGCAGGCGTTCAAATACGCGGCAGAACCCTTCTTCTTTAGCAAATCCAAAGACAAGGATGCCAAGGAGACATACGCGGAGGTGATGACCGCTTTCGTGTTCGTCTGTTCCATTATTTTTGTGGGCATCATGCTGTATATAGACATAGTCCAATACTTTGTGGGGCCGGCTTATCGCGTGGGGTTGCCCGTTGTGCCTATCTTGTTGTTGGCCAATTTGTTTCTCGGCATTTTTTACAACCTGTCTATATGGTATAAGCTTACCGGACAGACCAAGTTCGGGGCTTATATCGCCATTTTCGGCGCAATCATCACACTGGCCTTGAACATCGCACTCATCCCGAGATTCGATTACATGGGCTCTGCCTGGGCCACCTTTGCCTGCTATTTCTGCATGATGGTGGTTTCTTACATCCTAGGGCAGAAATATTATCATGTGGATTACAAGGTCAAAAAGATTCTGTTCTACATTCTCCTTGCTGTGGGCGTGTACGGATTAAGTGTGCTCGTCAACCAGGGATTGCATGTGGAGCGTATGGGCGTGCGCCTCGCGGTGAATTCCGTGATACTGGTGGCTTACCTTGCCGCATTGGTGGGGATGAACCGCAATTATCTTCGATCCATGCTTCGCAAAACTGCATGATTTTCAACTTTTTTCAATATGGTTGATTGTTGATAATTTTGTGCATAAAAATTCTTTTTTTTCTGACTTTTTTACCCTGATTTCATGTATGAGTGAAAATGTTGGTATATGTAACAATTTGATTATCAAATAAAAACATTGTTAATAAAATTGTTGAAAAATAAAATAAAAAGTGTATTTTTGTAAGCTGTTTTAGAAGAAAATTAATATTTTGAATGAATATATCTTTACTGAACATATCGACATCTGCTAAAAGAGGTTTTTGGTTGATTGTGGTTTTGTTGGTGTTTGTGATGGGGAGTGCGTTTGCCCAAACGAGTGCGTTCAGGGTGAGCTTTTCTGTTGAAGATGCCACGTGTTTCAACAATGGTAAGATTATTTATTCTCTTTTGGATGACAGAGGACGTCCGGCGACAGCTTCATATTTGAACAGAATGGGACTCTCCAAAATCAGGCTGTATCACAAGGTGCACGAAGATGATTCAGCTCAGTACTCTGGCAATTTTTACCGGGGTGGAGTCGATACAGCTTACATAGATTACGGAACCTATATCGTGGGTGTGGAGTGCTTGTTGGAAGATGGAGTCGGAGGATTTGTCAGGCTTGACACGCAGACGGTGCTGACCATTAACACCAGCTATGTTGTGCCCGAGGTCTCTGCAATTCTGGTGACAGACTATACAGGTTACAATCTCGGTATTCATCCGACATTGAGTTGCATGAGATTGGGACGTGTGCAGCTCAAAATCAATAATGGACGTTACCCGTACACTGTAAAAGTGGTAAACCACGAGACTTCCCAATTGTTACGCACGGTGGTTTACAATAGCAACCAGTACAGTGGCACGAATGAAAACCGATATGATTATCATGATTATTACACGATAGACTCCTTGCCGGGTGGCACATGGGACTTCTATTTGGAGGATGGTTGCAACTACGGCCTTCCGCGTACGAGTGAGACGATTGAGGTAGTTCCGTTCCCGTATCTGGATTATATTGAAGTGGCTGCCTCTTCCGGAAATATGGCGGACAGCAATGTGGTGAAAATCAATGCTGTTATCGAATCCCCTTACGATTACTATACGGCCATGATTCCGGATTATGTGCAGTATCGTTTTACGCATTCAGGTTTTGCGGATGGTCCTTGGCGCAATATGCCCTCCATTACGGGAGGACACATCGTTTTGTACGATACCCTCTCTTCGGCTAACAGCTATTGCCAAATTTGGGATAGAGATATCAGTTTGCAATATAAGATTTCGGTTTGTGAGGACCAGATCATTACGCGTACATTCAAATTGAACGCACCCAACAGTTCCAAGTTTGAAAAACAAGTGGTGGATGTCCGGGATTCGGTTTTGAGCGAAGGCGATCCTTGTCTGGAAACCCGATACTGGCATCGTGATGCCAATACCATCCGTTATCAGTCCTATATGCCGAATTATCTGACAAAAGATGCGGATCATAATGTGTATCGACATCACTATACCCATCCTTTGACGTGGATATACACGGATTTGAATACGGGGAATATCATCAAGCAGGATACGGTGAGTGCCATTAACCAGAAGAGTTCCTTGACTGCAGCAGAAGTAGTGGCCATGTATGGCCCGCTGCCTCAAAGTCTCAATGTGAGACGGCGTTTGGTGGATGCACACGGTTGCGAGTTGTACAATACGACTGACGTGCTTGATTATTTGATCGGCCATGATGAGCAGGGCTCCTCGTGGAGTGTGACTTCCTCCGGAGACGACCATTGTTGCCAGGTCTTGCGTTACGTGAGGGTAGTCGGCAATTACAGCCAGGCAGTGAATGCTGATGGAACCATTGTACGGTTGGTGCGCAGTCCGTACAACAACCGCTACAATTTCACGGCGGTGTATCATGCCTCCACTGGAACCTGGAGTATTACCAAGACGAGTGTGCAAAATGTGTCTTTGATTGCGGGCTCGACAGACGGACGAAGCCTGGAGATACAAGACTACTGTCTTCCTTCAGGTCCGTACAATTTCCAAATCATCACACCGTGTGATTCTGTGGCTATCCAGAAAAGAGTGTCGTTTGGCGCAATCTACAGTGTGGAGATGACAGAAGACCCGGCTTATCATGTACTTACGGAGTGTACGAATCAATATGTCATATACGATGCTGGACAGCTGTCACGAGTCAGCCGTAACACAAACCCGATCACCGGTCTTGACGGTGTTGCTGTCGTCACGCCGTTGACAACTTATTTCAAGGTGATCAGTGGTCCTACCGGAGGCTATGACGAGCGCTCATACCAGATTAATGAACCGATACGTATGTCCATTCCGGGCACATACATCGTGAAGTTATATCCGACAACCACCATGGAGTTGTGTGAGGAGACTGCCTTTTATGATACTGTCAATTTCGGAACCACAACGGTGCAGCACCTTTATGCATACGCGCTTCTGTGTGATATCAACTCCACGATGGGCAATGTGTATGTAGCAGGTACCAATGGAACGGAACCTTATACATATACATTATATAGTAGGCCGAATAAGGAAGGTCAAGTTTTGGGCCAGAATACAGAAGGCGTTTTCCATAATATTTCCATGCGGACTGACTCTGCTTTGTCATGCATGATCCAGGATGCTTGCGGCGCCTATTTCCATGTGAACTTATATCCTCAATTGCTGGCCGACCTGCAAGTTACTTGGTTTGACAATGGATTAAAGGCTACCACAACGTGCGAGGGTTCGACCATCACGGTCCATACGCTGCAGTCCGACAATATGTTCAGCTACCACTGGACAGGTCCCAATGGCTTTGAACATACTGCGCCGGAACCGTTTATTTTTGTGCCACGAGATGCTGACGATGGTTGGTATAAAGTGACGGTTTTTGAAGGTGGTTGCGGTGCTTTTGTCGAGGATAGTATCTTTTTGGGAGTTAAAAAAGCTCCGAAAGTCAATATCCTTCAGGATTATACCATCTGTCCAGGAGAGAAGGTAAGACTCTCATTCATGCCCTATAGTTATGTCACCAATTCGATGGTGGATTTCTCCATCGCTTTCAAGAATTCGGATGGTGAGGAAGTTCGACACTACAGAGCCCGTTCCGGTGCTACGGTGTATGACAGCATCGTTCCGATGTTGACCACCATGGTTTATCCATATACGATTCAGGATGATCAATGCGGCTATAATATAGCTGATGCGGGTGATACAGTCCATATCCGGATTATGGATAATGTGATTAACGCTTGCTCTATCTTGACTCATCATGACAAAGTGTGTTATGATGGGACGGGGCATTTGGAGGCCAGCTCAACCATAGGCACTCCCTACACGCTCAGCTGGTTCAGTGATTACAACCAAACGCATTTACTTCAACAGGATGTGGTTACCAATCCGAATGCGTGGTCCACATACGACACAGCTGGCATCATACAACAAACCCTGTTGTACGTGAGTGTCGGCAAAGAGGGTTACTGCTCGTCTGTGAACGGCATTACCACAGATGTTATGAACATGGAGGATGGTGAAACCCAGATGAATTGTAGCCACTCATACCGTTTATACGATTCGGGTGGAAAGAATGGCAACTATGAAGCGGGTGAGATTTTGTCGCAGACTTTTATCTCCACAGACGGAAGACCGATTACTCTGCGTTTTGATGAGCTGAACTTGTCCAACACTGCTCACTTGCTTGTTATTTCGGGCACAGAGACGCATCTGGATAGCATCATGTACGATTTGACGAACATCAGCAATGTTCCTGAGCTTATTGTTTCTAATGGTAATTCCATGACATTGCTGTTTATAGCCGGTATGGTGCCGGATCGTGGTTGGAGTGCAGTAGTGGCTCCGTTGCCAGGCATAGCCATTGCGGATGTGTATAAGAGGACACATACTATCTTGTACGATGAAGTGTGCCAGAGCCAGACCCTGCCTTATACCAATCCATTGCATATTACTCCCGATGTGGCTACTAATGCGGAGATGAATGAGGCTGTTAAGCGTGCCGGAACGCACGTGTTTTCACACACTTTTGAGGGTGCGGATCACAATCATTGCGACTCTTTGGTCACGTTTGTGCTGACAGTGGCTCCGCCGCCATTTGTAGATACAACTGTGGTAACGTCCAATTTCCAACTTGACGGCAGTCCATACCACTGGCGCGGCAATGACTACACTGAAACGGGACGTTATTCCATCATCAATACCCGTGCGGACGGCTGCGACAGTTTGGATATTCTGAATCTTATCATTCTGGAGATAGACACGACTGACAATGTGATTTGTAAGGGAGAAAGAACCACGATGGGTATAGTGGTGACAACTCCGCATTTGTCATGGGATGACGGAGTTATCCCAGCTGTAAACGCCCCTGGTGATGTGCTTTGCACGGACGGTGCAATTTTGAGAGTTGATTCTTTCCTGAAGACGAACAAAATAGCGAAAGGCGTGATTTACTATCTGGACCGTACTGGACTGCATGGAAAAGCCATCGCATTGGAGGATGCACCTGTATCGTATGCTATATGGGCTCAGAATCCGAACACCTTGTATCAGAGTATTCATGCCAAAGCCTTCTATCCTAGTCAGCGTGATGCTTTGTTTGATTTGGATGGGTATGGCAATACCATCATTATCAAGCAATATGCCGAACAATCCATCGGTATGGAGTTTTCCTACAATGCCCCTGCTGCCTTCTACTGCTATTATTACGATGCTGTTGCCCGAGGAGTGAATACTTCGGAAGCAACAGGATGGCACATGCCTGCCATGGGTGAGTTGAATTTGGTGTTCGGCAACCGTGTAGCAGTAAACGCTACGCTGAGCAAATTGAGCTCGATAGGCGCTACGGTGATGGATTTGGGACAGACCTATTATCTCTCTTCTTCGGAAGCAAACATCAGCCAGTGCTGGCATCTTGATTATTCCGGCCACTTTGCGACGAATCTTAAGTCTGCAAGACATAGGGTAAGGCCAACAATTAATTTTTAACTATACTTAATATTGTAAGAATTAGATAAAACACATGCGATATACATTGTTCAAACGGGTATTATTATTAGGGCTGGTTTTGGCAGCTACACTCGGTGTGGGCCAAGCACAGATTTACCAGATTGGCGATGTGTATGTGTTCCCCGATAGCTCGAAAGGTATTATCTGCTATGTGAATCCTGACAACCCTGTGGAGGGATGGGCGGTAGCCTTGAAAGATGTCGGCTGGGTGAGCAAATCGAACAACCAGCAGTATTATATGATCGATGCCGGTTGCACGCTGCCGTCAGGTATGGTATCTCATCCATACGATGCGAATAATGGCATTGGCCGTTACGGATTCGCAACATGGAGTTATGAGGGTAAGAAAAACACCCGTCTTTTGCTGGAATCAGGGCAATCGCCTGCTGCTGAAGCGGTGGACTTCTACAATGGTTGGTATATTCCGGATGCCATCCAGATGCGTCACATCTTCGGTCTGATTCCTTTCATTGAATCGGCTATTATCGAAGCTGGCGGTGACGCGGATAATATGAAATGGATGTATGAATACAACGGCAACCACGGCCATGACTACTGGACTTCCACGAGAGTCAACAACAATCAGATGTTGGTTATCAGGGGTAGTCAGTATTTCTATGCCCCACGTACGCCAGCCGATCATACCCAACCCATCAACAGCGAACGTGCAACTCAAAACCGCATTCGTGCGGTCCGTGACTTCGGTACAGATGCCTATGCTTATTGGCTAGATAAGCCCAAAAGCGCAAGTATGGTGGTCTCTCCTACAGAAAAGACATCATACAATGCCTACGTGATCTTCAACAGTGATACAATCCGGGTGACCAGCTCGGCTGTTGTGCATGAGACGTATGACAAGGACACACTCTATGAGGTTGTTTGTTCATCTCCCGATCCTTATACTTCGGTGGTGAATCCGATTTTTACCAATTTGGATATTTCCCATGCACATGATTATTTGCCCAATCGGGTAACCCTTCAGACTGTTCATGGTTGTGACAGTGTCATTACACTTATGCTGAAGGTCAATCAGTCGCATCTGTTTTCGCAGAGTGCGTCTGTCTGTCAAAGTGCCGTTCCATATCTGTGGCGTGGACACGCTTATTCCGAGACCGGGGTGTATTACGATTCGCTCAAAACGGTTTGCTGCAATTGCGACAGCGTGTATGAGCTTAATCTGACCGTAATTCCATTGCCGGAAGTGACTTTTAACCCTATTCATCCCGCCTTGTGTTTAGGGAATAGTATCGAATTGTCTGCTTCCGCTGTCAATTGTTCCGACTTTTCAGTGCCCATCATTGATAATCTTGAAGGTGTGTTGGGTAATAATGTCGAAATCACAACTAGATTAGCCACCCTTACGGATCTATTTCAAACTGGTGTGAAGGTTTTCTCTGGCGGAGATGGTATCGTCAGATTGGGTAACAGCAGTACATACGGTAAGATTGTTTCCAAACCTTTGGACCTTTCCAGCGATTTTATTTTGGATTTGAGACTGAAGGGATGGACTAGAAACGGATCTAGCGAACCGGCTGCCACAAGACTCAGGGTGTCTGTGGACAATACCTATGCGGATACTATTACCGTGCCGGGCAGCAACGAAGCTGCTCCCGGAGACTTTGATACCTATTCTTTCAGTTTCGGTCCGGCAACCACCACATCAACCATTACCATTGAAGCGCTCAATGAAGTTGCCCCTGGCAGCCCGTATGCAGAAGAAAGAGTCTTCATTGACTTTATGCGTATTACCAATAATTCACCATGTGACATTGAGTGGTATGATGGAAGTAGTTTGTTGTCGCATAATACAAGTATAACCGTTAGCCCCGTTGAAACAAAGAAATACTATGTTGAGATGACCAGTGGCGCTGGCTGTAAGAAAAGGGATTCTGTGGTAGTTGATGTACACAATCACTATTCAATAGATACATTTGCCACAGCATGTAACAGCTTTGTATGGTACGATCAGACATTGACGGCCAGTGGCGACTATGAGCGCAGGTTGACCTGCCAGGCTGGATGTGACAGTATTGTGACTTTGCATTTGACACTTGGTCATAGCAATACGGGGGATACCTCGGCGTTCGCATGTAATAGTTTTACATGGTATGGTACGACCTACACGGAGGTGCCTGCCATCGCGCCTACGCACACGTTTACGAACGCGAGCGGTTGCGACAGTGTAGTGACCTTGCACTTGACGATGGGATATAGCAATACGGGCGATACATCGGCATTTGATTGTAGTAGTTTCACGTGGTATGGCACGACCTATACAGAAACCCCAGCCGTTGCGCCGACGCATACATTTACGAATGCGAGCGGATGCGACAGCGTAGTGACATTGCATTTGACAATCGGTGCGGTTGTTTATGGCGATACGACTGCGCATGCTTGTAATAGCTTTACATGGAATGGCATAACTTATACGGAAACCCCCGCCATTGCACCGACGCGCATGCTCAAGACGGCCATGGGCTGCGATAGTGTGGTGACATTGCATTTGACCATAGGACATAGCAATACGGGCGATACGACTGCATTTGCTTGCAACAGTTTCAAGTGGTACGGCACGACATACACAGAGACGCCAGCCATAGCTCCGACGCACACGTTCACGAACGCGAGCGGTTGCGACAGCGTAGTGACCTTGCACTTGACAGTGGGGCACAGCAATACGGGCGATACAACGGCATCTGCTTGCGACAATTTCACGTGGTACGGCACGACATACACTGAGACGCCAGCCATAGCTCCGACACACACGTTCACGAACGCAAGTGGCTGCGATAGTGTGGTGAGATTGCATTTGACCGTCTTCCACAGCAACACGGGTGACACGAGTGCGTTTGCATGCAACAGTTTCACGTGGTACGGCACGACTTATACAGAAACCCCGGCCATAGCGCCTACGCACACGTTTACGAACGCACATGGTTGCGACAGCGTGGTGACATTGCATTTGATCGTCGGCCACAGCAACACAGGCGACACGACAGCGTTTGCTTGCGACAGTTTCGATTGGTACGAGTACACCAATATCACGTCCAGCGCGGATGCCCTCACCCACACGTTCACAAACACGAGCGGCTGCGATAGCGTGGTGACCTTGCATTTGACGGTGGGCCACAGCAACACAGGCGATACGACGGCATTTGCGTGCGACAGTTTCGATTGGTACGAGCATACGAATATCACCTCCAGCACGAACACCCTGACACATACATTCACCAATGCAAGCGGCTGCGATAGCGTGGTAACCTTGCATTTGACAGTGGGTTACAGCAATACGGGCGACACGACAGCGTTTGCATGTGACAGTTTCGATTGGTACGAGCATACGAATATCACCACCAGTACGAACAGTCTGACGCACACGTTCACGAATGCGAGCGGCTGCGATAGCGTGGTGACCTTGCACTTGACGGTGGGCCACAGCAATACGGGCGACACGAGTGCGTTTGCCTGCAACAGCTTCACCTGGTACGGCACGACCTATACGGAAACTCCAGTCGTTGCACCGACGCACACGTTTACGAACGCGAGCGGTTGCGATAGCGTTGTGACCTTGCATTTGACAGTGGGCCACAGCAACACGGGCGACACGAGTGCGTTTGCCTGCAACAGTTTCACGTGGTACGGCACTACTTATACAGAAACTCCTGCCATAGCTCCGACGCACACGTTCACGAATGCAAGCGGTTGCGACTCTGTAGTGACGCTGCACCTGACCGTGGGCCACAGCAACACGGGCGATACCACAGCGTTTGCCTGCGTCAGTTTCACATGGTATGGCACGACCTATACGGAAACCCCAGCCATCGCGCCGAAGCATACGTTCACGAATGCCAGCGGCTGCGACAGTGTGGTGACCTTGCATCTGAATATCGGTGCGGTCGTTTATGGCGATACGACTGCACATGCTTGTAATAGCTTTACATGGAATGGCATAACCTATACGGAAACCCCTGCCATTGAGCCGACGCGCATGCTTAAGAACGTTGATGGTTGCGACTCTTTGGTAACCTTGCATTTGACAGTGGGCCACAGCAACACGGGCGACACGAGTGCGTTTGCCTGCAACAGTTTCACGTGGTACGGCACTACTTATACAGAAACTCCTGCCATAGCTCCGACGCACACCTTTACGAATGCCTCTGGCTGTGACAGTGTTGTTACGTTGCACTTGATTGTCGGCCATAGCAACACTGGGGACACGAGTGCGTTTGCTTGTAACAGTTTCACGTGGTACGGCACGACTTATACAGAAACTCCTGCCATAGCTCCTACACACACCTTCACGAACGCGAGCGGTTGCGACAGTGTGGTGACATTGCACTTGATTGTCGGTCACAGCAACACGGGCGACACGAGTGCGTTTGCTTGCAACAGCTTCACGTGGTATGGCACAACTTACACGTCAACCCCAGCCATAGCACCTACGCACACGTTCACGAATGTGAGCGGTTGCGACAGTGTGGTGACGTTGCATTTGATTGTCGGTCACAGTAACACGGGCGACACGAGTGCGTTTGCCTGCAACAGCTTCACGTGGTACGGCACAACTTACACGTCAACCCCAGCCATAGCTCCGACGCACACGTTCACGAATGCGAGCGGTTGCGACAGCGTGGTGACCTTGCATTTGACCGTCGGCCACAGCAACACGGGCGACACGAGTGCGTTTGCCTGCAACAGCTTCACGTGGTACGGCACTACTTACATGTCAACCCCAGCCATAGCTCCGACGCACACGTTCACGAATGCGAGCGGTTGCGACTCTGTGGTGACTTTGCATTTGACCGTCGGCCACAGCAACACGGGCGATACGAGTGCGTTTGCTTGCAACAGCTTCACGTGGTACGGCACTACTTACACGGCAACCCCAGCCATAGCACCTACGCACACGTTCACGAATGCGAGCGGTTGCGACTCTGTGGTGACGTTGCACTTGATTGTCGGCCACAGCAACACTGGGGACACGACAGCGTTTGCATGTGACAGTTTCGATTGGTACGAACATCACAATATAACATCCAGTACGAGTAGCCTCACCCACACGTTCACCAATGCGAGCGGTTGCGACAGCGTGGTGACCTTGCACTTGACGGTGGGCCACAGCAACACGGGTGACACGACGGCGTTTGCCTGCAACAGTTTCGATTGGTACGAACATACGAATATCACCTCCAGCACGAACAGCCTCACCCACACGTTCACCAATGCATCCGGTTGCGACTCTGTGGTGACGTTGCACTTGACGGTGGGCCACAGCAATACAGGCGACACGAGTGCGTTTGCCTGCAACAGTTTCAAGTGGTATGGCACTACTTACACGGCAACCCCTGCCATAGCACCTACGCACACGTTTACAAATGCCTCCGGCTGCGACAGTGTTGTGACATTGCACTTGATTGTCGGCCACAGCAACACGGGCGACACGACGGCGTTTGCATGTGACAGTTTCGATTGGTACGAGCATACAAATATCACCACCAGCACGAACAGCCTGACTCATACATTCACCAATGCGAGCGGTTGCGACAGCGTGGTGACGCTGCACTTGACGGTGGGCCACAGCAACACGGGTGACACGACAGCGTTTGCCTGCAACAGTTTTGATTGGTACGAGCATACGAATATCACTTCCAGCACGAACAGCCTGACTCATACGTTCACCAATGCATCCGGTTGCGACAGCGTGGTGACCTTGCACTTGACGGTGGGCCACAGCAACACGGGTGACACGACAGCGTTTGCATGTGATAGTTTCGATTGGTACGAGCATACGAATATCATCACCAGCACGAACAGCCTGACGCATACGTTCACCAATGCATCCGGTTGCGACAGTGTGGTGACGTTGCACTTGACGGTGGGGCACAGCAACACGGGCGACACGACAGCATTTGCATGTGACCGCTTCGACTGGTACGAACACACGAACATCATCTCCAGCACGAACAGCCTGACTCATACATTCACCAATGCGAGCGGTTGCGACAGCGTAGTGACGCTGCACTTGACCGTGGGCCACAGCAACACGGGCGACACGACAGCATTTGCATGTGACAGTTTCGATTGGTACGAGCATACACATATCACCACCAGCACGAACAGCCTGACGCACACGTTCACCAATGCGAGCGGTTGCGACAGCGTAGTGACGCTGCACCTGACCGTGGGCCACAGCAACACGGGTGACACGACGGCGTTTGCCTGCAACAGTTTCGATTGGTACGAACATCACAATATCACCTCCAGCACGAACAGCCTGACGCACACGTTTACGAACGCGAGCGGTTGCGACAGCGTAGTGACATTGCATCTGACGGTGGGACACAGCAACACGGGCGATACGACAGCGTTTGCATGTGATCGCTTCGACTGGTACGAACACTCGAATATCACCACCAGCACTAACAGCCTGACTCATACATTCACTAATGCAAGCGGCTGCGACAGCGTAGTGACGCTGCACTTGACCGTGGGGCACAGCAACACGGGTGACACGACGGCGTTTGCCTGCAACAGTTTCGATTGGTACGAGCATCACAATATAACATCCAGTACGAGTAGCCTCACCCACACATTCACCAATGCAAGCGGTTGCGACAGTGTAGTGACGCTGCACTTGACCGTGGGCCACAGCAACACGGGTGACACGACGGCGTTTGCCTGCAACAGTTTCGATTGGTACGAGCATACGAACATCACCACCAGCACGAACAGCCTGACGCACACGTTTACGAACGCGAGCGGTTGCGACAGTGTGGTGACGTTGCACTTGACGGTGGGCCACAGCAACACGGGCGACACGACAGCGTTTGCATGCGACCGCTTCGATTGGTACGAGCATACGAATATCACCTCCAGCACGAACAGCCTGACTCATACATTCACCAATGCGAGCGGTTGCGACAGCGTGGTGACTTTGCACTTGACGGTGGGCCACAGCAACACTGGCGACACGACGGCGTTTGCCTGCAACAGTTTTGATTGGTACGAGCATACGCATATTACCACCAGCACGAACAGCCTGACGCACACGTTCACGAACGCGAGCGGTTGCGACAGCGTGGTGACGTTGCACTTGACGGTGGGTCACAGCAACTCAGGCGACACGACAGCGTTTGCATGTAACAGTTTCGATTGGTACGAGCATACGAATATCACCTCCAGCACGAACAGCCTGACTCATACATTCACCAATGCGAGCGGGTGCGACAGTGTGGTAACCCTGCACTTGACGGTGGGTCACAGCAACACGGGCGACACGACAGCGTTTGCCTGCAACAGTTTTGATTGGTACGAGCATACGAATATCACCTCCAGCACGAACAGCCTGACCCACACGTTCACAAATGCTTCAGGTTGCGACTCTGTGGTGACATTGCACCTGACCTTGGGCTACTCCAACACGGGCGACACTCTGGCGTTGGCTTGCGAAACTTTCGACTGGTATGAACATCATAACATCACCTCTAGTACAAACAGTCTGACGCATACCTTTACCAATGCCTCCGGCTGCGATTCAGTGGTGACTTTGAATTTGATAGTCCACCATCCGGTACATGAGTCTGTTACAAGAACAGCTTGTGATAGTTATTATTGGAATGGTACCACCTACTACACATCCGGCACCTATACCTATTCACACCTTTGCGATCATGGTTGTACTCAGGTGGATACCTTGCATTTGACAGTTAATCATACCACATATGGAGATACATCGGCAGTGGAATGTGGTTCTTTTACTTGGCATGGTGTTACTTACAAAAGCACTCCTGCTACTGATCCGACCTATACGATAGTGGGTGGTAATCATGACGGTTGCGACTCTGTGGTGACCTTGCACTTGACGATACGTCCTTCATACGTGACTGTTTTGGAGGAAACAGTGCATTCAGGTACGCATTTCCCGTTTTTGTGGAACGGAATTAACATTACGGGCCCTGGTAACTATACTTATAGTACAACCGCTTCAAATGGGTGCGACAGTATTGTAAAAATAAGTTTTTTGATCGAGGGTTGCAGTATTCTAGTTAATCCGATTGTTACCAATGAGACATGTGGTAATGATGGTGTTATCGCAGTGGAGGCCTCAGGTGGCTATTCTCAGTTATATTATTCTGTAAATGCAGGTGTTGATTTCTATCATGATTCAGTGTTTACAAACGTGCCGGCAGGCTTCCACGTTGTGGTTGTTCACGATGATTTTGGTTGTTATACTGTGGGATACGCTCTTGTACATCCTTCTCATGGTCTAACTATCTCTTGTCCTCCTAATCTGTATGATACTTTGGCTTTTGGCGATTGTTTTTTGAATATTCCTTCTGCGGATATCCAAGAACCTACGATAAATAGCACGAATTCTAATATCGATATTACTCCCTATCCCCCAAACACTGCATCTGGTACATGGAAATACCCCACATTGGCTGATTGGCCCGCTTATACGGTTACCAATGACATTCCTATGGGTAATATGTTTGGCGAGGGTGACAATGTGATTACTTGGACGTTGAACGATGCTGTTTGTGGCCCAAGGTCTTGCCAACAGCATGTGTATGTCACATTCCCTGAATGTCCGAATGCAATTGATTGCGAAGGCAATGTCTATAAAGGTGTACGTATTGACTGCGATTGCTGGACGCAAACGAATCTCAAATCTACCCGATATAGCGATTGTTCCCTTATTCCTACTGTTTACGAGTATTATAGCAGAATGACTCCGAATGTGGAGGAAAATGTGGAACGCTTTGGCCGTCTATACAGTTTCGAGTCTGCGGTGCGCGACAGTGCTGATAATGGTCATGGTCATATCCAAGGTGTTTGTCCTGCAGGTTGGTACCTGCCTACACCAGGAAAGTATGATACTTTGGCATTGCATGGCGCTGATGCTTTGAAATCACCGCTCTATTGGTTGGATGGTGGTGGCTCCAATACGACAGGCTTCTCGGCTTTGCCTGCAGGTTGGTATAATGGCAGCAAAGACCGATATGAAGGCATGTATGGTGAAACCTATTTCTGGTCCACCGAGGGCGTGAAAGTCACGGCTCACTGCTATGCCTATGGCCTTATGTACAAATGCGATGAGCTGTTTGAAACCGACAGAAAGTCCGGTGTGGGTTACAGCGTCCGTTGTATCAAAGAAAAGAGATAGGGTAAGGTTATCTTGATTTTATTTGTCAGCGATACATCCCGCCATCTTGAAATAGAGATCGGTGAGGATAATGGCTGTGTTTCCGTTGCGTCCAATGTGGTACATGGCCTTGTTGCACTCTTCCGTCATTTTGGTGATGTGTTTCAAGTTAAGGTCTTGAAAAGAGGATAGAATGCCGGATTCCTGATCGGTGACCTTGACCAAAGCGTGGGCTCCTGTATTTTGCATCAGCAGGTTGCGAAGCATACGCAGAATGATGTTGACGAAGGCTTTCTGTTTCTCGCGTCCTTGGCTCACAATCTCACCAAAGAGTTCTTGCACGTGGGCATAGTTGATTTCTTCGGCGGGTCGCTGGTGGGCATAGGCCACGATACTGCTCATCATCGCATAGAAAGTGTCGATCATGTCGCGCTGCTCCGCGTTGTTGCGATAGATTTGCAAGGCTTTGTTATAGTCCCCGTCCGCAATGGCGGTAATGTCGCGTGCCGTGGCCGCATCCATGTCGGGAATAGCCTCCTGCAGGGCTGTCTGCAACTCGTCGTCCGTAAGCTTGGGAATCTTTACCAGCTGCGTTCTGGACAGAATGGTGCTTAATATCTGGTCGGGCTTCTCGGAGATGAGGATGAACAGCGATTTACCGTCGGGCTCCTCCAGCGTTTTCAGTAGTTTGGGCGCCGCTGCGTGGTGCAGACGATCGACACACCAGAGGATGTACGTTTTGTAGCCGCCCATGTAGGAGCGCATGCTGTTCTGGTTGATGATGTGCGAGCAGTCGCGGATGTTGATGGAGGGTTGCTTGTTCTCGCCCTGGAGCACGGCCAGCCAGTCCTGCATGTCAATGTGATACTGGTTCTCAATCACATAGTCTTTGAACTCTTGTGCCAGCTGGATGGAGTCGGGGTCTTTTTTGATGGATTTGGTAGTGCAGTTCGGAAAATAGATGTGCAGGTCTGGATGCGAAAGTTTGGAGAACTGGATGCAGGAGGGACATGAGCCGCATGAGTCGGTGTCGGTGGGGTGCTCGCAGCAGAGATACTGCGCCAATGCCACGGCCAGCGCAAACGCATGGCTGCCCGGCTGTGCCAGAAAAAACTGCGCGTGACTGATGCGGTGCTCGTGCACCTGGTTCAGCAATTGCTCCTTCAATTTCGGGGAAACGATGACATCTTTGAACTGCATAATGCTTGATTTATATTGATTTACAATGGTTTAGTGTCGTATGTGCTTCAACCAGTTCGGGTCGTTGGTGTTTTCGTAGGAATCCAGACATTCGAACAGCTCATCCAGCGTATTGGCCACCAGCAGAAGATTTTTATGGAAAGGACGTAGGAATCCCTCTTCGCTGAAGCGGTCCAACTGGGCGACGAGATGGTCGTAAAAACCGTTCTGATTGAATAGAACAATGGGCTTGGAATGCATGCCGAGCTGGCTGTCGGTTAGTATTTCGAACAGTTCATCCATAGTGCCATAGCCCCCGGGCAGAGCCACGAAAGCGTCTGCTTCATATTCCAGAAGCTGCTTACGCTCGCTCATGGTTTTCACGTAGATCATCTTGGTGATGTTCTCGGCCAAAACATGATTGCGGGTAAAGAAGTCGGGCGCCACACCGATTACGGTGCCGCCTTGCTGCATGACCGCTTCGGCAGCAGCCCACATCAGGCCGATGCAGCCACCGCCATAGTACAGCGTGAGCCCCTTTTCAGCCATACGTAACCCGAATTCGCGGGCTTGTTGGGCATAAATTGGGTTGTTTCCTTCTGCAGAACCGCAAAAAATGGCTATGTTCTTGTATTTCATATCACTTGTAGTTTTATTAAAGCATGATAAACGAGAGAAATGATGAGATAGGCCATGATGATGAGTGGGAATGCACCCCAGCGGAAGATCGGTATCAGCAAGATGCCGATGATGATCAGCGTGTAGCGTGCAATGTTCACCCCTTTCCACTTATAATCTTTGAATTTCAGAGAGAGCATCCAGATGCGGGATACCAATAGCAAAGAGAATGCGATGGTCAGCAGCCAGACTATCCAAAAATTGTTCAGAAATACAATCCGATCGGCAGCCATCGGTATGAAGCCCAGAAACATGGCGTTGGCAGGGGTGGGTAATCCCAGAAACGAGGAGACCTGTTTCGAGTCAATGTTGAAACGGGCCAGGCGTACGGCCGAGAGTGCCGGTACCAGCAGTGCGACGAAAGGCAGGAACTCGTACAGCACGCCCAGATGCAGCGGCGAGATTCCTTCTGTGCAACGAACGAGCCATGTGTACACGATCATGCCGGGCGCCACGCCAAAGGAGACTACGTCGGCCAGTGAGTCTAACTCCTTGCCGATAGCAGAACTGACTTTCAGCAGACGCGCGGCAAAGCCATCTGAGAAATCAAACAGTGCTGCTATGAGGATGAAAATGGCTGCAGTTTCCAGATTTCCTTTCAACGCGGACATGGCTGACAAACATCCGCATACCAGATTCAGGCAGGTTAATGTGTTGGGGATATGCTTTTTCAAGGGTTAAAGGGTTAAAAGGTGAATGGGGTACATGGGGTTCATGAGGTAAATGGGATAAAGGAGGGGAGGGTATTTGTTATTTCAACACCCAATATTTCGGGTTGACGTTCTTGGCAAAGGTCTCTGCCTCTTCTTCGGTGTCGAATATGCCGATGCAGACACGCAGGTTGGCTCCCGGTTGCATGACGATTTTCGGCTCATACTGATCGAGATTGCGTTGCTTGATGTGGCGCACGGCGTCCTGCTCGGTGGGCAGACTGCCGGCAATGACGTAGTAGTGGCCCTGCTCGAAGCGGATGACGGGATAGTTGCCAGTAGCGGAGGTGCGCACCACTTCGGGAGTATAGACATCGGACTCTGTTACAACTTCCTCCTCCTTCTCCTCAGGAGTCACCTCTTCTTCGTATGTCGCAGTCTCCTCTGCAACTTCTTCATCCTCTTCTGTGATTACTTCTTCATTGGTCGGACTAAATTCCATTTTGATACGGTGGAAGGTGTCGATTAGCTGTTGCCTGAACAAATAGCCCAGCACGCCTAAGACAATAAGAATGAGGAGAACGAGCAGCCACCACCAGCTGCGGCGCTTGTTCTTCCTTCTTTTAGCCGGTTTCTTATCAGTAGTACCTGCACCCTTATCTACCACCTTCACCCCTTTCTCCTCTTGTTCCTCTTTCTCCTCAGCCTCTTTCAATCTTTGCTCAGCTTCTTCCTGCAATCTTCTCTCCTCTGCCTCTTTAGCCAGACGCTCTTGCTCTTGAGCCTCTTTCAGTCTTTGTTCTGCTTCTTCTTGCAGTCTTCTTTCTTCAGCCTCTTTGGCCAAACGTTCTTGTTCTTGAGCTTCTTTCAGTTTTTGCTCAGCTTCTTCCTGCAATCTTCTCTCCTCTGCCTCTTTAGCCAGACGCTCTTGCTCTTGAGCCTCTTTCAGTCTTTGTTCTGCTTCTTCTTGCAATCTCTTCTCCTCCGCTTCCTTAGCCAATCTTTCTTGTTCTTCCGCCTCTTTCAGTCGTTGCATAGCCTCTTCATGCAAACGTCTTTCTTCATCCACATTCACCACATTCACCACATTCACCTCATTTACCACCTTCACCTCCTGCACCCCTTGCACCTCCTTCACCTCTTCACCCAATCTCACGATTCCCATTCCCTCGAACTCGCGGTTCAGCTCGTCAATATGGTCGCATACGAAAGTGATGACTCCTTTGTTGTTCAGAGAGAATGTGCCAAAGTTGTCGTACTCCACCTCTTTGTTGTTCTCGATGGCAGTCTTCAGCTCCTCCACCCAGCGGTTGATTTCGGCGGAAGCCTCCGTGATGCGGCATTGCTTCTCGCGGCACAACAAGTTGATGAACTCAGTGCTGTCGGGTTGGTCATCCTTGACCGTCAGCGTGACCACGTACTGTGGCGGTAGCATGGTGTCGCCGTCAAAACGCGCTGACTGGTACGTTTTGGTGAACGTGCCGAGGTCGTTGATGAATATGGAATTGTCGTTTAACAGGGCTTTGATGATGTATTGGATCATGGGGTAGGGTGTTAGCGGTTTATTTGGTGTTGAATTTTTGGAGATCCTGCGGCGTGTCGATGCCGATACCGTGGTAGTCGCAGGCGGCTGTGAAGATGTTGTAGCCGTTCTCCAGCCAGCGCAGCTGCTCCAGCTTTTCTGTTTGCTCTAGCATGGAGGGTGTCAGTTTGATGAGATTCTGAAGGGTTTTGTGTCTGTAGGCGTAGATGCCGAGGTGTTGATGATAGGTTGGTGCTTCGGAGGCCTTGTCGCGGCGGTAGGGGATAGGGTAGCGGCTGAAATAGAGTGCTTGCCGGTCTTGGGCAATCACTACCTTCACCTTGTTGGGGTTCTCGGCCTCCTCGGGGTCGGTAAACGGCCGCACCAGCGTGGCGATTTCCACTTCGGCGCGCGCGAACAGGCTTGTGAGCAGGCTGATTTCCTTGGCGCTGATGCCAGGCTCGTCGCCTTGGATGTTCACGATGACGTCCTCATCGCGGAGTTGCAGCAGGCGGGCGGCCTCGCCACAGCGGTCGGTGCCCGACGGGTGGTCAGGGCTGGTCATCACAACATGGCCGCCGAAGCCACGCACACACTGTGCGATGCGCTCGTCGTCAGTAGCCACGGCCACTTGGTCGAGCCCTGCTTGGAGAACATGCTCATAGACCACCTGTATCATCGGCTTGCCGTGAATCAAGGCCAGCGGCTTGCCCGGGAAACGGGTGGATGCGTATCGCGCCGGTATGATGCCTATGAATCCCATTACTTGAAAAGACCGAACAACTCGGCGTCAATCTTGTTGATAATCTCACCGAAATCCTCAGGCTTCTCGGCAAATTTGATGGTGTTCACATCTACTACGAGAAGCTTGCCATCCTTGTAGTTGGAAATCCATTTTTCGTACTTCTCATTCAGATTCTCCAGATATGAAAGCCGGATGGAGTCTTCGTACGCACGACCGCGCTTGTGAATCTGGGTTACCAGCGTGGAAACGTCAGCTTTGAGATAAATGAGCAGGTCGGGAGCTTGCAGAAACTGCGTCATCAGCTCGAACAACTGCGTGTAGTTGTCGAAGTCGCGGGTGGCCATCAAGTCCATCTCGTGCAGGTTCGGGGCGAAGATGTAGGCATCCTCGTAGATGGTACGGTCTTGGATGACATCCTTTTTGCGTTTACGGATGTCCAGAATCTGACGGAAACGGCTGTTCAGGAAGTAAATCTGGATGTTGAACGACCAGCGTTGCATGTCCTGATAGAAACTGGCTAAATACGGGTTGTTGTCCACACTCTCGTAGAGAGGCTCCCAGCCATAATGTTTGGCCAGCATTCCAGTAAGGGTTGTTTTTCCGGAACCAATATTTCCGGCGACGGCTATATGCATATTATTGGTTTTTTAGGTGTTTATATTTCAATTAATTTTATTCAGAAAAAAATCTTAATTCTCTAATCTCTCAACTCTCAACTCTAAACTCTAAACTATCATCATATAATCCCGCATATCCAAATGCAGAATGTGCTCCAATTCCGCCCGATGGGCGTCATCCGTGCGGATGAAGGCGGTGGCGGCCACGCCGACGGTCGGGTCGGCTAACGGGCGCAACTCCAGCACGTCCATCATGTCCTCGCGGAATTTCTTCTCGTTGAAAACCTCCTTGTCATCAGCATCAGCGGGACGCTCCAGCACGAGGAAACTGTAGGTGTCCTTTTCCTTGCCTTTCCACATCTCGTCTTTGCTGAGGTGGATGTTGTTCAGGTAAGCCACGATGGGATGGGTGCCGCTGATGTGCGTCTGCAGCTCGTTGAGGCAGAAACCGGCGAATCGCAACGGGTTGATCTCAATCGGGATGGCCTTCTTGCCGTCGTAGCGGAACTCAATGTGCATGGGGAAGTCGTGCAGCTTCAGCACTTTGTTGAGCTGGACGAGGAAATTCATAAAAGACTCCTCGTACTCATCGTAAAGGGCGCGGCTGGAACAGTACAGGCGGTCGGAAGTGTCGGACTCGTTCGCGAAGCGGTGGTGGAAGATATTGAGGATGGTCGGCTTGCCCTGATCATCAAAATAGGTATCTACCGCATACTCCTCGCCCTTGATGTATTCTTCAATGAGGAACTTCTGCGTTCCGATGACGAACTCGGGGAATTGGGATCCCACTTTGTGGAAGTTTGCTTGGATGTCGCGGATGGCGGCACGCCACTCGTCCACGTTGTGTACCACGTGCACGCCGGCGCTCAGGAAGCCGACCGAGGGCTTCAGAACCAGCGGATATACAAGCTGTTCAGGGTTGATCTCTCCCAATTTGACAATCTCCTCTTCACAGAAAAAGAAATCCGGATACATGTCTTGGCAGATGCGACGGAAGGTGGCTTTGTCTTTCAGCAGGGCAATTTTGTCCAGCAACTCCTGGTCGGGCAGGTGCTCCACCAGCCAGCCCAGTGCGTTCTCCGACATGGTGTACAATCGTCCGCGCTTCTGGTATTCGGCTACAAATTCTTCGTCGTTCAGCAGATTGAGGTTGTGGCCTTCGGAGACAATCTTCTCCGACATGGCGTTTCTCAGCACGGGGAGATTTTTTTCAATGGCCGTGTTGATGAGGGTTTGGGATACGTATGGTTTTTCTAATATCAACATATTGGGTCGTTATTTAATTTATTCGGTACGTTTCACGTTCATGGCATGCAACACCAGATAGACGCACAACGCAGTGAACATGACGATGGCGAGGATGTTGTATGCAGGTGTTCCTATGTAGTCGGTCATGAAGGTGGGCTCCACGCCACAGTATTTGAGGATGGCGCTGAGCACGCCCATGATGGCACCGCCGGCGAGCAGACCGGAGGCCAATAAGGTGCCCTTCTCGCCACGAGCCTTGTTAAGCGCTTCGTCTTTGCTGCGAGATTTGATGAACCAGGCCAGGAAACCGCCTACGAGCAACGGCAGGTTGAGCTGCAACGGGATGAACATGCCCAACGAGAATGCCAGTGCCGGAACACCGATCACATCTAACAGGATGGCCAGTACCGCACCTACGATGTAGAGAATCCACGGAGTGGAGCCATTGAACATCAGAGGTTGGATGATGGCGGCCATGGCGTTGGCCTGCGGAGCTACCAAAGCATCTTCGCCTGTGTAGCCGTATGTCTTGGACAGCAGCATGATGACCGCACCCACGGTGAGGGCGGAAACCAATGTGCCCACGAATTTGAAGGCCTCCTGCTTGAATGGCGAGGTGCCGATCCAGTAACCGATCTTGAGGTCGGTGATAAAACCGCCCGCCATGGCGAGTGCGGAGCAGACGATGCCGCCCACCACCAATGCGGTGAGGATGCCGGCGCCGCCTTTGAGACCCACGGAAGCCAATACGATGGAGGACAGAATAAGGGTCATCATCGTCATGCCCGACACGGGGTTGGTGCCCACGGTGGCAATGGCCGTGGCGGCCACGGTGGTGAACAGGAATGCGAAAAGGAAGACTACTAGCAGGCCTACCAGCACTTGCTTGATATTCATGCTCATGCCGCCGAATAGGAAGAAGATGAACATCAGGGCCAGCACGGCGATGAAGCCGAAGAGAATGATTTTCATGGAGATGTCGCGTTGCGTGCGCAGCACGGCGTTCTCTTCATTCTTCTGTTTGCCAGCTTTGAGGGCTACACCAAGGGATTTCTTGATGACGCCTGCCGACTTGCATACGCCGATGAGACCGGCCATGGCAATGCCGCCGATGCCGATGTAGCGGGCGTAGTTGGCGAAAATGAAGTCAGGGTCAAGGGGACTCATGGAGGTAAGTACGCCGTCCACATCCATTGCTCCGTATTGCCCGAGGAGCGGAACGATGACCCACCATGACAGAGCTGAGCCGGCGCAGATGACCGCGGCGTATTTCAGTCCGATCAGGTAGCCAGTACCCAACAGGATGGACTCAGCGCTCATCTTGAAGACGAACTTGTGGTTCATGGCCAATTGCTCGCCCCAGCCGCACATGCGTGTGGAGATGGTGTCGGCCCAGAAGTGGAAGGTCGTCATCAGGAAGTCATACAGACCGCCAACAAGGCCGCTGATCAACAGCAGCTTGGCCTGGTTGCCGCCCTTGGCGCCGGAGACGATGATCTCCGTGGTGGCTGTGGCTTCCGGGAACGGATATTTGCCGTGCATGTCAGATACGAAATACTTGCGGAACGGAATCAGGAACAAGATGCCCAGGAAGCCGCCCAGCAGCGATGACAGGAATATCTGGAAGAAGTTGACCTGTATCTCGGCCCCGATGGCGGGGTTGGTTTCTTTGATGATGTAGATGGCCGGCAGCGTGAAGATGGCACCCGCCACAATAACGCCGGAGCTGGCACCGATGGACTGGATGAGCACGTTCTCGGAGAGTGGACTCTTGCGTTTGGCCAGCGTGGACGCGCCTACAGCGATGATGGCGATGGGAATGGCTGCCTCAAATACCTGCCCGAAGCGCAGTCCCGAATAGGCCGTGGCTGCCGAGAAGATGATGGCCATGATGATACCCCATGTGATGGTCCAGGCGTTGAGTTCGGGGTATTTCTTCTCCCCTAAAAGGATGGGCTTGTATTCTTCGCCCTCTTTCAGTTCGCGATATGCGTTGTCCGGAAGTTTGATCTCTTCCGGCTGGTTGATAAGGTCTTTTTCTTGTTCTTCCATATTGATAATGAGTTTATTGCAAAATAAGCATAATAAGCCGCCAAAAATACAAAAAATCGGGTGTGCTTGAAAGCACTGTTATGGCTTTGTCAAGAAGATTTATCAACAGAATCAACAATTCAACCATTCCGTTACTCCCTTTTGGAGTATCCGTCAGCCATGCGCACGGCCGATTCTCTGGTATTTCACGGTTCAGACCACGGTAAGTACTTGAAACTCTTGATACTAAAAGGTTTTTGCGCCTTCCGGTAAGTTTTATAGTCTTTGTCGTCGAAACGGGGTTGCACATTCATCGACATGATCGGGTGCATCTTGAGGCCCGGTTGGTTCAACTGTTCCAGCAGAGAAGGATTATCGAAGCGTTTGACGAGATGGTCGCCGTAAAAGATGTCCACGTATTCTGGAGTCCAGACCACCTTGTAAGTCGTATATTCATCCATTTTATTGATCCAGCCTCGGCGGATGTTGTATCGGGGTTCGGAACGTAGTTTCCCGTTTTCCGTCCAGTGCATAGTGGGACGCATGTTTTTGAAGATCAATCCTTTGTTATATTTCGGATTGTTGTTGGACCATCCTTCCACACAGTCTATTTCTGGGGGCCATGCACTGTCGGAGGCGAGCCACAGAGCCGGCCATAGGTTGGTGCCGTAGGGCATCCGGGCCTCCCACTCGAAGGTGCCGTACTTGAACTCCTCCACGCTGCGGCAGTAACCGGTCTCCCAGCGGCGGATGAGTATGGTGTTGGAATGCTTGATTTCCCGTCTGTTCTCACGCAGCTCCACCACCACGCAGTTGCTGTCGTCCACAAAAACCATCTCCGAATCATACCAGACTGGCCTTTTAGGATGCGTGATGCCCCACTGTGGGCGGCCTATCCAGGTCAGCCCTTGCCACTGAAAGGTAACGATGCCTTGCCATTTTTCCATAATAGATTCCTGTTTTGATGAATCGGCGGCGTTAACCGGCTCGCTCTGTCCGTAGCTCCTCCACGGCAAGGCCGCCGTACATAGCATAAACATGATGAGCAATCCGATTCTATTCATGTGCTTGTTGCAAAACAAAAGAAAGCGCAAAAGTACGCAAAAAATGGAAACAGATTTTTGGATGGATTTTATCATGTAGTGTTGATAGTCTGATTTTTTTATATCTTTGCCAATTAATTTTATCGTTGCTAAAATATGAAAAACGTTTTTATTACAGGGGCGACCAGCGGTTTTGGCGAGGCAATTGCCCGCACACTGGCCAAGCAGAATGTCAAAATGATTATCACCGGCAGAACGGAGGACAAACTGATGCAGGTGGCTCGCGAGATAGAGACCTCCACCCAAACCAAGGTGTTGCCGCTCGTGTTCGATGTGCGCGACTACGATGCCTGTGTGAAGGCTATAAACTCCATTCCGGAGGACTTCCGCGATGTGGATGTGCTGGTCAACAACGCCGGCCTGGCTGTGGAACTCAACCCCGTGCACGAGGGTGCCATTGAGGACTGGGAGCGCATGATTGACACGAATATCAAAGGTTTGCTGTATGTCACCCGTCTGGTCTCACCTTGGATGGTGGAACGCAAGCAGGGACATATCATCAATTTAGGCTCCACTGCCTCGCATGAGATTTATTACGGAGGCAATGTCTATTGCGCCACCAAACACGCTGTGATGGCCCTCACCAAGGGTATGCGCACCGACTTTCTGAAATACGGCATCAAGGTGACGCAAATCTCCCCGGGCGCATGCGAGACCAACTTCTCCGTGGTGCGCTTCCATGGCGACAAGGCCAAAGCTGACAAGGTGTACGAAGGCTACGACCCGCTTGTGGCGCAGGATATCGCCGATGTGGTTGAATTCGTCCTGTCACGTCCTCCGCACGTCTGCCTCAACGAGATTATCATGACTCCTACTGCCCAATTCAACGGGGTTATCCATAAACAATAATAGTAAAGACGGCACGGCCGTGCGCCTTTACAACATAACCCTAAATCCCCAAAATGAAAAAACTGACCTGCATCCTGTTATGGATAGTAATCCTGATTTTAGGCAGGATGGGGGAGTTGTGTGCACAAAACACCTATAATGTGCCCGTATCAGGTCAAAATAGCATTACCACATGCGATGCTATTATTTACGATAATGGTGGCCCTTTGGATAACTATTCCAGAAATTGTAATGGCTCGATAGTCATTAATCCAGGTACGCCCAATGGAGTGATGGCTGTTACTTTTGGTACCTATGCCACTGAGTCACAGTATGATTATATCATTGTTTATAGCGGTGTGGGTACGTCCGGAACGCAATTGGCCCGTTTGCAAGGCGTGGGGAGTGTGTTAACCCCCATTCTGTCTTTAGATCCCTCTGGAGCTATCACGATACTATTCCATTCTGATAATGCGACCCAACGTGCCGGATTTGAATTGAACGTTCAGTGCATTGAAAAGATGTCGGGAAATGATTATACGGGTTGTTCCTTTATATGGACGGATCCGGGTGGATCAGGCAATTATTCCAATGGCCAGAATATTACACAACTCATATCTTCAAGCAATGGGGAACATGTGTGGGTCTCATTTTCTCAATTTTCTTTAGCTAATGGCGATTATTTGTATGTGTATGACGGGAATACGAGCAATGCTCCGCTTATAGGTGTCTATTCTGGTGGGACATTACCTCCAGACATTGTATCTTCAAGCGATTGTCTTACATTTCACTTCACAAGTAATTCGTATGGGGTAAGTAGTGGTTGGTTGGCGAGAGTGGAATGTACGTTTTGCACCCCGGGAAGCGTTCCGCAGAGCGTGCAGGAGGGCTCCCCATGTGCCTTTGATAATATCCACCCTTTCTGTACGGATGCTGGTCAATACGAATATTATTCAGGGGCTGTAGGGTCAGTGGGCTCTTTTTTTGGCTCGGAAAATGTGGCATGTTTAAGAACTACTCCGGCACCGGTATGGTACTACATGCGTATAGAACAAGCCGGCAATATTACGATTAGAATTCAACAGAATACTGATGTGGATTTTGCCTGTTGGGGGCCATTCAGCGCTACTTCACAGGAGGACTTTCTTGAAAAACTATGCTGCGGTTTTTATGAAATATCTACTTCATCTAATGATAATTATCTAGTGGATTGCAGCTATTCCACATCCGCTACTGAAAATTGTGATATTTCAAATGCCCATGTCGGCGAATATTATTTGTTGCTGATTACAAACTACAGTCAACAGCCGCATCTCATCACGTTTAACTCCACTTCCAATTCCACGGCTACCACCGACTGTGCCATCATGGCGCAGGTGTCGAACGACGGCCCCTATTGTGTGGGAGATACGGCTCATCTCTTCTGTAACAATCCCCAACAAGGAGCCGCCTATTCATGGTCAGGTCCGGATGATTGGAGCTCTACATCGGCTAACCCTGTCATAGAATCCGTAACCGCCGATATGGATGGAAATACATACGCGTTGGTCAAGACTTTGAACGGTAACAGCTCGGATACCGCCTTTACCACCATACATGTGTATAATCCCCAGGCGCACATCATTGCACCCGATACCGTGATTTGCCAAGGCGATTCCGTGCTGCTGAAAGCTGAATACAATGCCGATCAAGAATCGTACGAACTGGTTTGGTTGCCAGGAAATTTACATTCGGATTCCTGCTATGTGACGCCTTTCACAACCACCACTTATATTCTGCAGCAAACTTTGAGTAGATGCGTCGCGGCTGACACAGTGTTGGTCCATGTTAATTTGCCCGATGTGAATACCGATACCATTATCCGCACTATTCCACGCGATTCTTTGCCGTATCCTTATCAGGATCAAATGTTTCCTGATTCGGGAATCTATACCCTCCGTTATTCCAATGTGCATGGATGTGACAGTTCTGTCACTTTTGTTTTGCGACTGTTTGATACCATTTTCGTTAGCCTTGACACTACGGTGTGTCCTGACATTTTTCCTTTTGAATGGAATGGGGTGACTTTCCATCAGGATAGTATGGCCTCGGTACATCATATTGCTCATAACGGAGCAGATAGTGTGGTGAATTTGACGGTACAACATTATCCGAATCCGATTCAGTCGCTGAATATGATGGAGGAGATTTGCGTCGGCGACACTTTGCCGGTCTCCATAGGTATATCTCCACAATCAGTGCTGATGTATGATGAGAATACCGCCTCCATCGGCGAAAGCCAGAAAATTTTCCTTCCTGATGGAAGAAGTTGTCCTCCCTACGGAAATGTTTACCGATCAGTGGCCAATTTCACGCATTTTCGCCCTGGAGCCACTATGACTGATGTCAATGATATTCTGTATGTTAGATTGAAAATTGAGCATTCAGCCTTGGAAGACCTGAAGATGTCTATTGTATGCCCCAACGGAAACAGGAGCAAGCTCATTGCGGATTATAACCAAACTACGGGAAGTTGGGGCAGTATACCGAATATCTATTTTCGTACTAACCTCGGATTGGCCAACCGTTTGACGGATTCTCTTTCATGCGATAGCACGTTGAATCCAATAGGAGAACCCTGGAATTATATCTGGTCCAATAATACAAACCATAATTACCAATATGCTGCAGGAACATACGGCTACTGCTATGAGCCAGTGAATATTCAATCATATACTAATCCGTATTGGGATTACGATTATCCATGGGAAAATACGCATGAATCTGTGAAGCCCAGCAATCCGGTGAACATGACACAGATATATCGTCCATATCAGAGTTTCAGTAATCTGATAGGCTGTCCATTAAATGGACAATGGTATATAGAAGTTCAGGATTTGCTGCCGAATGATAATGGCTATCTGACAGAATGGGAGCTGGCAATGGCTCCGTCGCTCTTGCAAACCGTCATGCCTTCGGTGGTGACCAAACAGCTCATTGGTCCTTGGGTCACGACATTAACGGACTCCACTTATAACATCATTCCACCGGCAAACCTGGTGCACGACACCACGGTTAGTTACAGGTTTTACCTTCAAACCGAAGCTGGATGTTTATTTGATACGACAGTCAATTTGACAGTGCATCCCAGATATGAGATGACCCGCGATACTTCCGTTTGCAATTCGGATCTGCCTGTCACATGGTCGGGATTTACCTTCAATGAAGCTTCCACGCGGACGCTGCGTTTGCAGACGACGCACGGATGCGACTCTGTCATCACACTTCATTTGGGCGTGAGAGACACATCTTCCTATACGGAATCGGTAGAATCGTGTGATACATATACTTGGCAGGACGGTATCACCTACTCGGCCTCGACGGATCAGCCGATCATACGACTGCAGAATGCTGAGGGCTGTGATTCGGTGGTGCATTTGAATCTGACAATTCTCAACTCGGTGGAATCCGTGGATGAGGTGTTTGCCTGCGACAGCTTGGTCTGGATAGATGGCAATACCTATTATGAAAGTACCGTTGAACCGGAGCATGTGATTGTGTTGGAAACGGGTTGTGATAGCATCGTGCATCTGCACCTGACTGTAGGACATTCCGTTGTTACGGACACAATGGCGGAAGCCTGCGGAAGCTTTACTTGGTATGAGCATAAGGACATCTTGAACAGCTGCGACAATCTTACGCACGTGGTTACCAAGACGGATGGCTGCGACAGCACGGTGACCCTGCATCTGACGATATTCCCGTTGCCGGTGGCCTGTTTCAATTTCTATACTTTGGGAGAAAATTATGAGATTGAGACAATGTTGCATTTTGAAGAATGCTCGCCCAACATGGTCAACTATCATTGGGATATGGGCAATTCCGATGTCATTGAGAATCCTGCCTTCGACTATGCCTATAGAAGCGCTGGTACTTATCGGGTGACTTTGCGTGTGACAGACGAGAATGGCTGTTCGGCGGAACATCACCGTGTAGTCGTAATCAAGAACCCCGAGTTGCAGATATTTGTTCCCAATAGCTTCACGCCCGATCAAAATGGCCTCAATGACCTGTTCAAACCTGTTGGTCTGCATATCACCGACGACCATTATCTGTTTGTGGTGTATGACAGGTGGGGGGAGATCATGTTCAGGACAACAGATCCTGAGCAGGGATGGGATGGAACCTACAAAGGACAACTCGTGCCTCCAAACTCTGTCATGACATGGACACTGCAATGTGCATCCGACATGGGCATGGTGAGAAAGAAGGGAACAGTTGTGGTACTGTATTAATTGTTTAGAGTTTATAGTTGATAGTTTAGAATGGATGTTTTTACTCCTAAATCAAGCAAACTGAAAGTTCCTCTTGTGGAGGGCATCAGGGCGGGTTTCCCGTCTCCGGCGGAGGACTTCATGGAACCTACGTTGGATCTCAACCGCTATGTGATCAAGAATCCCGCATCCACGTTCTATGCCCGTATTACGGGCGACAGCATGGAGGGCGCCGGTATCAGCGACGGGGACATTGTGGTCATTGACAAATCTCTGGAACCGAAGGACGGCAACATTGCCGTTTGCTTCATTGACGGCGAGTTTACGCTGAAACGGATACTCCTGGACAAAGGGCACCTCTGGCTCCAGCCCGCCAACCCAAAATTCAAGCCCATCGAAATCACCGAAGAGAACCACTTCCTCGTCTGGGGCATCGTCACACACGTCGTTAAGAATTTGTAATTATGCTTATGTTAGGTGCATGTGGTACACGGGGTACAAGAGGTACATGTGGTAATGATACCTCATTCACCTCATTTACCCCTTTTACCCTTTTCACCCTTTGTTCCTAGTCTTATGTTCGGTTTGGCGGATTGCAACAATTTCTTCGTCTCCTGTGAGCGGGTGTTCCGGCCCGATCTCAACGGGCGGCCGGTGATTATCCTGTCCAATAACGACGGTTGTGTGATTTCGCGCTCCAACGAGGCCAAGCGCATCGGCATCAAGATGGGACAGCCGTTCTATCAGCTCAAGCAGACGATCCAGCGTTACGATGTGACGGTGTTCTCCTCCAACTATATTTTGTATGGAGACATGTCGAAGCGGGTGCAGATGACGTTGCAGTCGTTAGTGCCCGCCACGGAGGTGTATTCTATTGACGAATCATTCTTGGATTTGCGCGGCATTGAGGATGGAAAACTGGATGAATTGGGACACTACATTTCCCGTGTGGTGCAGCGCAACACGGGCATTCCCATCAGTGTGGGCATCGCGCCCACAAAGACATTGGCCAAAATAGCCTCCAAACTGTGCAAGCAATATCCAAAATTGAATGGGAGTTGCTACATGCACCGCCCGGAGGATGTTGAAAAGGTCTTAAAAAAGTTTCCCATTGAGGATGTGTGGGGCATAGGGCGACGTTTCTCGGCCATGCTGAAAAGCCGCAACATCCTTACGGCGTACGATTTCACGCAGATGCCCATGAGTCTGGTGCAGTCGCTGATGCACGTGGGTGGCGTGAAGACGTGGCGTGAGCTCCGTGGCGAGCCGTGTGTGGAGTTCGAGGAGATGGTCAAGGACAAGCAGCAGATCACCGTGTCGCGCAGCTTCAGCAAGGAGCTGACCGATGTGCACGACATCCAGCAGCAGGTGGCGCTGTTTACCTCCATGGCTGCCGAGAAGTTGCGCAAGCAGGGGAGCGTGTGTGGCAGCATCATGGTGTTTCTGCTCACTAACAGACACAGAGAGGACAAACCCCAGCAGTTTGCCAACCGGCTGATACGCTTGCCGGTGTCCACCGACAGCACACTCGAGCTCGTGAACATGGCCACGCGCACGGCGGAGGAACTGGTGCAAGCGCCGTACGAATACAAGAAAGCGGGTGTAATACTTTCCGATGTCACGTCAAAGAGCGCCGTGCAGACGGTTCTTTTCGATGAGGTGGACCATGACAAGCAGGACAAGTTGATGAGTGCGTTGGATGCCATCAACAAGAAACAGGGACCTCGCTCCGTAGTCGTGGCCAGCGCCGGCTTCGGTGGCATAAGGATGAACCGCGAGCACCTCTCGCCCAACTACACCTCGGAGTGGGAGGAGATACTGGTGGTGAAAGGGTGAAAGGGGTGCAAGGGGTACATGAGGTGAAGTAGGTAAAAGGGGAGAAGTGGGTGAAAAAGGATAGGTCCTTTACACTAACGTTTTTTCACTACAAGTTGCGCGTTTTCGAACTTTACCACCACGATTGGGGTGTCTTTATCGATGAGGCCGTGCTCGGAGGTGGCCTCCAGGATTTCCCCGTCAATGTTCACCTTGCCGGCAGGGCGCATGAAAGTGGCCGCTACGCCCGTTTTGCCTACATACTGCTGCATGCGCATGTCCTGCGCGCTGAAGCCTTTGCCTGTCTCCAGCTCGGTTTTCAATGCCAGACTGCCGAACCGCGTGTCGGCGGTGATGATTTTCTTGCCCAACCATAACGACAGGAAGAAGCCTGCAGTGGTGCTGATGACAACGATCAGTGCGCTGGTGCCCACCTGCGCGGCAGCATCCAGATCGGGGTTGAAGTTGAACTTGAATCCCACATTGAATACCATGGTTAAAATGAACGCGGCGAATATTAGGACGATACCCGAGATGCCCGCCACGCCAAAGCCCGGGATGACGAATATCTCCAACATCAGCAGCCCAACGCCTACAAGGAAGATCAAAATCTCCCAATGCTGGGCCAAGCCTTCTAGATAGTGCGGTGCAAAGAACAACAGCGCTCCGATGATGGCAATGACAATGGGCAGTCCGAGCCCCGGCGACTGCAATTCGAAATAGAGTCCGCCCACGATGCACATGATCAGAATGCCGCTGACCACAGGGTTCACTAGAAAGTTGATGAATTTGTCAATCCAAGACAAGTTCTGTTCGGTGATAGAGTAGGGCGCCAGCTGTGCTTTTTGCAGCACCTCTTCGCGGTTTTCGGCAGCACCTTCGCAGAAACCGTGCTCCATGGCCTCTTCCGTGGTGAAGGTCAGCACCTTGCCGCTGTCGCTAACGCCTTTGATCCTCACATCGGGATCCACCATGGCTTGCGCGATGTCGGGATTGCGGCCGTTCTTCTCGGCAGTGGCCCGCATCAGCGAGCGCATGTACGACTGGTACTTGTCGGGCATGATCTCCCCGTTCTGGTTTACCACGGAAGCTGCGCCAATGGAAGAACCGGAGGCCATGTAGATGCTGTCGCACGCGATGACAATCAGCGCCCCGGCAGAGGCGGCGTTGTTGTTGATGAACACCAAGGTTGGCATCGGCGCGTTCATCAACAGAGTCCGTATCTTGTCCGCGGCATCCAACTCCCCGCCGAAAGTGTTTAACTCCAGTAAGATGTAGTCCGCCTTCATCTCCGTGGCATCCTTCACCGCCCGCTCCGTCAACCGCAACGCCGGCTTGGAAATATTATCGTCTATCTTATAATAATAAACCTTCTGCTGCGCAGAAACCACAAGAACAGTCAGCAGACACACAAACAACAAAAGTGTGTTATTAATTCTCATATTCAGCTGATATATAATCTTTTACTCTCTTACTCTTTTCCTCTTTTACTCTAAACTCTCAACTCTAAACTCTCAACTCTAAACTATCTCACCCCATCTCCACCATAAACGGCACAGGCAGTTTCAGATCCTTAATGAAACTCTCCACATTCACCTTGGTGCTGAAATTGAAGAAATCAGCGTGATACACGTTGTTGTCCTCCACAATGCGGATGGCGAAAGGAACATTCCCTTTGTGTCTCTCCAGTTGATCTTTCAGTGCGAGTGCCGTCTCGGCGTTGATGTCGCGGATGCTGAGCACGAGTCGGACCTCCTTGCACAGTTTCTCGTAGGAATCCTCCAAATACATGATCTGTATGGGCTTGATCTCCGCCCGAATGGACTCTGACCCGTCTTTGTTGCGCCAGCCTCTGATTTGCAGTTGGGCACGCACGAAGAGCCGCTTTCCGGGCTCGAAGAAGTGGCTGAACTTGGTGTAGTCCTCCCCAAACAGCCGCCATTGCCAGGAACTGTCGTAGTCTTCCAGCAGGATGTTTCCAAAATCTTTGTTGTTACGGGTGAGTCCGGAAGATGCACTGGCCACTACGCACACGAAGGAGAACCCTTTGCCGCTGGAGAAAGCTTTTTTCATGTAGCTTTCGTCGTTGAGTTGGCTGAGGTTGACGTTGCTGAAGTTGTTTATGATGGGCTTGTATTCGTCCAAGGGATGTGCGGAGATGTAGAAACCGGCCACCTCTTTCTCGCGTTTCAGCTGCTCGTAGGAACCCCACGGCTCGCATTGCGGGATTTCAGGGTTGCTCTCCTGCTTGACTGTCTCATCCATGTCGAAGATGGAGAACTGGTTCTGTGCTCCGCGCTGGCTTTTGGAAGCGTATGCGATGAGTTTGTCAATGAAGTTGTGCCCCGTGTTGTCCATGATGAAGAACTGGGCGCGGTGCATCTCAGGGAAACAGTCGAATGCGCCGCCCATAGCCAGCGTCTCGATACAGCGCTTGTTGCAGTTGCGCAGATTGATGCGTGACATGAAATCGAAGATGTCGCGGAACGGCCCGTTGGCGTCGCGCTCTTCGATGATGCTATCAACTGCGCTTGAGCCCACGCCTTTGAGCGCGGCCAGTCCGAATCGGATATTGCCCTCTGCGTTGACCGTGAAGGAGGCGTCCGACTCGTTAATATCAGGTCCTAACACCCGGATGCCCTTGCGCTGCACGTCTTCAATGAAAGCACTGATGGTCTCAATCTTGTCCAGGTTGTTGGTGAGGTTCGCCGCCATGAATTCGGCCAAGTAATGGGCTTTGAGATAGGCGGTCTGATAGGCCACCCATGAATAGCAAGTGGCGTGCGATTTGTTGAAAGCGTAGGAGGCGAATTTCTCCCAGTCGCCCCAGATTTTCTCCAACACCTTTTCATCGTGGCCGTTGGCTTTGCCCTGTTCGATGAACTTGGGCTTCAGATGATCCAGCTTGTCCTTCTGCTTCTTACCCATGGCCTTCCGCAACGTGTCAGATTCGCCTCGCGTGAAGTTGGCCAGCAAGCGCGACAGCAACATCACCTGCTCCTGATAGACGGTGATGCCGTAGGTGTCTTTCAGATATCGTTCCATGATGGGAATGTCGTACTGGATTTCCTCACGCCCCTGTTTGCGGTTGATGAACTGAGGAATATAGTCCATCGGGCCGGGACGGTACAGGGCATTCATTGCTATGATATCCTCAAACTTGCTGGGTTTCAGTTCTTTGAGGTACTTCTGCATGCCGGGGGATTCAAACTGGAACGTGGCCACGGTGTCGCCTTCGCAAAAGAGGGCGTAGGTCTTCTCATCATCGATAGGGATGGCGTCAATGTCCACGTCTATGCCCTTCGATTTTTTGATATTCCGGATGGTCTCCTTGATGATGGAGAGGGTTTTTAGACCCAAAAAGTCCATTTTGATCAAACCGACATCTTCGATAACAGAACCTTCGTATTCGGTGACGAGCACGTCCTCTTTGGTGTTTTTGTCCTCCACGGTGGATAGCGGGGCGAAGTTAGTGAGGTCGTCTGCGCCGATGATGATGCCGCAGGCGTGTACGCCCACCTGACGCACAGTGCCCTCCAGTTGGGAAGCGTATTTCAGTACGTCGTGCACGATGACAGGCCCTTTTTCGTAGGCATCTTTCATCTCTGGCACCATAGAAAGGCAATTCTTGAGGTTCACTTTGGGGGCCTTTCCGGTTTTGGGGTCTTCAGGGAATTTGTCGGGCACCAGCTTGGCCAAGCGGTTCGATTCCCCGAGGTCCAGGTTCTGCACGCGGGCCACGTCCTTGATGCTCGACTTGGCGGCCATGGTGCCGTAGGTGATGATGTGCGCCACGCGCTCCTTGCCGTACTTCTGCGTGATCCAATCCAATACCTTGTAACGGCCTTCGTCGTCGAAGTCCACGTCAATATCGGGCAATGAGATACGGTCGGGGTTCAGGAAACGCTCGAACAGCAAATCGTATTTCAAAGGATCTATGTCTGTGATTTTCAAGCAGTAGGCTACTACGGAGCCGGCGGCGGAACCACGTCCCGGGCCTACCGACACGCCCATGTCGCGGGCGGCGGCGATGAAGTCCTGCACAATGAGGAAGTAGCCGGGGAAACCCATGTTGCGCATGACGCCCAATTCAAAGTCGATGCGTTCCTTGACATCATCGGGCAGCGGGTCGCCGTAGCGCTTGAGTGCACCGTCCATGGTGAGTTTGCGCAGATAGTCGGACTCCAGCTTGATACGATACACGCGCTCCAAACCGCCCAGCTTCTCGATTCGCCCTTTGCCCTCTTCATCGCTCTCGAATTCGGCGCGCAAGTCCTCTTCAGAGAACTTCTCTTTGTACGTTTCAACCGTTCCAAACGCTTCCGGGATGTCGAACACGGGCATGATGGGCCCGTGCTTGAGCTTGAAGGTCTCCACCTTATCAACGATTTCCTGTGTGTTGGCCAGCGCCTCGGGTACATCGGCGAAGAGTTCGGCCATTTCTTCAGGACTCTTCAGCCACTCCTGCTTGGTGTAGTGCATGCGGTTGGGGTCGCTGTAAAGGGCGCCCGTGCTGACGCAGATCAGCCGGTCGTGAGCCTCCGCGTCGTCCTCGTCCACAAAGTGCACGTCGTTTGTGGCAATGATCTTGGTGTTGGTATCCGCTGCAAGACGCAGTATGCCAGCGTTGACGAGCTTTTGCTGTTCATAGACATTCTTGTCACCGCCCGGCTTGTCGGTCTTATGTCGCTGCAATTCCAGATAATAGTCGTCGCCGAAGATGCTCTTGAACCAGAGCACAGCCTCTTTGGCCTTCTCGTAGTCGTGGTTGGCCAGTGCGCGGGGCACTTCGCCAGCCAGACAGGCGGAAGAGACGATCACCCCTTCGTGGTATTTTTCCAGCAGCTCGCGGTCGATGCGCGGACGCTGGTATTTGCCCTCAATCCAGGCGTAGGACACCATTTTGCACAGGTTGTGGTACCCTTGCTCGTTTTTGGCCAGCAGGATGAGATGGTAGCCGCTGAAGTTCTCTTTGTTCTCTTTCACAAACCGGCTGCCCGTGGGATTACTCTTTGTCTGCTTGGCCACATACGCCTCGCACCCGAAGATGGGCTTGAAAACTTTCTTCTTTGCAGCCTCCAGTTTTTCGCGGCAGAGAATCATGTCCATTTCGGACGTTATGTTCGCCATGTCCCTTTCAATGGCCTTCACCTCATTCTTCGCCGCCCCGTTTATTTTTTCCGTATAGTCAAAAAACTCCTTGATTCCGAACATGTTGCCGTGGTCGGTGATGGCCAGGGCGTTCATGCCAGTGCGTAAGCACTTGTCAACAAGGCCACTGATGGTGGACATGCCGTCAAGGATGGAATATTCCGTATGGACGTGAAGATGTGTGAATTGGGTCATAGAGTTCCGGTTTGTGGTTTTTGAAAGTAAGCTTGCAAAAATACTAAAATTTAGTGCATTTTTGTAACTGAATTTCGGTTTGTTGATAAGATTTTTTTTGGATGACTTTGCCCTGATAAGGCGTGTGTGTTATTGGTTTTCTTTTTTAACTATTTGTATTTAAAATAATTACAAGAAATGATGGCGGAATGGGCAGGAAAATGAAAAAATCTTTCTCGGATAAGTGTCTCAATATCAAAAAAAATGTATTTTTGCAGCCTCAAAAAATAAGCGAAAAAATTATTAAAGATATAGAGAGATGAAACAAGAATTGATTCAGTACGTAGAGGACAATTTCATTACAAAGCAAGAATTTCCGAAATTCAAGGCCGGTGACACCGTTACCGTATCTTATAGAATCGTTGAAGGTTCCAAGGAACGTATTCAGCAGTTCCAGGGTGTTGTGTTGCAAATCAACGGTTCCGGAGCCACCAAGACTTTTACCGTGAGAAAGATGTCCAGCGGTATTGGCGTTGAGAGAATTTTCCCGTTCTCCACCCCGATGATTGCCGGACTTACCGTTAACAAACGCGGTGTGGTGCGTCGCGCACGTATTTACTACTTCCGCAACCTCACTGGTAAGAAGGCCCGTATCAAAGAGCGCAGAGGTTAATCCATCAGTTCTGCCTCTTTATCCGCTACACTTCCTCCGATTCCGGGGGAAGTTTTTTTTTTGCCTTGCGGCGACGATTTTTTTGTATCTTTGCACCCTATAAAATAAATAGGTATAGTGGCACTGATACAATCGTTTGAAAAATCCGGCAACCTGCTGTTTAAGTACCGTGGACAGATCCCTGTTCTGGTGATGCTGCTTGCCATCCCGCTTCTCTTCGGCTCCAACAGAATATTTTATTTCCAGCTGTTTCTGGGCGAATGGAACGTGTTGCAAATCGTCTTTATGGTATTGGCATTTCTGATCTCTCTGTCAGGACTCGCGCTGCGTGCCTATACGGTGAGTACCACCCCCAAAGGCACTTCCGGCCGCAACACTTCCGGCCAGGTGGCCAAGACACTGAATACCAAAGGCATCTATTCCATTGTCCGCCATCCGCTCTACCTGGCTAACTACCTGATCTGGGCCGGCGTGCTCATCTTCATGATGAATATCTACGTGTTTCTGATCGTTTCGCTTATCTATTGGATTTATTACGAACGCATTATGTTTGCAGAGGAGGCTTATCTGCGTCAGCAGTTCGGAGACGAATTTGAGGAATGGGCCGCCCGCGTGCCCGCCTTCCTGCCCAAGTTCTCCCTGTTTCAAAAGGGTAATCTAGAGTTTTCCTTCAAGACCTTCGTGCGTCGCGAATATGCCACCATTTTCTCCACAGTCTTCACCTACGTGGTGGCCGACTACCTGCTCTTCATCCTGATTGTGGTAGTGAACACCCCGTTCAAGATTCCTTGTGCAAATTGGATTAGACCTTCATTATACATACTGCTCGTCGCCCTCGTCATTACCCTCGTCATCAAATTTATCAAACACAAAACCGACCTTTTGAAGTCGGACAAGTTGAGAGACTGACAATATTTGAGTTTTTTTTTATCAATAATCTATTATCTATAATTGCTATGAACATCACACACATTGAACATCTCGGCATCGCCGTGAAAAGCTTGGAAACCGCAATCCCGTACTATGAGAATGTCCTGGGCCTGAAATGTTACAACATCGAGGAAGTGGCAGACCAGAAAGTTAAGACCGCCTTTTTCAAGGTTGGCCAGACCAAAATAGAACTGTTGGAGCCTACATCTCCCGACAGCACCATCGCCAAGTTCATCGAAAACCGTGGCGAAGGCATCCATCATTTGGCTTTTGCCGTTCCTGACACTGCCGAGGCTCTGAATGAACTGGCAGAGAAGGAAGTGCGCCTCATCGACAAGGCTCCGCGCGGTGGTGCGGAAGGCCTGATGATCGGCTTTGCCCACCCGAAGTCCACTTGCAGTGTGCTCACAGAGTTCTGCTGCAAACCGGAAGATAAATAGTCATTTGAAACGATGAAAAATAACAAACCCTGGTTGGCATGCCTGAAGTGGGGCGTGGTGCTCGGTGTGACGCTGGCCCTGTTCGAGGTGGTGAAGATGTTCGCCCGCAACGTGCAGTTTGAGGGTGCGAAGATGTTCGACCTTGCCCTCATCATTGCATACGTCCTGATTCTCTACACGGGTGTGAAAGAGCTGAAGGAGAAATATCCCGACAGACTTTCGTTCGCCAAGGCGTTCTTGGGCTGCCTCATCATCTCTATCACAGGCTCCGTCCTCTTTTTTGGCTATGACATGGTGCATTATGCCGTCATCGACCCGCAAGGGTTGGACAAAAAGTACGAGTCTGCGCTTGCCAACTACAAGGCGGTGATTGAGCGGGACACAATCACGGACCAGGAGCTGAATGTCTATCTGGACACGGTGCGTGTCATCATGGCGGAGCAAGAGGCGGCGGTGCTCCAGTCGGATACGCTGACTGACACACTGCGCGCCGATGCCCATCGTGGCACGGACATGATTCTGCACTACTACGAGGAGAAGTTGTTGGCGCGTCGCTCGGCGGACACGGTTCACCAATATCAGTTGTCCAACTTTCCGGCTTACGCGCGGCGCGTGCTGATGGAAACCCTGGCCTTGTATGTGGCACAGAACGAGAGCCAACCCTCCACGCCATGCGTGCAGCAGGCAGTGCAGCAAACCTGCACACAGCTCAATGCCGTCAATCCAGCAGATGCGCGCTTTGAAAAGAACAAGTCACGTGTGCCGCATTACGACAAACCCGGCCGCTACGCCGGCATCAGTGCCATGATGAACCTGCTCTATGGCATGTTCTTCGGCATCTTCGTGGCCATGTACCACTACCGTTCCAAGAATCCAATAGAAGAAAGAGTTGAGAGTTTAGAGAATAGAGAATAGAGAATAGAGATTTTCTCTTACCTCATGAACCCCATATACCCCCTTAACCCATTTTACCCCCATTACCTAAAATTTTCAAAAATCTTATGAATATATCCGTTATAGTTCCCCTTTAC